>ENA-OPWW01000313-OPWW01000313.1-human-gut-metagenome-genome-assembly--contig:-NODE-313-length-27893-cov-4.388426_pt1 | contig 27893 bp, 28 predicted proteins | sample MGYA00241513_ERZ502018 | MGnify/ENA primary metagenome ERZ502018 (study PRJEB25962, sample SAMEA2042987) | human gut metagenome | biome: human gut; feature: human-associated habitat; material: faeces...
CAGCGCCTGCGTTAAAAACACCGTGCCTTTTACGTTCACGCCAAAAATTTCATCGAACTCGCTTTCCGTCAGCATTTCCATGCTCTGCTCACGGTAAATGCCTGCACTGTTTACCAAAAAATCAACGCTGCCGGCATTTTTTATCTGCGCCGCCGCAGCTTTGCAGCTGGCAACATTTGCAACATCACATTTTATAAAATGCACTTTTCCTCCGTATTTTTCTTTAAGCTCCTCCAAAAGCTGCGGCCGTTCCGTGCGCGCCAAAAGCCACACCTCCGCGCCGTCCGCCAAAAGCGTACGCGCCGCAGCAAGCCCTATGCCGCTGGTGCCGCCGCTTATTACGGCGCGCCTGCCGTTACATCCGTAATTCATTTTCCGTATCCTCTCCTGCCGGCGGCAATATCATAATTACCGCGGTTTCTTCATCAGGCACGCTTTCCATGCTCACTTTAATATTGTGGCGCAGAGCTATTTCCCGGGCAATAGCAAGCCCAAGCCCGCTGCCGTTTTTATTGGCTTCGCCGCGTGTTTTATAAAAACGTTCAAACACATAAGGCAAATCTTCCTGTTTTACGCCGCTGCCGTGGTCCGTCACCGTCAGCCTGTCGCCCAAAAGGCGCAGCTCCACGGTGCCGCCTTCGTGGCTGAACTTAATGCTGTTGTCCAAAAATATCATCAGCATCTGGCGCAGGCGGCCGTAGTCACCTTCCATAAGGTAAACATTCCTGTCCAGTTTAACGTCAACGCGCACGCCTTTTTTCTGCCCCAGCTGTTTGCTGGCACGGGCGGCGTCCTGCACTACGTCGCACAAATTAATATTTTCCTTTTCAATGGGGAAATCCGTATTCTGCAAACGCGACAAATCCAGCAAATCGTTAATCAACCGCTGCAAAAACAGGCTTTCCTTCAGCATTTGCCGGTAATACTGCTCCACTTCTTCCTTATCGGTAACAACCTTGTCGTTAAGCGCTTCCAGGCTGCCGCGGATAACCGTTACCGGAGTGCGCAGTTCGTGCGAAATGTTGGCAATAAAGCTGCGGCGCAGTTTTTCCAGCTTGCGCCCTGCCTCGTCAGCGTCCAGAAGGCGGCTGCCAAGCCAAGTTCGTCAAGCGTGGCGGCAAGTGCACCTATTTCGTCATTATGCTTAATATTGCAGCGTTCCGTGTAATCATGCTCTGCCATTTTCTGCGCCACTTCCTTCATACGGTTTAAGGGGCGCGTATTCTTCCTGCTGAACAGCACGCTTAAAAACGATACCAGCAAAAGCGCAATGGCGCAGGATAAAAGCAGGATTTTTACGCCTTCCCACGTTGCGGACTGCAAGCCCTGCACGGGGTAATGCAGAAGCACTGCCGCCTGGATAGCACCGTTTTCGTCGTATACAGGCGCAGCGGCGCAAAGCATGGTTTCCTCACGCACGGGGTTAAAATCTTCCGCTACCGATACCGTACCGGCAAACGCCTGCTCCACGCAGTTGCGGGTAACATCGGACAACTGCTCAAAAGTAACGCTGCGGCGCGGAAACTCCTTCAGCGGCGGTACCTGAGCCTGCGTATCTGCGTGCATCATCCGCCGGTGCATGCCCATATGGTGGTTCATGCGCTGCGGCAGCTTCAGTTCGCGGTCACTGTTAACAACCCACACATCTTCCATGGTGATGTTGTTAATGTAACTTATAAAACGCGTATTGGCAATGCCGCCGCGTTTTTCCAGCCAGCCTGCATTTTCGCTCAGCACTTCGGCAATGCGCACGGCGCGCTGTTTAAGCTCCGTGCTTTTTATATCCACCGTATGCTCGCGGAAAAAATGCGCAAAGCTGCCGCCTACCACCAGTGCAAACACCAAAAGCACTGCGGCAAAATACAATGTAAGTTTTAAAGCTATTTTGTTATGCATTTGCTTTCTCCTCAAAGCGGTAACCTACACCCCAAATGGTTTTTATTTCCCAGCCGGGATGCTCAAACTTATCCAACTTGGCACGCATACGCTTAATGTGCGAATCCACCGTGCGGCTGTCGCCGTAATAATCGTAGCCCCACAGGCTGTCCAGAAGGTTATCGCGCGAAAAGACCTTGCTGCTGTTTTTAGCAAGAGTCCATAAAAGCTCAACCTCTTTTTTCGTCAGCGGCACCTCGCTGCCGTTTACGGTTACGGCATATTTGTCCAAATCAATCATTAAATTGCTGTACCTGTAAATATTATGCGCAGTTTTTTCCTCGCGCGGCTGCATGCGGCGCAAAATTGCACGCACACGTGCCATCACCTCGCCCGCGCTGAAAGGCTTTATAATATAATCGTCGGCGCCAATATCAAGCCCCATGATTTTTTCAAAATCTTCGCCGCGGGCAGTAACCATAATTACCGGCACCAGCGATTTTCCGCGCAGGCGGCGGCACACTTCAAAGCCGTCTACCTTCGGCATCATAACATCCAAAAGTACCATGGCAATATCCGGCTCATGCTCGTCAAACAGGCGCAAAGCCTCCTCGCCGTCAAGCGCAACTACCGGTTCAAAACCTTCTTTGCGCGCATAGTTGGATAGAATGGAAGTAATTTGTTTATTATCATCAGCAATAAGCATTTTTGCCACTGCCATCACCTCTCTGCACAAAACTTACCTATATTATACATATTTTTGCGCAGAAATTTAACCCTTACATCAGCCCAAAGGCGGCAGTTTTTTTACTTTTTGCTTTAATTGCTGATATAATATTAACAGCAAAATGTGGCTAAAAAAACTCAAAATAAAATATTTTTGCCATAATTTTGCCACAAGCACACTGTACAATAAAGACAAGCTAAAGAGCATAACAAATAAGCATAAATTAAAGGAGTGACCTGATATGTTGAAAAGCAAATTATTCAAATCATTAGTAGTTGCAGGTTTAATCACCGCCATCAGCGTACCGGTTTTTGCGGCAGGCCAAACCGAACAGGTTCAGCCCACCATGCGCGATAAAGTAGAAAAAATTCTGAGCGAAGGCGATACCGATGCACGCCGCCCGATGCCTCTGCGCCGCGGAACTCCGCTTACCCCCGAACAGCGCGCCGAGCGTGATGCTGCAAGGCTGGCATGGATGGAAATGACCCCGCAGCAGAAATTTGAACAGCGCCAGAAATGGCATGATGAATTTTTAAGCAAACTGCCGGTAGAAAAACGCGAGGCTATCGAAAAACGCGAAGCCGAAGCCAGAGCAAAATGGGCCAGCATGAGCGAAGAACAAAAACAGGACGCACTTAAAGATATGTTCCGCGGCCCGCGCGGCAACTTCCGCGGACTGCACTGCGGCTGGGGCCCGGGTTATGGCCGCCACCACGGCGAAGGACGCTATGACCGCGACCGCCACTATGACCGCTACCACCACGACGGCCACTGCGACTGGGGCGATGAATGCCCGTTCTACAACGAGGATAAATAACCCCGCAAATAACCAGACAGCACAATAAAATAACCTAACAGCAGATTTGAAACATCCATAAACCTTTCCCCTTCTAACCAAAAACCGGCATCATAACGATGCCGGTTTTGTTGTTTTACAACGATGCTATTTTAATGGTTTTGCCCATGGCGTGCAGAATTTTAAAAATGTTATTTAAACTTGGGTTAATTTTACCGTTCTCTATTTTTGCTATGGTCGACTGGGAAATACCGGTCTTTTTACTTAAATCAATCTGCGTTAAATTTACCGCCTTTCTTGCCTCAACAATTTGCAGCAAAAAATCTGCGCGTTCTTTAATTATCTCTAACTCATCAGCGGTATAAATTTCATTAAAAAAATCATCTACACTGCTTCCAGTATATTTGGTGTTAATTTTAACATTTGCTTCTTTCATTTTACTCACCTCTTTTATCTGCCAATCAATAATTTATATCTGCTCAATGCTTTTTGTATATCTTTTTTAGGAGTTTTCTGCGTTGTCTTTTTAAATATATGAAGCAAATATATCTGATTTTCTAAAATACAGCAATACAAAATACGCCTGTTTTTTGGACGCAGTTCCCATATAGGGCCTTGCAAATGTTTGATATAAGGTTCACCCAAAGCATTACCCTTGGATTTTAACATCATTAATAATTCTGATATTGTGTCTAATGTATCACGCGTAACTTTTTCATTTGTCAGTGCCATGTCTTTCAGATATTCTCTGACAGGTTCACGGCCATTAGCCGTTTTAAAAAATTTAATTTCAAAATTGATTCCACACAACCCTGCCTTTCCGTATCCGCTTTTTATTCTTTTCAGGAATATTTTAATAGATATTTCATTAAAAAGCAAGAAAGAAAAAACTATTAATATTTAAGCAACAGCTGCATAAATTTTGAACTTATCATAAAAAAACAGTTCCAAACTTGCATTTTTCTTAAGAATTATTGCAAGTATACTTATAATAATTGCCGGTAATTATTTATTTTTCGGCATTTTATTAGATTATGTAACAATTAAATAAAGTTATTTATTTGCCACAAAATATATGCAGTGCTATACTAAATTATATATACTCGCCGAAAGGATGAACGCAATGGAAAAAGAATTTGAATATGTAGAATCAACTTCTTCCGGACAAATTTTACGCAAAAAAGCAAAAAGCACGCGCATACCTTATGAACATCAAATAAAAGCTATGCAATGCCTTGATAAAATAAATGAAAGCCCGTCCTTTGCTACAATGGTAGTTTTGCCGACTGGCGGCGGCAAAACTTACACGGCTTCCGTATGGCTGTTAAAGAATGCCATTAACAAAAAGAAAAAAGTTTTGTGGATTGCACACCGCCAAATGCTTTTAGACCAGGCACTGGAATCCTTTGCCAATCACGCATGTTTAGATTATATCCCGAATATTTCGTCTTTTAACTTTCGTATAGTTTCCGGTGCGGAAAGACACGGCAGAACCATTGACATTAACACAGACGACCAGCTTGTAATCGCAAGTAAAGACAGTATCGGCAGAAATTTAAAATGCCTTGATAACTGGCTGGCAGATGATGACGAACTTTATTTCGTTATTGATGAAGCTCACCACTCTATTGCTAAAACATACCGTAAAATAATTGACCATGTTAAAGAACTTGTTCCAAATTTAAAAATTATTGGTTTAACAGCAACACCATTCCGTACAAGCAAAAAAGAAGAAGGTTTACTTTCTAAAATTTTTACTGACGGCGTTGATTTAAAGGAAAATTATGCTGTTTACGGCGATTTGGGTATAGCCTACGCTATCAATTTAAAAGAACTTATTAAAAGGCAGATTCTTTCAACACCTATTTTTGAACACTACTACACAGAAGAACGATATGGTGATGATTTAAGCGTTGATGAATGGAATACTATTCAGCATTTTGACAGTATACCAGAAAAAATTGCCCAACAAATGGTGCAAAGTAAAGAACGTAACAATCTTATTGTGAAAACCTATAAAGAAAAACAAAAAGAATACGGTCAGACTCTTGTTTTTGCTGTAAATATTGCCCATGCAATACAATTAAAAACCTTGTTTGAACAAGCCGGAATTAAAGCCGATTACATTGTTTCATCACTAGTCGACCTTATCACTCTTGTAAATTTAAGCAAAGAAAATGAAAGAAAAATACAAGATTACCGCGATGGCAAACTGCAAGTTTTAATTAACGTAAATATTTTAACGGAAGGCGTAGACTTACCGCAGACGCAAACAGTCTTTCTTGCCCGTCCGACTGTTTCGACAATTTTAATGACGCAAATGGTTGGCAGAGCTTTGCGCGGCGTTAAAGCGGGCGGCACAGCTAACGCCTATATTGTTTCTTTCATAGATAACTGGAATGAACACATTGCCTGGGTTAACCCGGAAAGCCTGTTTGAAGGCAGTAATGATTTCTTTGACCAAGACTCAGGCAAGCGTATTAAACGCGATATGATGTTGATAGCTGTTTCAAAAATTGAAGAATTTGCCAAACTTTTAAGTGGTATGACTGGGCCTTTAGAAAATGTGCCATTTATAGAACGTATACCTTTAGGTATGTACACATTCAGTTATGAGGACAGTAATTCCGAAAATCAAGGAATTGACTACACCTGCGAAGTAATGGTTTATAACAGTACAGAAAAATCCTATCAGGACTTTATCAACTATCTGCCTGAACTCTTCAAAAAATATAATTGCACTGACACAGATGCGCTGCCTGATGAAATTTTATTTAAAATGGAAGCAGAATGCCACGATAAATTCTTTAAATATGAAACAATTCCTCCTTATGCAGAGGAAGACGTGCTTAATATTTTAAAATACTATGAGAAACATGCTATTGCGCCACAGTTCTACTCCTTTGAATATATTGATAAAAATAAGATTGATATAACTAAAATTGCAAAATATATAATTGAACAAGGTATGGATGACTTAAAACAAAAACAATACCTAGATTCTTTATGGAATGATAGTAACCAAAATCTATTAAAATTATTTTTTATCAATAAACTATTTTTCATCAATCAGCTTTTATTAGAAAAAAATAAAATTCTATTTCCAGACTTATATCCACCCGTTGACTCTGGCCGTATTAGTCCTTCTACTATTAAATTAGAAGATTTACCACTACCAAAAATAAAAAAAATTTCTCCACGTTACGAAAAATATCTTCGTGATACAACTTTTGAAAAATCGAAAAATGCAGAAGGTAAAATCCAGTGTGCAAACTGCGGTTTAACAGGTGATACCAGACAAGGCTTTGAAGTTGACCATATTACACCTATGAATAAAGGCGGCAAAAGTGTTCCCGAAAACCTGCAAATACTTTGCAGAAGCTGTAACCGCAAAAAGAGCGATAAATAATGGTAACACTTAAAGAATTAAAGCCATTTTATTATACTGCTCTTGATTTTGGCGTTATTTTATCAAAAGCAAACTTAACAGTTATCGAGTTTTCCAATGTTTTAAAACAGATAGCTGAAAACGAAAAAGATTTAATCGCGCTTAAATACAAAAATGACTGCCGTAAATTATTCTTATCGACCTCTTATTGGAGTTATTACTTTGTCGATAAAGAATCACTCGACGCAGAATTTCCGGCAATTAAAAAACTGTTAACCGCTAAAGACATAGAAATTTCGGACGGAGATTTTACTGCCGATTATTCTGATTTGGATTTGTTTTTCAAAAGCATCCGCTTGCGCATACTTTATATTGGCAAACAGGATTATGTAAGAATAAAGCTACGTACATTATTAAAACGTTATGGGTTAAAACGCCGGTCACAAAAATTTATTGATAAATTTTTACTATGTATATGGTTTTATCAATTGCAAATTTATTTGCCTGGTAATAAAGAATGCGACATTCGAAAAGTAAATGTTGATGATACTATTATTTTCCGTATAAGAAACTAAAAATCAGCACCATCTTATCATAAGGTGGTGCTGATTCTTTATTTCATACTATTTTGTTTTAGTCTCTATTTATCTTCACGTTTTTATACTTTCCTCAATACCCAAAAACTTCTTTCGCTTCACGCATGTTGGCAACGGAGTCAAAGGCGAAGGGGCAGCGTTTGGCGCAGGCGCCGCAGGCAATGCAGTCGCCGGCGTGGGCTTTAAGCGCCGCATAGTGCTCGCGCACGGTTTCCGGCACTTCTCCCTGAGCTTTGGCAAGGTTCAAAAACTTGGTTACGTTTGCCACGTCAATGCCTTTGGGGCACGGCGCGCAATGTCCGCAGTACATGCAGTGCCCTTCCCAGCTGATTTTGGGGAAGCTTGCAAAAACTTCTGCATAGTCTTTTTCGGCTTCGCTTGCTTTTTCATAATCAAGCGAGACTTTTAATTCTTCCATGGTACGCGCACCGCTCATAACGGCTGCCACCGCCGGGCGTGTCAGCGCATAATGCAGGCACTGCACCGCCGTCAGCGCCTTGCCTGCCGGGCTGTACTCGCTCAAAAGGTCGCCGCCGCCAAAGGCTTTCATAACGGTAATGCCCACTCCCAAACGCTGGCAGGTTTCGTAAAGTTCCGCACGTTTGGGGTCAAGGTTCAGCAAAGGCTTTTTGTAACTTTCTTCCGCCCACAGTTTTTCCACGTCATCCGTGCCGGGCAGCAAATCGTAGCAGGGGTTTACGCTGAACATCAGCACCTCCACCTTGCCGCTTTTTACGGCTTCCAGCGCCGCCAGCGGGTTATGGCTGCTTACGCCGATGTGCTTAATTTTGCCTTCGGCTTTCAGTTCCAGCGCATAGTCCAGAACGCCGCCGCTTTCAATCGTGCGCCAAAGTTCCGGCGAATCTACGTAATGAATCATGCCGATGTCGATGTAATCCGTGTTCAAATTTTTCAGCATAGTTTCAAACGCAGCTTTTACACTGGCAATATCGCGCACAGCCTTATACTGCCCATCCTTCCATTCCGTGCATAAATGCGCCTGATAGATAAAATCTTTGCGGCGGCTGCCAATTGCAGCTGCAATATTTTTGTGCATCTCCGGGTTGGGGCTGTATAAATCCATGCAGTTTACGCCCGCTGCCAGAGCAAGTTTAAACATTTCCTGCGTAAAAGCGGCGTCTTTGCCATTAAAGCCTTCGCAGCCAAGGCCTATTTCACTTACTTTCAATCCTGTTTTGCCAAGTTCACGGTATTTCATGCCAGTTCCTCCTTTAAAGCATTTCTCCATATAATTATTGTAGTTAAAAATTTTTAAACGCGCAAGTTGAAGCATACTCCCGCCTGCACTTCATGCCAAAAACGTATGTTGGCGCATAACAATTAAGCATTAGACGCCATGCCCTGCGCTTTTTATAATTAAACTATACAAATAAAACGGAGGGATACCTATGAAAAAATTACTTTTGCTGTTAAGCGCTGCGCTGACGGCACTTGCCGTTTCCGCCTGCGGCGCTTCCTCACCTGCAGCTCAGCCTGCACCGCGAAACACTGCCGCAGCAGATGGCCACAAAGCCGTGCTTGTTATTGACGGCAGCCGCCTGCCCGTTACGCTGCGCAATGAACCGAGCGCCAACGATTTATACAGCCGTCTGCCGGTAACGCTTTCGTTTAAGGATTTTTCCGGCATGGAAAAGATTGCCTACTTCGACAAGCGCCTTGACGAAACAGGGCAAAAGGTTGGCTGCCATCCCCTTGCGGGCGATTTGTGCGTTTATCAGCCGTGGGGCAATTTAAGCATTTTTTATGTTGATTTTAAAGACGACAGCAATTTAATCCCCATCGGCAAGTTGGAAAGAGGGCTTGATATTGTTAAAGCCCATGACAGTTTTACCGCAACGCTTGAAAAAGCAGAATAAGTAAAGGAGATGCACCATGAAAAAATTATTATTTTGCGCAGCTATGCTGCTGCTTTCAGGCTTGCAGGCGCTTCCGGTAAACGCCGCAGCCGCTACCCAGCCCTTTGTGCGCTGGAGCGTATACAGCGCTGCTGCCGGTAACGAAAACGCCCTGCGCGCAGCCGTTGCCGCACTTAACACAGCACTGCAAAACAGCGAAGGCGTGCTTGCTGTTTACGGCGGCGAGGACGAAAACGGCGTAATGCGCTATTTGGAAATTTATACGGATGAAAACGCTTTTAATGCCGCACAAAATAACGCCAACGTAAAAACAGCCGCCGCACAGGCGCTTAAACTGGCGCAGGTACACAAAACACTTGCCGCAGACGCCTTTAACCTGCAAAGCAAAACCGCAGGCACTGCCGATAAGGCACGCATGGCACTGCTTGTTATCGACCCGGCGCAGCTTGATGCTTACAAAAAAGTGCTTGCCAAAGAAATGCAAAGCGCCGTTGCAAACGAAGAAGGCGTACTGGCACTGCTTGCAACAACAGAAACTGCACGCCCCAACGTATTCCACCTGCTGGAACTGTATGCCGACGACAACGCTTACCGCGCCCACATTGACGGGCCGTATTTTCAGGAATATAATAAAGCCGTACAAACAATGGTTACGGATAAAGTCCTTATCGTCAACAAACCGCAGGCAGTAACGCTCAGCGGCAAAAATTTAAAATAAGCTGGTGACTATATGAAAAAATTTATTGCCCTTTGCCTTTTGGCCTTTAACATAGCCGCTTCCGCACTGGCGGCGGAAATACCCTATATCGGCCGCGTGCAGCCGGAATACCGCGCAGCGGCAGAAGGTTATCTTATTGAAGCCACATCGCCGCAGGACGTAGAGCGGCGCGTAAAAAACTATGTTCCTGCCCAAAGCAGCATTACCTTTGAAACCGTTAACGCCAAAAGCCTTTACGGCGCAGCGAATGTGCCGCTTTATATTTACCGCCCTGCCCAAAGCAGCGATGCCAAACTGCCGGTAGTGTACTACGCCCACGGCGGCGGTTATTTGTTCAGAATTTCGCTTGACGACCGCGAACGCTACCAGAACATTGCCAACGCCTTAAATGCTGCCGTTATTACGCCGCGCTACCGCCTTTCGGTAGAAGCGCCCTTTCCCGCGGCACTTGAGGACGCCTACAGCGGTTTAATGTATGTTAAAGAAAACGCAGACAAACTCGGCCTTGATGCCGGAAGAATTATTTTAATGGGTGACAGCGCCGGGGGCAACCTTGCCGCAAGCCTTGCACTGTACAACCGCGACAACGCCAACATCCCCATTAAAGGGCAGGTTTTAATTTACCCGATGCTTGATTACCGCACCGCAACGGAAAGCTCTCCCTACCATGCGCAGCAGACCGGTTATATTTGCTGGCCGCGCAGCAGCAACAAGTATGCGTGGGAGGTTCTGCGCGGAGGGCAAAACCTCAGCGGCAAAATGCTGGGTTATTATTCGCCCACCTTTGCTGAAGATTTTGCCAACCTGCCGCCGGCGTTTATTTATGTCGGCGGGCTTGACTTATTTGTTAACGAAGACATTGACTACGCTGCAAAACTTACGGAAGCAAATGTCGATACCGAGCTGCACGTAATTCCCGGATTGTACCACGCTTTTGAAATTGCCGCTCCCGAAGCCGGGCAGAGCAAAATTTTCTGGCAGCGTGTTTACGCCTTCAGTAAAAATATGCTGAAAAATTAAAAACCATAAAACATAGCTAAAACACAAGCAGATTTTATATCTGCTTGTGTTTTAGCTTTAAGTTTATTTTTTCTTAAGTTTTTCTTTTAAATCTTTCTCAAAAGCTTTTACTTCTTCTAAACAAGTATCAAGCCTGGCAAATATCTCCTCTTTTGATGATTCTTTATTAACAGCTATGGTTGTCGTTTTGAATGGACTCCGCCACTGCCAATCTTCTTTAGAAAATTTAGCAGGATAATACTCATTTATACGCTCGCAAAGTTCCAAAAATTCTTTAGTTGCATTTCTAGAACTTAATGAAAGTTGTATATATACTGTCCTTCCTGTGCGGTTTACTATTTCATAAAAATAATGGTTAGCTGTATTCCAGCCACTTGGAGCGTTATGAATATCCGGTATAAGTTCACTCATATTATTAGTTGTAAATCTTGTATATGTACGATTGCATTTATCAAGATTCTCATTTGCATCCTTGCACGCAACCACCCATTCCCGAAGAATGGAGGCTATTTCTGTAAGTTCTACTTCATTTTCTTTTTCGGTATCCTTTAAATAGAATACTAAATCTGCCGGTTCAGCATTATATAAAACAAATAACCGACGCAAAATTGAAATTTTTAAAGCGGTACTTGTATTTCGTTCAATATATATATCGTTATCAATTTTCAAAGGGCTGCGCAATTTATTTTTATCGTTGCTTACATAATTTGAAAGTTCCGCATAAGCAGAAACATTATACGCTAAATCCGCAAGTACGCTTTTGTCTTTCTGATGTAAATATTTTATGACATGTTCCATCATATCAGCCCAAGTATTTACAGACTGTTCTATATTCTGGTATCCATATTTCACTATATTTCTTCCAGTCAATTCAATATTTTCATCATCCAATGGACAAGAATAAAATTCTTTTTTTGCCGGCACAAAAGTTGTTTGCGGATAAGCCCATATTTTCTTTGCCAGAGCAATCATTTCTGCATTACGTTCTTCCAGTTCTTCTAAACCCCAGGATTTTTTAGATGAAATCTTTTGATTCATCTTCAAACCACTGTTTTTGTATCCACCTTTCTCTGCATTTAGTTTTTCATCAAAAGTTTTATTGCTAAGATAAGGATTATAACCAGTTAACGTTAAATTTGCCAAACGGTGAAGCCATATAGAATGAATTTCCAACGCATTTTCACCAAGAGATTCTATCCATGCCGGAGTAAGATGCTGCGGCATAATATGCTCAATGCTGTATGTATTATTATCTAAATGAGTATATACATCCTTCGTTTCAACAGTTCCGTAATTTTCAAAACGCTCAAACAGATACGCCTTATACTTGCCGCGCATTTGATATACCGGCTTAACTGATAATTCTGCACTAAATTCTTTATCATCAGGAAAGCGCCCGCTATCTTTTTTAGATAACAAAGTATAAATAAATTTTTGTACATAGTTATCAGTTGTACCATCATACCGTATAATTTCTTTATTGAGATTCAAGAAAATTTTATTTAAAGCATTAGTCGGCACATCACAAATATTTCTGCGGAAAAGATAGTTTTCTGTAACAAGAAATATTTGCAAAACATCATCCGTATTTAATTTGTTATCCTGATTCAGCCTTAATACTTCCATCAAAAATGGACGTGTAACAACTATTTCCAGACGCATCAGCCTATATAAACAATCATCTAATTTTTGATTCTGCAAGTCACTCTTGCATATAGACAGTTTTTCAAATAAACGCGCATACCGTAGCAAATCTTCTAACAAATCTTCTACCGGCAAATTTGTACTCACTGCATATTCTTTGAAATCCTTATAAACATTACTAATAGTTGGTGTAATTTGCCGTTTAATGCTGAGATAATCCCTTATAAAACTGCTGACGTCATTTCCAGTACACCGTTCTATTTTAGCCCAGTATACATCATAAAGCTTAATTTGATTTTCCGGCAACTGCCCCATCAAAATATAGTTTCTGATTTTATCACCCTCAGTAAGAGCAAGTCCTGTAGAATTAAGGCTTTCAAATATGAGCTGGGCATTATCGCTGTTATCTAAGGTAATACTAATAATTTCTAATTTACTTATTGCCATAAATAAATCATCTACTGATATTTCATGCCTTAAAAGCTGCTCGCAAAAGAAGCGGTAATTTATAGTTAAATTTGAAGTAGGAATGTAATCTTCACCGTCAAACAGCCTTGCCAATGCCTCACGGTCACTTTTTACAGGCCGTAATTTTATTTGATCATCAGCATTAGCCCAGGGAGAAATCAAAAAACGCTGATTAATTTGTTCATTGAGATTTTCTTTGGCAGATGTTATTCTTTTTTTTATAAGCAGATTGCGTATCGCCAAAAGCAAAAGAGTAACTGTCGTAAGCCTCTGTTGACCATCAATAATATAATACTCTATTTTACTTCCGTTTGCGGCTACAGATGAAACAATGCTGCCAAAGAAATGACTTTCCCGCTTATCGCGAATTATCTTTTTTAAATCATCATACAACTGCTGGCAGTTTTCCTGTTTCCAATTATATTTTCTTTGGTAAACAGGAATAATATAACGTTTATCAGCACCTTCCATGAAATTAAGCATTTTTGTTTCTGAACCCTTCATCAGTTAAATCCTCCGTTTTTTGCCACAAAGTGATTTTTTAGTATTTTAATTTATTGTATTTTAATATATGTTTGTACATAATATATTATAATTTGAATAATCAGTGAATTCAAGTTGCCAAAAATATAATCTTCAAAATTATAAAAATTTTACCCTGCTTACAGCGTTAATGCTTATAAGCAGGGTATTTTTATTTCTGTTTTTACTTTGATTTTTTTATTTTTTCTGTGCGGCTTTTTGTATTTCATAACGCAGGTAATTAAGGCGGTCAAGCTGCTTTTCGCGGAAATGAATTTCATCAAGCACGGCATTGCGTCTGGCGTTTAATATGGCCAGCCGCCCCGGATCAGTGGCTTCTCCCTGCATATCATTCCCCTCCTTAAACTTTTTATGCAATAAAAAATGCAGGTGCAAATTTCTTACACCTACATTGTAATATGGCCGCTTTAAATAAGCTAATACCTATATTTAATTACCGGAAATGCTCAAAACGTATGAATGCGCCGAACTGATAAACTCCTCCACCGCCGGTGCCTGCCGCTGGCTCTTTTTCCACGCCAGCACGCAGCCTGTTGCAAGCGGCGGCGCAAGCGGCACAAAACGCAAATCGTCATAAAAATCGGTGCCCATGTTAAGGCACAGCGCCGCACCAAAGCCGCTGTGCACCATTGCTGCCGCATTCATCAGCATTGTGTAATTAACGGCAAAATCCATTCTGCCATTTAAACTGCCAAACCAGCTGGCAAGTTCGTTTTTAACCAGGTCGCGCTTGGGCATTAACAGCGAAATGCCCAGTAAATCCTGCGGCATCACCGCCTGTTTTTCTGCCAGCGGCGAATCTTTTCTTATTAAAATACCCCATTCTTCCTTATGCGGCAGGCGCACAAAGCCGTATTTGGAAATATCCACGGGTTCTGTTAAAAATGCTATATCCAAAAGCCCGTTTTCAATGCGTTCTTTAATATCATCGGCAATGCCGGAATAAAGCGTATAATGCACCAGCGGATATTTCTGGCGGAAATAATTCATCAAACCCGCCAATACGGAAATACTGCTTGCTTCGGCGCAGCCTATTGCGATTTCGCCCATTAAATTTTCGCTGCTGCGCGATACTTCGCGGGTTGTACGCTCGGCAAGCTCGGTAATTTCCTGCGCGCGGCGCTTTAAAAGCAGGCCTTCGTCGGTAAGCGTTATGCGGTGTTTGCTGCGGTAAAACAGCTTTACGCCCAGCTCGTCCTCCAGCTGCATTAACTGGCGGCTCAGCGTAGGCTGCGTTACATGCAGCAGATTAGCTGCTCTGGTAATGTTTTCTTCGCGGGCCACAGTTAAAAAATATTTTAAAATACGCAGTTCCACTTGCATTCCCCCTCACATACGCATTTATAATTTTATTGTACTTAAAATAAAGGCGTTAAGCAAGGTGAAGCATGGTTAAAGGGTAAAAAATCCCCGCAGTTATATTCTGCAGAGATTTATAAGTTTTGCTTTTAGTTAAATTTCCGTACCCAGCTTTTCCGCTTCGGCAAGCTGCGCCGGTTTATTTAAAATATCGCCCGCCGCAAAATTGCCGCCTGCGTAAACAATGCCGCGGTTTTTCCAGCCAAGATGTCCTGCCAGGCCTTCGTAAAAGGCTTTTACCGGAGCAAAATTGTCCGCCGTATCACCCTCTGCCGCCATTAAAAGTGCACACTCCTTAATGGGGTTGGCATAACCTGGCATACATTCTGCCACCGCAAACAGGCGGTCAAACGCGCATTTAAGCTGGCCGCTTACGCCCCAGTAGTACATTGGCGATGCCAGCACAACCACATCCGCCTCGCGGTAAGCCGGATAAATTAAAGCCATATCGTCCTTCTGCACGCATGGGCTTGCTTCATCTTTGCCGCCCATGCAGCAGCCAAGGCAGCCATGAATATTCATTTTCTGCAAATCAAAAACCTGTACGGTGTTGCCCGCACTTTCCGCACCTTTAACAAAAGCCTTTACCAGTTCTTTTGTGTTGCCGTTTGCGCGCGGGCTGCCGTTTAAAACAACTATTTTTTTAGCCATTTGCTCTACCTCCGTCTTTCTGCTATAATTATAGCAGCATATAAACCAAAGATGAAGTACGCACATTTTTGTCAGATACTAACCAAAAGGAGAGTATAATGATTAAGAATTATATAGAAAATGCAAATTTTGAGGATACCGGCTTCAGCTACACGCTGTCGCTGATTAACGGCAAATACAAAATGGTTATTCTATACTGCCTGATGGAGTTTGGCGTAGTGCGTTACAGCGAACTTAAACGCTACATCCGCACCATCTCGCACAAAACACTCAGCCTGTCGCTGAAAGAGCTGGAAAAAGACAGGCTCATCATCCGCACCGAATATCCGCAGATTCCGCCCAAAGTGGAATACAGCCTGTCGGAGCGAGGCAAATCACTGATGACGATACTCGACCAGCTTTGCACATGGGGCGAGGAAAATAAACCTGCTAAAAAATAAAGCCGCCCGGCGGTTGCGGGCAGCCCTATTTACTCAATTTTTAATTATGCAAAGATAACCGGCGCACAGGCACCAGCTTATCCTGCTATACAAAACCCAAAACTTACATCAGCTTCAGCGTCTGCCTATGCAGGCGCTTTTTATATTTTTACATACTCCTGCCAGAAGGGGTAGGTACTGAGCGCAATTACCGCCAGCAGCACCACGTAATCGGCAAGGCCGAGCTTTTGCTGCGGCATGTTTTTGTAGGTATTGGCGCCAAAGCCCTTCAGCTCCATGCTAAGCGCCAGCGTTTCGCTTTTGGCTACGGCGCGCATTACCAGCGGGCGTATAACTACAACGTAGGACATCAGCCTTTTAATCGCGTTGCCGCGGTTGGAATAGCCACGGCAGCTTTGCGCGTCCAAAGTAATGGTACTGTCTGCCAGAAAGTTAGGCACAAAGCGCAGCGCCGTTGTAAGCATAAAGGCATATTCGCACGGCAGGTGGAATTTTGTTACCAGTGCCTGTGCAATATCCTGTATGCGCGTTGCTGCCAGCATGCACAAAAAGGCCATGGTCATAACCAGCATGCGCAGGCCGCCGACCAGTGCAATTTCAAGCGGCGAACCGAACAGAAGCTGCAAAAGCACCATCAGCCCGGTAAATACCGCCAGGCCGCCTATTGCCGCCATAGTCATGCGGTCGTGCTTAATGGAAAGAAGCAGCGCCAGTTCCAGTACTAAAATGGTGGCAACAGCCATTACCGGCAAAATAAATACCCATGCCGTTACGGCTACCGTTACTATAATCTGCGTAAATGCCGATATTTTCATGCCTGCCGCTCTCCTTTCATGCTAATGCTGCTGCAAAAATCCTCCGGGCTGGTTGCCGTAATGCCCAGCGCGTTGCCAACTGCCGTTGCCGTAGGGCAGCGCAGCCCCCAGCGCTCTACGTTAATGCTGCCGTCAAACAGCTTTGCGGGCGTACCGTCAAACACCAAATGCCCGTTATGCAGCACAATGGTGCGCTGCGCATAGCGGCGCACGGTATCCATATCATGCGAAATAAGCACTACCGTGATGCCGTTTTCTTCATTAAGCGCCTTTAAATAACTCATCATGCGCTCTTTTTCCACAGCGTCCTGACCGTTGGTTATTTCGTCCAGAATAAGTGTGCGCGGGTTTAAGGCCAGTGCCGCCGCCACACCCAAACGGCGCTTCTGCCCAAAGCTTAAAAGGCGCGGGTAAGCGTCTGCCAAATCCGTAAGGCCCGTTGCGGCAAGCGCGGTTTCCACCTGGCGTTTAACCTTGTCTTCACTCAATTTTTTGGCACGCGGGCCGTATGCAACTTCGTCAAAAACCGTGTCCTCTAAAATCTGCAAATCCGGGTTCTGGAACACATAGCCTATTTTATCTGCCAAATCGGCGGGCTCCATGGCGGCAATGTCCGTGCCGTCCACCAGCACCTGCCCGCTGCGCGGATGAATAAGCGCCATGAACAGGCGGCTCAGCGTTGTTTTGCCGCTGCCGTTGTGCCCCAAAAGCGCCACGAATTCACCGCTTTCAATTTTAATGTCGATATCGTTCAGCACCGGCTGCCCGCGCAGATACGCAAAATTAACCTCTTTTGCCTCCAGCATTACGCCTCACCCCCTGTAAAACCTTTTGCCTTCAGTTCCGCAACGGCTTCTTCTTCCGTACGCCAATTACCCAGGCTTACGCCGAATTTTTCTTCAAGCCCCAGCTTAATGCGCCACAGCGCCGGTACAAAATGCCGCAGGGTTTCATCCTTATACATAACGCGGGCGGCGTTTTCAAACTTATCGGCTGCCACAAGGCGTCCTTTTTTAAGTACAACCAAATCCGTCATATACGGCAGCAGATAGTCAATGCGGTGTTCTACCACCACAATGGTTGTGCCGTATTCCTTATGTATTTTGTAAAGCAGCTTGTACAGCGAATTGGCGCCGTCCGGGTCCATAGCCGATACAGGCTCGTCCAAAACGATAATTTCCGGATGCACCGCCAAAACCGATGCCAAAAGCAGCCTCTGGCGCTGTCCGCCGCTGAGTTCGTCCAGCTGATAGCTTTCGCGCCCCGGCAGGCCTACATCTTCAAGCGCCCTGCGCGTGCGTTCTTCAACTTCTTCCGGCTTAAAGCCGTGGTTTAACAGGCTGAAGGCAACCTCCTCGCCCGCAGTGAGGGAAACAAGCTGGCTTTCGTAATCCTCCAGCATCAGCCCCAGGCGCATGGCAATATCCGATACCTTTTTGCCTTTGGTGCTTTCGCCCAGCACCATTACTTCGCCGCTGTACGCGCCGCCCATATAAAACGGCACAATGCCTGCCATGGCCTTGCACAGCGTTGTTTTGCCGCTGCCGCTCGGCCCTGCGATAACGGTAAAAGAGCCTTTTTCTATTTTAAAATCAATATCGTGCAGCACAAGGTTATTCTTTTTGTAAGCAAAATAAAAATGCTTTAATTCCGCAACCGTTTCCATCAATTATCTTCCTCCTGCACAAAAAACAGCCTGCGCACCGGCCCGTACAGCAAAAAGGTAATGCTGCCGTTAAGCACGCCTATTACCGCCACCACCGGCAGCATGGCATACAGCCATACGCTGAAGGGCAGCCCCAAAACTATTTTTAAAATAAAGGTAAACACGCCGCCGCTTACCATTGTTGCCACAAGGCCGGCAATAAACGGGCGCAGGCGCCATTTTTCAAGTTTAACGGCAAGCATGGCCTTAACCAGGAGGCAGCATACCACCGCGCCGCAAACCTCGCTGGCAAGATTGCCCAGCGGAAAGGCCGATTTGGAGGACGGCACAAGCGTCATGCCGGAAATAAAACCAATGCCCAGTGCCTGCGGCAGCGAAGGGTTGGTAAGGTTAATTACAATGGAATACATGGCAATGGTCCAGTTCGGCGTAACGCCACCAACATTAGGGCTTACCGTGTGCAGGATAATGCCTATTGCCAGAAGCATTGCCGTTATCGCCACCCAGCGGTAACCGTCCTGCGTTGGTTTAACCTCCGTTAATGTTACTATCTTTTTTTCTTTTTCTGCTGCTTCCATGCCGCTCACTCCTTAACAGGTAAATAAAAAAGCCTTCCATCCCTGTAGGGACGAAAGGCTGTAAACTTTCGCGGTGCCACCCTGCTTGACTTAAATAAGTCCGCTTAAAAGATACGGGCCGATGCCGATATCCGCTTTTATGGTAACGGGCAAAGCATTCCCGGCGCTGCTACCCCTTGCGGCTCGCAGTGCGCCTCCAAGGCCCATTCCCTTTAATGCCCGCCGCCGGACTTTCACCGCCACCGGCTCGCTTTAGGCTGCCTTTTAAAGGTACTTTTCCTTATCATCAGCTGCAAATTTGTAATTACTAAAAGTTTAACATTGTAAAGGGCGGTTGTCAATACAATCCCAAAGGCTTTTCGCCAAGGTTAATCATAATATTTTTGGTCTGGCTGTAATGCTCCAGCATTACTTTATGCGTTTCGCGGCCAATGCCCGATTCTTTATAACCGCCAAACGGTGCGCCTGCCGGAATAGCGTTATAGGTGTTAACCCACATTCTGCCCGTTTGCACGGCTTTTGCCACACGGATGGCGCGGTTAATATCCTGCGTCCATACGGCGCCGCCAAGGCCGTAATTGCTGTCGTTGGCCATTTTAACAACTTCGGCTTCATCCTTAAACTTAATAACCACGGCCACAGGCCCGAAAATTTCTTCGCGTGCCACGCGCATATCGTTGGTAACATTGGTAATCAGCGTCGGCGCAAAGAAGTTGCCCTTATCAAGCCCGTTTTCCGTAAGTTTATGTCCGCCGCAGGCAATAGTTGCGCCTTCTGCTTTAGCAATGTTAATGTAGCCGGCAATTTTGGCAACCTGTTTTGCGTCAATCTGCGAGCCCATCTGCGTTGCCGGGTCGAGCGGGTTGCCGACTTTTACGGCGTTAAAGCGTTTAACCGCTTCTTCAACAAATTTATCGTAAATTTTTTCGTGTACAAACACGCGCGAGCCTGCGCAGCAAACCTGACCCTGGTTGAACAAAATGCCCAGAAGCAGGCCTTCCATAGCCAAATCCCAGTTGCAGTCATCAAAATAAATATTGGCCGATTTGCCGCCAAGCTCCAAAGTAGCCGGAATCAATTTATCGGCGGCAGCCTGTGCCACGCCGCGGCCAACTTCGGTAGAACCGGTGAAGGCAAGTTTGGCAAAACCGGGGTGTTCCAAAACATACTGGCCGGACTTGCTTCCCTTGCCGGTAATTACGTTAAGCACGCCTGCCGGCAGCACGCCTTCAATTAAACGCACAAGCTCCAAAACGCTCAGGCTGGTAGTGCTGGAGGGTTTAAGCACAATGCAATCGCCCGCGGCCAGTGCCGGAGCCAGCTTCCACGCAGCCATGAGGAACGGGAAGTTCCACGGAATAATCTGCCCCACTACGCCAATAGGCTCGTGCAGGACGAGGCTTAAAGTGTTGTTGTCCAGCATGGTTGCAGTGCCTTCTTCCGTGCGGATTGCAGCCGCAAAATAGCGGAAATGGTCTGCGCTCATCGGAATATCAATCATGCTGGTTTCGCGGATGGGTTTGCCGTTGTCCAGCGATTCAACTTCTGCAAGGTGCTGTGCGTTGGCGTCGATAATATCGGCAATTTTATTTAAAATAACCGCTCTTTCAACAGGAGTGGTATTCTTCCAGCTTTCCCACGCAGCGTGCGCAGCTTTTACCGCAGCGTCAACATCTTCGCGCGTTGCTTCGGCGCAAACTGCCAGTTCTTCGCCGGTAGCAGGGCTGTAAGTTTTAAAGGTAGCGCCATCGGAGGCGGGCTGCCACTTGCCGTTAATGTAAAGTCCGTATTCTTTCTGTAAATTTTCCATTTTTCAATACCTAACCTTCTATCTTATTTTAAGAGATCACTGTTTTTGCGATAAATCTTATGTAATCAATTATAATTATTATTTGTTTTTAAGTCAATATGAAATAATGTTACAATAAATACAAAACCGCTGTTATTTTGTGAAATAATTGAGAAAGATTGTTGAAATATAAAAAATTAAAATTTACCAATTAAAAAACCAATGCTTAAATAACAAGTTTGTTAGTTTTCTTTAAAAATTTGGCCGGTATAGGGTTATCAAGTTTCCAAATAATATTCATTGGATTACTACCATCATGTCTAACATAATTAACTGTACCCAAAAAAGTATATGTCTCTGCATTTCCGTACATATCTTTTTTATTTTCACGTACAAAAAGCAAAACCTTACTGCCTAACTTTTTATGATTAATATATCTTTGCCCAGTAGGCGATTCCGCACTTGTTGTACTTTGACTTTGCCAATGAAATAACCATTCATTAATAGAATAATCATTATACATTGTTGTTGGCGAATATTGCTTACTTGATTTATTTAACGTATTTAAAAGTACATCTAACTTTTTATCACCTATAAATTTTACACCCTCACGAATAGATAAAGGATTGTTAACATCAAGCGCAGCAAAAATTTGGTCTCGCGAATAATTGCAATATACGTTTAAAGGGCAATCAAAATCAAGCATTGGCGCTTTATCAATAAAATCAATTTTATTATAACTGTATTTTAATACTTCTATTAATTCATCATACAAAACTTTACAGCTTTTTATTTTGCGTAAACCATCAAGTTCATCACTAAAGCCGCAGTCTTGGTAATCTTTTTGCCAAATGGTAAACTGCAACATGCGTAACATTCGCTTTTCCAGCAGTGATAAATTTTCAGGTTTTAAACTGTCCAAATTTGCAAAGCTATTTAATATAAACTCAATCCAATGGCGAGAATCTATTAATGCAACACGTGCTAATGCTTTGGTAAACTTGTCCGATTCTAATTCTTCGCTAAAATCTTCACGTTTACCGGCCATAACACATAACCTTGCAAAAGAACAGCCTTTTTTATAAATGGCTTGTAAATTAAGTTCATAATGCTCTACAAAATTTGTTAATGTTAAAGGCTTGCCTGTATCTTCGGTAAAACTTGCAATACGTGCAATTAAGCCATCTTTGCGGTCAAAGCCTGTACGTATATTTTCCAATACATATTCCTGCGCTTTTTTCTCAAGCTGTATATAACACCCTTTCGGCGCAGATATAAAACCGTTTTTTATTTCGTTACTAATATTTCTATCGGTATTGCTTAATAAGGCTTTAAACTTGCTTTCAAAATCATATTTTTTATTTGCTTGCCCAATAAAATCAAGAACCGTTAAACACTCTTTGCCATCTGCCAACCGCAAACCACGCCCAAGTTGCTGCAAAAAGATAGTTAGAGATTCTGTCGGGCGTAAGAATAAAATAGTGTTAACATCAACAATATCTACGCCTTCATTATAAAGGTCAACAACAAAAATGAAGCGTAAATCGCCATTAGTTAATTTTAATTTAGCACTATCGCGTTCTTCTTTGGGGCTATCGCCAGTAAGGCAAAGTGAAGGAATATTACATTTATTAAAGTAATCTGCCATAAAGCGAGCATGTTCCTTACTTACACAAAAGCCTAACCCTTTAACTTCGTTAATATCCGTAACATATTTATCAACAGCTTGTACAATTAATGAGGCACGTGTAATTGCTTCTGCATCTTGCCTTGTGTAAATTTTAGAAAGTTCTTCACGATTGTAACCGCCACGTTCCCAACGCAAATTACTTAAATCAATATTATCAGTAACACCAAAATATTGAAACGGGCATAACAGTTTACGTTCAATAGCTTCCGGTAAACGAATTTCCGCAGTTATTTTATTGTTAAAATAAGGCATAATGCTCTTGCCATCCATGCGTTCCGGTGTAGCTGTTAACCCTAATAAAAATTTAGGCGTAAAATGCCCTAAAATATTTTTATAGGTTTCTGCCGGTGCATGATGAACTTCGTCAATAATTATATAAACGTAAAAATCCGGTGTAAGGTGCTTTTCTAAACTTTTGGCATTAAAGGTTTGCACCGATACAAAAAGATGCTCAAAACTTTGCGGCGATGTATCGCCAACAAATAAATCGCCAAAATTGGCATCACGCAAAACCATACGAAAAGTTTTAATGGTCTGCTCCAAAATTTCCTTGCGGTGCGCAACAAACAGCAATTTAGGTTTGCTATTTCTGCTGCAATGTCGCTTATAATCAAGCGCTGAAATAATGGTTTTGCCTGTGCCTGTTGCTGCAACAATTAAATTTTTATAATTATTACGAATAGTTCGTTCTGCTTCTAATTTATCTAAAATCTCTTGCTGATATGGATACGGATTAATATCAACCGCAAAAAAGCTGTTATCTTCTGTATGCGTTTTTTCAAGTTGTAAAGCTTTAGCTAAACGTGGTTCTTGTGTATCGTCATACACTTCAAACTCATTAGAACTCCAATAACTATCGAAAGTTGTAGCAACCTTTTGCAAAACCTCCGGCTGGTCTTGGCGAGTTATTTTTATATTCCACTCTAAGCCACTTGAAATTGCAACATTAGAAAGATTGGATGAACCAATATATGCCGTTGTAAAGCCTGTTTCGCGATAAAAAATATATGCTTTAGCATGTAAACGCGTTCTTTTGGTATCGTAAGAAACTTTAATTTCCGTATTTTTTAGCTTTGCTAATTCGCTTATAGCTTTAATATCTGTTGCGCCCATGTAAGAAGTTGTAATAATGCGCAGCTTACCACCATTATTAGTAAACTCCGTTAGTGCTTCCATCAAAAGGCGCAAACCGCTCCACTTAATAAACGAAACCAACATATCAATACAGTTACACGAAAAAATTTCTTTTTTCAACTCACTGAACATTTGCGGCTCGTGCACAGCACCGGTAAAAAGTGAACTTTGTGCAATGGAAGTAACCGGCCTAATTACTTTAACCTTATCATTAATGGCTTGTATAGTATTAGTTTTATCCGTTACAGAAAATAGTTGCTTATCTTCGGCAATTTCTAAATCATTGGCAATGCCTTCACTTGTATTTTCCTTAATTGCACCAATTATTTTATTAACAAGTTCAATTTGCTTTGCCAGGCTATCATCGCTTTCGCTGATGTTATTTAAACTCCGCTCTACAACTTTTTTAACGTATTTAGATAAAATACCGGCAGCTTCTACACTATCAATTTGTTCTTTTTCTACATTGAAGTTATCTGTAAGTTCCGCCAATCTCATAAGGGATACGGTGATCTACTTGAAGTTTTGATTCATCCATCTTTTCAAGATAGATAAAACAACGTGGACCATATTTGTCAATAAGTGCCTTCTTTAACGCCTTAGATAAAACTGTCCGTCCAGCCGTCTTTGAGAGAGAATTCTGAATATCTTCAGGATTGCCAAATTTGTATGCCGCAATTTTCCTTCCATCAGAACCCATAACTCTATACGTTACTAAAGGAATTCCATATTCGCGCACATCTCTAACTGCTCTTGGCGGATGATTATATCCGTACAAATCTTTCAATTCTTGAGACGTGATAAATCCATGCTTTAATATATGCTGAATGACAGTACGTGGTCTTTTGGCTGTCACACTTTCCAACAGATCAAGAAATTCTTTAGGATATTCCTTCATATTGCTGCCTCCATCAAAGATAGTTGCTGCGGAATTTCCTGATAATAGGGAATTAGTGACTCACTAATATAAAGAGCCTCCAGTGTGACTTGCTTTTTTCCTAATAGCGTAGCTTGGCTTGAACGGCCCGCATTCAGTAGGATTTTCTTACAATGCAAGCTTTCTGGAAGGTCTTCCCCGTATTCTTTTCCACCGCACTCACCATCATAACTAATAAGATAATCTACTCCATTATGATTAAGAATCTTTAGGGCTTCAGAAAATTCTTCAAATGGGACACCAGAAAAGTATCGATTATCACGCACATTAGTTACTCCTTGATAAGGGGGGTCCATATATACCAAGTCACCAGGCCTTGCCATCTTCAAAATATCATGATAATCGCGGCTCAAGAACTCTACTTTTCCTTTTAATAACCGTGAAACTTCATATACATTAGATTCTAATGTTTTGGGGTTCGTACCATGTCTGCGCTTATCTGGAGACTGATTAAAATTCCCATTTTTTCCGTATCTTACAGCTCCTTTAACACATCTTGCTAAGAGATACAACATATTTGCTGGTGTTTGTTCTCCAGCATTAAACTTTTCACGGACATCATAATAATGTTGAACATGATTATCTCCATAAGTGAACTGCTCTGCCCACACCTCCGAATAACTATCAAGTAAATCCTGCGGATGATCAACAGCCTCTTGAAGCATCCTAATTAAAGGAGCATTAATGTCATTAATTACATATGCGTCTGTCCTGTTATCATAAGCTGCAGCAATACTAATTGCAGCCATTCCGGAAAACGGTTCCAAAAGACGATTAAACTTGTTTGGCATATACTGTAAAATTTGCGGTGCCAAAATTCGTTTTGATCCTTGATATTGTACTATATGCGGAATTTTTCCTCTCATTGCTCTACCTCCGCGTTCGAAAACGAAATAACATCTTCGACATCACAATTTAATGCAGCACAAATTTTGCTTAAGCTTTCCATTGAAATGAATTCGTTTCGTCCCATTTTAGCCAAAACATTAAAGCTGATACCAGCCGCATCTTTTAGGTCAGTACGATTCATCTTTTTATCTATCAGCATCTTCCATAACTTATCATAGCTAACCGGCATAATGAAATCTCCATTCGTTGTCGAATTCATTTTTATTATAGCACAGCAGACACGAATATTCAAGATAATCTCACAAAATCATGAGTGTCAAAGTGTCAATCTCACAAAATCATGAGTGTCAAAGCGAAAAGAGCCGCCCGCAGGAAATCATTCTCCCCACGGGCGGCGTGTCGTCACTTTTTGCCTTGCTGCAAATTCTGGATATTCTTCTTTGCCAGCTCACTGGCCGCTTTCCGGCGCGTTGCGCTGTATGGTGCGTTCAGCTTGAAACTGAACCGCCCTTTCCTGATCTCAAATGTCAGGCAGCCGTTTTCATCATCGTCCACCAACCGGCACTCGGCTGGGTACTTTGCCGAATACTCGCTCAAACGGTTTTTAAGGGAAGTGTTGTAGGTACACACCTCAACGATGGGGCTTGCCTCGTCAAAAAAGACGCTAGTTGTCTTTTGCTTCTTGGAAAGACCTGTTCTCATAAAACCTCCGTATTTTCATAAATTTTCTCCGGCTCTACACCGGCAAAAGTAGGCGGATTTTCGGATAGAAAGCATCCAAACAATACATGATTCAGTTTAGATGCCTCTATCCGCAAAAATCCTATTTTCTCAGCTCTACACGGGATTACCGCGCATCCCGGTCATGCCGCCGCTTTTGACTGCGTTTCTGCTCTTTTTCCGCCTGTTCCTGCTGCTTGACAGCGGCCACCGTTTCGGCCACTCGCTCCGGCCCATAGACCCGGCACAGCCGGTGATAGTCTCTTGCAGTTTCTTGCAATTCTGCGTTTTCGCCCCTGACCTCGGCCAACTGCTTTTTAAAATACGGAACCTCCGTATCATATTTGCGCTGCAACAGCTCGAATTTCTGGCAGATATCCAGGTAAGCCCGGTAAACGGAGCGCACCACCTTGACGATCTTCTCCAAGAGTGGCTTGGATTTTTTCTCCCGGTAGGATTTGGCGGACTCCATTCTATCGGGGAGTGGAAGCAAGTCCTCCGGGTCGGAGGAATACTCGGCTGCCAGCTTTTCCATGTGTTTTAATTTAGGCGCTAATAGGCGGAGTTCGGTCTGTGCCTCTTTGGCCGCTTTTTCAGCCTCGGCCCTATCCGTCCGAAGCTGGCCGATCTCCGCCTGAACCTCCGATCTTTCTGTTTGCAGCTCCGCCAGCCGCGCCTGCTCCCGCTCAACCTTGAACTGCGTCACCGTCAGATGTTCCTCAGAGCTGCCGCGCTCACCGCGCTCCACATCGGCGTATCCGGCCTCGCGCATATATTGAAAGAAATCGTCCTGCAATACACTGTACGATTTTTTGAGAACAGGCTTGCCCTTTGCCGTTTTCAGCGGTTCGCCGGTGGCCTCATCCAGAACCGGCTTAGAGGCCCACTTTTTACTCATGCTGACCTGCATAACCGTTTCTTTCACCTTGCCCACCAGCGACTTGTCCTTGCAGCGTTTGGTCCAGCGGATTTGCTTCTCCACCACCGGCACATAGACCACATGAAGGTGGTAGTGGTATACATCCTGCCCCAGCGCCTCGGACATGGCCCGGTTGCGCTCGTCGGCGTGCATGACCGCCGACAGAATGTACTGTTCGCCGCCCACAATTTTGATTGCAGCCTGGTATGCGTCGTGGTAAAATTGTTTTGCGAAGTCATATCCGCCATGGTTGAAAAAGTAGGCGGAGTTCACATCAAAGATCAGCTCACCGTAGCGAAAAGCGTCCTCTTTGATGCCCCGTGTTGAGATCATCCCGTCTGCCTCCATCTGTTCAAACTGTTCCAGATAGCCGCTGTCCGGTTGCTTGAAGTGAACATTCAGATGGGAGCGTTCCGGGACTATATCCTGGTTGACATACGATTCTTTTTCACGCTCGTTGTGTTGCTGCGCGTTTTTCAGTTTGGGTGTAGTCAGTCTCATGTTTCTTGCGCTGGTACGATGGATACCGTCGCCTCTTGCCATAGAACTCCTTTCTCGCCCTACAAGGGCGGTTGAGATGCGGGTAGCTTTTGGGGATGCACTTCTGCGGAAGTGTAATAACCCACTATGATACTTTCATCCTGCGGCTGCAAAGTATCGTGGGCTCTCCGAGGGGGTATGCGGCTTCTGCGGA
>ENA-OPWW01000316-OPWW01000316.1-human-gut-metagenome-genome-assembly--contig:-NODE-316-length-27650-cov-3.965501_pt1 | contig 27650 bp, 18 predicted proteins | sample MGYA00241513_ERZ502018 | MGnify/ENA primary metagenome ERZ502018 (study PRJEB25962, sample SAMEA2042987) | human gut metagenome | biome: human gut; feature: human-associated habitat; material: faeces...
CGCGCGCGTGTACGGCACGTCCGCGTCGGAGAAGTTCATCACCGGGCATCCGAAATGGTCGCCCTCGTCGTAACGCACCTCCCTGAAGTCCACCGTGCGCCACTTCAGCTCGCCGAGCGAGTAGTCGAAGTAGCGGTCCACCGGACCCGTGTACACCACCGGCACGCCCGCCGCGGCCAGCGCCTTCCTGTTGTACGGCTGGGACTCGTCGAAGAAGTCGGTCCTGAGGGTCACGTGGATGCGCGGATCGTCGATCATGCGCTCCATCCAGACCGTGTACCCGTCCGTGGGCAGGCCCTCCCACGTGTCCCTGAAATACCGGTTGTCGTAGTTGAAGCGCACCGGCAGGCGGTTGATGATGCCCGCGGGCAGGTCCTTCGGATCGGTCTGCCACTGCTTGCCCGTGTAGTTCTTGATGAACGCCTCGTACAGCGGGCGGCCGATCAGCGAAATGCCCTTGTCGTTGAGGTTCTTCGGGTCCGTGCCCGCCAATTCGCCGGCCTGGCTCTCGACCAGGGCCTTCGCCTCGGCCGGCGTGTAACGCGCGTGGAAGAACTGGTTGATGGTCCCGAGGTTGATCGGCAGGGGATACACCTCGCCGTCGTGCGTGGCGTACACGCGGTGCACGTAGTCCGTGAAGCTTGTGAAACGGTTCACATAGTCCCAGACCCTCTTGTTGGACGTGTGGAACAGGTGCGCGCCGTACTTGTGGATCTCCGCGCCGGTCTCCTCGTCCATGTAGCTGTACGCGTTGCCGCCGATATGGTCGCGCACGTCGATGATCTCGACCCGCGCGCCCAGGTGCTCGACGGCCTGCTGGGCCACGGTCAGGCCGAACAGGCCCGCGCCCACGACCACCAGATCGGGATACTCCACCGCATCAGTCATAACAAAACAACCTTCCACAAACAGTAATCGCACAAAAGCTATGTGCAGTTCATGCTCATACTACCCTCATGGCGATATATGAGGGTGAATGTCAATAACTCTTGGCTATTTATCCCCAAAGATATGCGCCCACGTTTCCATGGAAGCAATGCCATAAGCCTGATATTGGGCGGCCAAACGCTTCCAATGCTTGGTGATACGCCGAGTAAGACGATACCCTTCGAGCATGCTCTTGCGGAAACGCTTATTGTCACGCTTCAACCATGCCACGCCATTGCCATCAGCCGTAGTGACTAAGGCCGAGTTGACATGATCAAAAGCAAGCCAGGTCCAGGCAGCATCCCGTGCCGGAATAGCAGCATCCGGACGGACAGCCTTCTCCGGATTGACGTTCTTGACAAAGCTCTTGGCAATCAAACCGACCGCGGCCTTATACCGGCTCTTCATGGTCGAAGGATGGTTCTTCGGCGGCTCGACCTCGCCCGCAGGCTCTGGGAACGCTTCAAAACTATCTTTAGCCTGAGCATCCGGATATTTCGCACGTAATTCTCGCACTTCGCCAAGCTTCGTCGGCAAACAGTCCACAAGATACTGCGGCCCACGAAGAATATCCCTCAACGCCATGTGGTGCAACGCCATGGCCGAATACACGAAACGCAATCCAAGGCTTGCATCGCCGTACAACGTTTCCACCAGCATGCGAGGAGGCCTGTCCGGGTATGTCAGAAGGGCCGCAAGCCAACGATTACGCTCGGTGAAATATTCCTCCCAAGAACGGGCCGGATCCTTGTCATGCCATGCCTGATGCCACACGGCAACGCCCGGCAGACAGACCGTCGGAAAACCGGCTTTCTTGGCACGCAGACCGTATTCGATGTCGTCGAACTTGATGAACACCGGCATCGAGAGGCCGATTTTCTTGACCACGGCAATCGGAATCAAACACATCCACCAGCCGTTGAAATCCTCATCGATGCGTTGGTGACGATCCGGAGAGTCACGAAGCGGTTCCATAGAGAAGTCGTGATTGTACCCCATGCTCTTGGACGGATACATCCACATTCGCTGCGGATTAATCCTCTCGCCTTGCGTATAAAGCATGGTGCGATTATCAAGATGAAGCATGCCGCCGCCGACAAGAACCGGACGGATCGTATAGTCGGAGAACTGGATGGAACGAAGAATCGATTCAGGCTCACTGATGGCGTCATCATCCAGCAGCAACACGAAATCGCTGTTCCCAGCTTTCGCCGTTTCGTACATACCTCGAGAGAAGCCGCCGGAACCACCTAAATTGGCTTGCTGAATATACGTAAGCTGCTTTCCAAGGTCGGCGGATACTTCGGCAAAGCCTTCTTGATTTTTGACCAGATCGTTGCCTTGATCCGTGCAGTACACGGTATCCAGTCGCTTACGCAGTGCCGGCGCTCCTGCGATGGCGCGCAATTGGTTCATGCAGTACGAGGCACGATTGAATGTGGTAATGGCGATGGACATGGAAGTGCCATGCTTGGCTGTGCGCGCTTCACGCGGAACAGACCATGTCGCATTGGAAATAACGACTGGCCCACCTAGCGATTCCGCGTCGAACCAGAAGTAACCACCGTCCATGAGCCCGGTCATAGGCACATCCACGCATACGGAAGCCGAGGTATCCGCAGCATGGACAATCCGCTCCGCTACCGGATAAATCAGGCCTCGACCCGTCGACCGGAAGACGTTGATCTTGGCGTTTCCTTGAACGGACACTGCGAAGCGCACGGTCTTCACACCAGTCCAACGACGCCAATACGATGCAGGGAACGCGTTGAAGAACGTGCATCCGGACATGTGACCATGATCTCGTAGTGTTACGGAAGTACGTCCCGTAATTTCGAATGAATCGCAGGAAACCCCGTTAGAGGATCCCGCATTCCGTAACATGCGTTGCAATGTGGACTGGTTCATGGAGCTGAATTCCAGACGACGCATGTCGATACGCGAATCCAGAGTGGTTTCCGCCACATGCGGGCGAGTCCAGTCAATCGCATACAGAGGGAGGGTCTGTTCAGCATCTTTGACCGGATACACAACGCGCATCACCGTTTCCCACGAGTCCATTCGCTCAGTATCCATAGAGACCTCTTGTCCCATGCGTCTTCTCCTATCGCCATTTTCTCCGTTCATCCACTAATCGTAGTGGCTACATTGCACTTTAAACAATCGTCCACACCGTTACGCACGACATCGGTTCAGATGTACCATCACAATAACCCCTGTCGCAATTACTTTAGGTCTAAAATTTAAGTATCTTATCCATAACAACAAGAGGGAGATGATGGATATGATTTCTAAGAGCAAGCTTATTCATGGAACCATTGCCGCAACCATGGCTCTTTCAATGACGATTTTGCCAATTGCTCCAGCTAGCGCGGAAGAAACCGTGTCGGCGCCAGAGTCTGACTACACCGGTTGGGTAACTCAAGACGGCGAATACTACTGGTTTGATTCCGGCATTATGGCGCGTTCAAAAGAGATCTATGATCCAGGCAGCGATGCTTGGTATTGGCTCGATGCCGATGGAACAATGGCACACGACAAAGACGTGTATCTCTCTTCCGGAAATAAATGGGTCAGGTATGACGGGGATGGCCATATGGTCAAAGGCGAAGATTACCGATACGGCGGTTGGTATTACTTCGACCAAACAACCGGCGCAATGTCCAAAGGCATGAAATATATCCATTCCAATGGAGGCAAATGGGTATATTATGACTGGACAACCGGCAAAATGGCCCATGGTGAGGCCTTCGTGAATTACGACAGCAGCCATACGGGCTGGTACTTGTTCGATCAATATACCGGTGCCATGTTCCATGGAGATACTTATATTCGTTCCAACGGTGGAAAATGGGTACGCTATGACCGGATAACCGGAAAGATGGTCAAGGGATTACACTACCAAGATGGTGCTTATTACTATTTCGACCAGACCACTGGCGCAATGGCACACGGGCGCGCATGGGTTCCCGAATGGAATTCATATGCAACTTTTGATTCCGTCACTGGCCGTTTTGTCAGTAAGGCTTCAAACAACAATGCCAATCCTGGCACTAACGGCAATACTGGAGGGAAAAACATCCGCGGACAATATTGCAAGAAATCCGAACACGGACAGCAAAAGAACGATGCTGACGGCACGCCAATAATCTGCGAATGCCGCAATGGCAATAAAGTGCCTCACTGGTACGCTAAATAATAATTTAAAACAGCCTTTTAAAGGGATATGATGCCAAGTTTAAATACAGTATCATATCCCTTATTTTTAATTCCATTGAACCAAATATGAAATTAAAATACCTATATATGAAAATAATATTAACAAAAATACAGACATTCTATATTTCTTTAAATTGACATTCTCAAAGCCAATTAAACCCGGAAACAACAAAGCAAATAACGGTAAAACCGGTATCAAATATCTACTCTGCATACCCGACACGCAACCATCCACCGTTCCGCTCCAGGTAACTGCCATAGCTACGCATGACAGGACAAAATACAGAACAGGAATCGCCAATACAATTGCAATCTGATATCCGCACATACGCTTATATGAAGTATGAACAATCAGCAACATCATAATGGCAATCAGTACCGGAGCCATAACAATTAAAGGCAATTGGACCGTTTCGGTTCCAGTAAAAAACTGAAGATTTCTTCTCGGATTTACTAATTGACCGTCAATTTTTTCATAATCAAAATCTAAAGGTTCAAACAGTACACGTCCAAGCAAAGAAAATATTTTCCAAGGAGAAAGCATCAACTGCATCTCAAAATCGTGAGTCTCCTGCAAGGAAACACGATTCGGTGCAACCGCTATATGCGAAGTCTTCATACGCCACAACCACATAGACGTAAAAGCACATAGCACGGGAAGCGATAGAGATATTTTCATCTTTTTATCGGTTGTTTTAGGTAAAAGGAAAAATACAAATAAAACAATAATCGAGCATGTAATCTTCACCTGCCCCAACATAATGCTCAGAACACAGAGCAAAACAATATGCCTGAAATGCAACGCACCATCTCGCTGATACAGACACAACACAACAGCTATGAACAATAAAGAAAAACTATTAGTTATAGCATCGGCAGTTGGGAATATCATCCCGAAAAAAGTAGTAGGAAGTACTGCTATCGCCAGAATGATATTAGCATAACATCCAGCAATACGTATTGCTACGGCAATAAGGCTGGCCGCGCATATCAATGTCGCTATGCTCGAAATGCGAAAATCGCCACGAAAAATTAGACTTGGAAAATAGACAAAAGGAGAATTGACAGCAGTATTATTAAAAGTAATTATTTTCCCATGTTCAGAATAAACAATCCATTCTGGATATTCTTTAGAAAAAGAAGGTATTATTTCACCTGACCGTAATTGCAGAATACGCGCCCAGTGCGCCGCCCCATCATTAAAACAATGATATTTTCCCCAAAAAATAATCACGCTTCCAATTACGATAGAACCAATCCAATATAGTAGAGAAATACAACTAGGAACAGATAGTCTTAGTTCTCTGCGATATTGTCGACGTTCACCGGAATAATGTTGAGGCAAATTAGGTCCCTTTATAAAATAAAAACTGGTTTTGACACAATTTGCATTGCGCCAAAACCAGTCTATCTCAACTCATCCTCTTCCTGTAGTTGGATCAAACCAATGCCAAGATTTCCATTCAGGAACCCAGACACGGCCTTTCTGCATCGCCCCCGTAGTTGGATCAAAGTAATACCAGGAATTATCATGACGGTTTAGACCTTTGACCATTTTTCCTGTGGTGAAATCATACCTGACCCATTTTCCGCCGTTGGAACGAACATAAGTATCCCCGTGAAACATGGCGCCTGTATATCGATCAAACAAATACCAACCTGTATGCTGCGTATCATAGTTCACATATTGTTCGCCATGAGCCATCTTGCCGGTCGTCCAATCGTAGTACACCCATTTTCCGCCGTTCGAGGGCACGTATTGCATGCCTTTAGTCATGGCTCCTGTGGTGGGGTTGAAGTAATACCAGCCTCCGTAGCGGTAATCCTCACCCTTAATCATATGGCCATTGTTATCATACCTAACCCATTTGTTCCCCGACGGAATATAGACATCTTTATTCACCGCAAGGGATCCATCCTTATCGAACCAATACCAAGCATCACTTGCTGGGTCATACACCTCTTTAGAGACCGCCTTCACACCATTGTCATACCAGTAGCGCTTCCCGTTCTCCGTGACCCAACCATTTGTTCCAGGCCGATATGCTCCATAACCTGCACGAATCCTTGCATTCCAAACAATATTTTTTGCAACAGGATCCGTCACGGTTATCACAGTTCCGTGCCGATTAGGAATGCTACGTCCATCAACATTAGTTGTAGTGATTCGACGCGTACCATGCCAACCGCTATTCAGGTTTGATGACTGAGTAACGAAAGTACCCGCAGTGCCATCGGCTTTGCCATACGGATAATCTTTAAGTTTATCAGTATAGAAAAAGTATTGCCCGTTATAGTACGTTAATGATGGTCCTTCATACCCAGTGACCACATTGGAATTTACCAAATGCCATGCATTGACGTTCCCGGCTTGATTCAAATCATGAATAGAATAAATCTGATTGGTGACCCCATTTTTCTTAATGCTGAGATAATAGGTACCATCTTTTTCAAACAGAGAAGGATCAAGCCAATTACTAGTGCTTGTATCAGGCAATTTAATGGGATTTAAATTACCATAATTCAATTTAGGCTGGGCACCAGGATTAACTGACGGATCACCACCAGGTTGTAGGCCAGATACCTTAACGATATACGGATACATATAATCCTTCTGCGCATTTCCATGAAAATCGCCATAGTATCCAAGCGTGGTCACAATCCACATATCGCCATGGCTATCCACAAATCCATCTGTTCCAGCGGAATCAAATTGTCCATCCGCAAGCCCATTAGTATAAGGCTTTACAGAGGGAGCAAGATTCGTCTGGCTACCGCTATTAGGATAGCTCCAATTCACCAAATCCTTGGAATACCCCATCATCGGGGTAAAACGCCATCCCAGATTCTGTTGCTTTTGCACATAGCCGCCAAGAATCCAAAACGTCCCATCTTTATACGTAATACTCGGATCATGAATGGCATTGACGTAGCTCGGTTTTCCAGAAACATGCGAGCTACCGTTACCATCAGTCTTATATGCGGTGCTGATTTGCTGGAAGTCGGAACCATTGTATGACATGTACACGGTATCAGAACGATCCGAGTCGCTGTTCCAAAATACCCCGACTTCCATATCTGGATAATTCGTTTCAGCACCAGTCGCCATCTGAGTTCCAAATGGAACCACCAGAGATATTGCTCCCAATAATGCAGTGAGATGCTTTATTTCTTTTCTCATCTTCTTGTCTATTCTTGAAGGAACGGTATTGCCTCCAAGAATAGACAAGTTCATTTCCGAATGCAACCAAAACTATTAGACACGTTTAATCGTAAGAGCACGGTCACTTAGCAATGCGTATTCACGGTTTCGGTCATCACGAATCACGAAACTGCATGCATTGTCATCAAGGGCGACGCCCACAGCATCGGTTGCTTTTGGATTAGTTGGACTAGGAGTGCGAAGTGATGTAATCAGACGGAACTCGCCATTATTAAACAGATTGAGAGGCATCTCAAAATGCACAACCTGATGGCCATGTTTATCCATCTTCAACACTTTTGAACCGGTATCATAAGTGATTCCACCACGGCGAATGTCATGCAACGCAATGGCGAGGTAAAAATCTCCCGGCTCATCATATTGGTATTCAACATCAAACCTGAACATATCCGCACTGGTGCAGACTTTGGGGGAAACGGCAATAGTTCTCAACAGCGGGCATCGCTCGTTAAGACCATTCGGGTAGCCTCCGCGTTCTTCTTGACGCTTACGTTCGGCTTTCTCTTCCGCTTCGAGATTGGCAAGCGTGTATTGCTGTGATACGGTCTCCGGATCGCTGATGGCTTCCACTTCGCCATCGGCAATCATCATTGCCCTAGAACAATACTTCTTGACGGAATTCATATCGTGAGTCACGAGAATAACCGTCTTAGTCGGATCCTTTTTGATTTCCGTAAAGAAGTCATCACATTTACGTTGGAATGCCTCATCGCCAACGGCAAGGACCTCATCGAGGACCAGAATATCCCCTTGTGCTTTAATCGCAACAGAAAAAGCAAGGCGGACCTGCATACCAGAAGAGTAATTCTTCAGCTTTTGATCCATGAACTCTTCAAGCTCAGCGAATTCGACGATATCGTCATACATCGCGTCGACTTCTTCATGTGTGAATCCCAGAAGAGAGCCATTTAGATACACGTTCTCTCGGCCGGTAAGTTCAGGATTGAATCCCACGCCCAGTTCGATGAATGGAACCAATTTGCCGGAAACAGTAATGGAACCGCTTTCCGGATAATAAATTTGCGAAATCAGTTTAAGCAGGGTTGATTTGCCACCACCATTTCGACCGACAATGCCGAAAAACTCACCTTGGTGAACTTCAAAGCTGATGTCCTTAAGAACCTGCTGCTTCTTATAGCCTTTGATTCCTCTAGTCCAATTGATGAACGCCTGTTTAAGACCAGTGGCCTGCTCCGTCGGCAATTTGAAGCATTTGGAGACATGGCTCGCAGACAATACAACTGGATTTTTGGAATAATCGATTTTTTTTACGCTTTTCTCTTCGGACATCACATAACCTCCGCGAATTTGCGACTATTACGGCGGAATAACACCACGCCCAGCCACAACAAAACAACGGTCAGAGCAATTGGCAGCAGACGGATTCCCCAATTGTTGAACTGATTCCAAACGGTCGGTTGAGTCTCTGGTGCAATGAAATTATGCCGAATGTCCTGAATCGCCTGAGCGAATGGATTGATAAGCTCCAAACGGGCGATATCAGCCAAAAGTCCACCGCGATTGGTCACATATGTTAATGGGTAGATAATTGGCATGCCATAGAAAATCAACTGCTGAAGAACATCCCAGATATGGGCGATATCACGGAAATACACGTACATAGTGGCCATGAGCAATGTGACGGCAAGCGTCATTGCGTAAAGCTCGATGATGCTTAGAGGAAGCAGCACCACTCGCCAAGTGAAATGGACTCTTGCGATAATGGCGAAAATCAAAACAACAACAAGATTGATCGCATAACTGATAAGTGCACCGACAGTAGCCGAAACCACAACGATATAGTTCGGGAAATGAATCTTGCGGAGCAAATCCCCTCGATCCACCACGGATCGAAGTCCGACATTCGTCGATTCGGTAACGAATTGCCAAGAGCTAATTCCTAGCAACAGCACGACCGGGTATGTGGAAGTACCATCCGACATGCGCAGGAATTTACCGAATACCACATACATTACGCAAAACATCATCAGGGGCTTAAGCACCGACCATGCGATGCCAAGGAAAGATCCTTGATAACGAAGTTTGAAATCCGTCTTTACCAAACCTTGCAGGACGGTCCATGCATACCCGTATCTGTCCCGTATCTTTTTCACCAACTGTTTCACAAGTTGTATCCTATCAGTGGATGTCCCTTAGTCATTGAGCGTTGCCGAATGCCCGAAATATTATTACATCAATCGTTGCGCATGATGCTTAATGTTCGTCCGATTCCTTCTTCAATCGAATATTTCATATTCCAGCCTAAAGTCTGCAATTTATGTCCATCCATCAAAGCAACCGTCGCAGTAGAGTACCCTTTTGTCTCCAAGGAATCGGGGAGTTCAAAATGGACATTCACACCACACTTTGAAGCTACCAAGGAAGCCAAATCCTTTAACCGGCAATCGGAAATAGGTGCTGCGATATTGTATGCGCTTCGGCTTTCACCCTCAAGTAGGCAATACAGCAGACCAGCAACTGTATCAGCGACATATGCGTAGGAAAACAGCTGCGTTCCTTCGCTTTTCAGAATAATGTCTTCCTTCATTAACCCTTTGTGGATGAATTGAGAAAGCGCCTTGCTGTCATCCTTATGCAGAGTCGGGCCATAAGTTCGAGCTATGCGGGGAATGACAAAATCAATTCCATGCTGTTCGGAATAAGCTTGGCAAAGAGCTTCGCCCAGACGCTTGGCCTCTGGGTAGCCAGCACGAAGCGTATTCGGATCGATATAGCCGCAATACTGTTCATCAAAGCGCTCCGCATCGCCGCGGTTCTTTCCATAAATTTCCACGGATGAGGCAAAAACGAATCTGCCATCACGATGATCGTTTCCGCCCACCAATGAGTACTCGAGAAGGTTCTGCAAACCAGTCACATTTGAGGTAATCGTTGACACTGGTTCGGAGGCATATGCTCTGGGATGTGTTGTGCTGGCAAGATGAATGACAACATCAGCCGGACGATTGGGACGAACACCTGGTATCGACACATCCAGCTGCTCAAAATGGAAATGAGCCTCATCAAAATATGGGAATCTACTCCGTGCGCGACTCTTATTGCGTCCAATCGCAATAATCTGGCAATTAAACTTCGGGTCTTCGTTCTTTTTCATCAAGACATCAATTAAAAAAGTCCCGATCATCCCTGTTGCGCCAGAAATCGCAATAGTTTTATCCGCCAGTTTGTCCCATTGCAAGGGAAGATTGGCACAATACTCAATATCCTGCTGATAAAGTGAAGAGTCAAATCGACTGGGCAAAAGTACCTCCCTCGCCTTATTTCAGCCAAGTATCTTCATCTGCGGTGATGTATGCCTTGAACAGTTCCAAGTCGCCTTTGGTAGTGAGCTTGATATTCTTATCCGACCCTTTGGCAAAATGCAAGGTCTCACCAAGATCCACCATCATGGTATTCGTATAGCTAGAACCGTGAATTCCAATATTCTCGCGGAACGCCTTACGATATGCATCCAGCAATTTCCCATAACGGTAAGCTTGCGGTGTTGAGACGCGGCGCAATTGTTCCCTAGGCACATATCGTTTCGTAGTCGAAGCGTCTTCTTGGCTAATCACGAAAATTTGCTCGTTATACGGCAAAGAAGTCACCGCATTGCCATATCGATTACAAACATCGATTACATCAGTCAGAACATCAGCATCAATCAAAGGCCGAATGCCATCATGAATGATGACATTGTCTTCCTCACTGATTTTGTCGGCAAGGAATTCCACACCGTTTCTGATGGATTCCTGAACGCTTGCGCCGCCCCGCACAATCCACTTAAGCTTGTCGATATTGAATTGCTTCGAGTATGCTTCCACCATGGTTTCCCAGCCTTCAATGCATACCACCTCAATCGCGTCAATATCAGGATGCCGCTGGAAGCTTTCCAATGTATAGATAAGCACTGGCTTATCGAATACATTAATAAATTGCTTCGGGATGTCCTGCCCCATCCTGGTTCCCGATCCGCCAGCTACTACGATTGCAACGTTCTTAACAGATTCCATCCCATCACTCCGTTGTTCTGCTAAATCTTATCGATTCACATATTCGCGAACAGTCTGTTCGTCAACTTGGGCAAGCGCTTTCTTATCGACATGTTCGAAATGTAAACCGATATCATTAGGCAACGCGAAGATGTTGCCATAAGCATGAGTCAGCAAATACATATAGTTGGCCGGCACAGGGTACTGCTCCCCTTCGAAAGTTTGAACATCCAGCGGACAGAACTCGTCAAGACTACTTATCCATTCAAAACCGCTTGGATGGTCCATATTGTCATACGCGCGGACAATGCCTGCCGCTGCTTCATGCGAACAGACCACGCCGTCCCTGCGCATTCTGTCAAGCTGCGTATCGAAAGCATCCGCAATATGCTTCCCAGCCACTGATTCCGTTGGAATATAAACGTTTCTGTCCCAAGCTTCACGGACAACCATATCCGCTTCGGCTGTTTCAATCGCGGCTTTCCGGTATTCCTGAACTTTTAAGAAAGTGTCGTGGTTCGGCGAAGATACCCAATCGAAGGGGAACAAATCAATGAACCCTGGAATTCTTGTGTCTCGAGGAGCGAATCGAATCTGCCTGCAATGGACGATACGATCCCAGATTACGGTGATCTTGTACTTTGAATTATTAGTAAGCACTTCCTGAAGACAAGTCAGATCATCACGCATGATGCCCAAATCAAGGTCATCATCCCAAGGAATGAACCCATGATGTCTCACCGCACCGAGCAGCGTACCTCCGACAAGCCAATACTGATTTATTCCATTTTGCCGGCAAATCTCCGTAAAATCGCATAGCATTCGGTTTAAAGCGGATTGCAGAAGCCTAAGATCCCCCTCTGCCTTGGGCAAATTGAGGAAAAACCTTTTTCGTGTTTCTAAATCGGTCTCCCCGGGATCACGATACTGCGCCCAAAAACGGATGTCTTCTTTGGATCTTTCTGCAATTTGAGCACGCTGAACCTCATGAACAACCCTGCAGGATTCCTCGCCGATTTCATGCATCCAGTCACGAATTTCAAATAAAACCGATTCTTGTGCCTTCAAACTATCACGCAACTGGGCATTCTCATGTTCCAAGGAATCGATTCGGCCCATCAACTTTTGCATAGACCGCTCCGACGGCCAGAACAGCCTTTCACGCAGTCGTCTTGCCAGAGATGCCATAATCCCGTTCCTCTTCTACGATGGAAACCAGTAACAAAGCAAAATAATACCGCATACGCCCCTTGTGAGCGCATGCGGCTTAGAATCCTAGATGGTTTTGATTTACTCCATCTTGAGGTAGTTCTTCCAATACTCCAAAGACGTCAACTCCGAACGCGCCTCAGCGTATTCCTTTCGAATGCGTTCGATGTTCGCCTTGTAGTATTTTAGATCCCGAGCATAGCGCTTCTTGATCTGCTGGTAACGCTTCACGTCCTTGACGCGAATCGTGCCCTTGCGGTTGTACCAATCCAAAACCACCAGCTTGTGCTTGCCACGAATCGCACCGGCAGGATACAGCCATCCCTGCAACGGAATCACCGCATATCCAGTACCGTCCTTCTTGATATAACGCTGATTGTTATCAGTAATCAGATCTTCCAGACGTTCAGGCAAGCTGCGTGGCTTGTCCCCTTCAATAAGCTGCCTGTCGATTTCTTTGATATCAAAGCCCGCAAGTTCAGGATCTTGATTAGCCTGAGCCTGAAGTGTAGCGAAATCAACGAGCTGCTCCTTGTTGCGGTTTGCAGCCATGAAGCTTTGTTCAGCCTGTCCCGGCTTCTTGATGAAGGATGGACCTTTCAGGAAATCTTCGAATGCGTCCAGGCACAGCTCCGCATTTGCATAACCGAATTTCTTCAGTTCGAGGCGAATATTATTATGCAGTTCACGCATAAAGTCAGCACCAGGAGCCATTCCACATGTTGCTTGAGCAATCATGGTGTTACGCGTGGTCTGGTACCGTTCCACAGCCGCGTTATAACGCTCGAAGAATGACATATGCCATACGCAGAGGCTATTCATGGTAATAAAGCCAGTCTTGCAACGAATGCCATATTCAGCATCGTCGCAACGGACAAACACCGGCAAAGGCAGTCCATTCTTTTCGATTACGGAAATCGGAATGCAGCAGTACCACCAAGCGGCGTACATGTTGTTTCGCTGCCACTTGGTAGGCGTGTACATCTCGTTATAGATGAGGTCTTCGAACAGCGTCAAACGCAGCGGCGGCTTGCAGCCAGCGAAGGTGCCTTGCTGGGTCATATTGCCGATATCTTCCCACTGGTCTTCGCCGATTTCATAATTGAGCATGGCGCCGCTAATCATGTCCTCACGATGCTCAGGCTTGAGGATGCGTAGCAGATTATAGGTACGCTTGATGCTCTCCGGAGAAACAGCAACGTCATCGTCCATAAGAAGGATATTCGTGGCCTTCGGATTCTGCTCCATAGCAGTGATCATGCCACGGGTGAAACCACCGGCACCACCGACATTATCGTTCGGAATAACCTGGATGCGATCTCCGCTCAGTTTTTCCGCATCCAAAGTCCGGCCATTATCCATCACATACATGTGGAAATGGTCTGCAATGGAATCGTTGGAACCGATAATCTGGTTCTTGACTAAATCAATGTTGCGTTCAATGAACGCTTCCTTCTTGAAAGTAGTGGTGGACAGAACCAACTCAACATCGTTCAGCTCGCCATCAACGTCAAGCTCGTAATAGCTGTTCCTAATGGAGACAGTTCCTTCGGTCTTTATGATGAAGCCGACGATTACCATGTCGTCAGTGACGGTCAAAGGCAAATCAACAGTCTGCCAATTGGTAGACGCTTCCAGCTTCTTAGAAGCTCCTTCAACCGGAATAGGATCATGCGCGAAGGCATCGCCCATAGTCTGCAGCACTTTGCAAGCGGCACCCTTAAGCTCAAGATGCAGAGTAAATCCCGTCGCACGGGTATAGCGCTTCAGTTTCATGACCGACAAAGAATTGAAATAAGTACTGAAATCGAACGTTCCAGCGTCATACATTTTCCATTCGTGGATCAACTTGTCGAAGACGACAGGCTGATTGGAACGGCAGTACAAAGCTGGGTATGCAACGGAGCGAGGATTCGTCTCCAACAAGATGTTCGCAAATTTCATCGAAGTCATGGTTTCTAGACTACATTCAGCCCTTGAAGAGAAACATAAAAAGCCTCATTCCTCCGGCGAAAACGCACGTTTAATTCACGGTACCAGATTGACTTAATTGATGTCGCTTTGCCAATTGTGGGTAGAACCACTCATTGATTACCGGGACATAGTAGAGCAAAACAGCACCGGCAAGATCGATTGGCAGCCGGATGATGAAGCTCAATAAGACCAATGGAATCTGCGGAAAGAAGGCCCGTAGCGTTCCAAAATACGTCTGCAAAGACGGCAACAGCATATCATCCTCAACGAGATGCACACACAAGATAGCCAAACTCGCTTGCCCGATTTTGCTGAACATTTTTCCTAACGCTGTGACCTGATCAAACAGTTGAGAGATTCCGATGGTGCATAGAGTGCCTGCAATGCTGCCAACCGCAGCCAGAATCGGACGCGAACCGTAATTATTCATAGCCATGCTCATACCACCGAAGAAAGCAATGTCAGCTATCCAAATCAATAAAGCAATAATCCAGATATAAGGTGCATGCTTCACGAAATCAAGCACATCATATTTTTTAGCAAGATAGCCAAGATAAAGAAACGCGACTGCGCACATTCCCGCTTGAATGCTCCATGGCAACCACACATAGCGAGACGAACTATAACCGACAAGGAAACAAGCAATCACCCAAATGAAGGTATAAGGAAGTTTCGCAAAAAAATGCAGTAAAAGACGCGCCCAGAATAATGCCAACAGGAACCAAATCGCACCAATTCGAAAATCCACTGGCCATAACGTCAAATCGGAAACGTCTCCACTTCCATATAATGCAGCCATGCTCCATTGACGCAAAGCGAGTACACGGCTCTCATGGTTTAACGTTGCCACACAAGTCACGCCAATAAGGACGCACAAAGCAGTCACAGCATATGTGCATAGCAGTTGCTTCGATTCCTTCGCCCATCGAAACTTACGTTCCGGATGCATAAAGTAACCGGACAGAATGAAGAAAAGTGGCATGTGAAAGGAAAAACAGATTGACACAATAATTTGCGCCGTTCTGTGGGGCATAAAAAGATTAGCCTCGATTGCGCTATGGCCAAGAATAACTGCCAATATCGCTATGCCCTTGGCAATGTCGAAGAATCTAATGCGCTTCATGAATTTATTCAGTCTCCCATTCCACAGGTTCTCTCCGCCACTTGCCGGATTCACAAGCCCAGCAATTGTTCCAAGGATCGGCGCAGCACGACTTGCCCTATACGATTTGGATGAATGCCGTCTGTATACAATGCATGTTGAGGCATTCCCGTTGAGCGTCCTACCGTGCGGAATGCCGCATATGCCGAAGCGAACCACCAACCATGCTGCCGGCAGAGGGATTGCAACACGTTATTTTCTTGTTCCATAGTGAGTGGTCTAGGATCTGACAAAGTATCAATACCAGCAATCACGTACACGTTGCTAGATCCGTATCTTGCAGAAACTCGGTTGAGATACCGCTCAGCGGTTCGTGCGAAATCATTGCTGTTTGAGAGTCTCAGCCGATCATTCGTACCGAGCAAAACAATAGCAGCATCTTCATGTCCAAGAGTTTGATCTCCGATGGAATCGTATGCGGAACAGGAACCTTTTCCAGGAGCACTGGCATTAGTCACGCTCACCCCTCGCGCTTTCAAATCTCTTATCAAACCATTCACTGCGGAATCTGTCTGATGAGACGGTTCAAAATAAACATTCCCTTCAAGACGAAATAGCTCACGCGACGCGCAAGGATATGGGTTCGCAGCGCCCACACCAGCAGCGATACTATCGCCAAGAATACGAACAGAATGGTATTTCCCCAATCGAATGTTCTTTCCGAAATCCCCCGCAACGGATGGAACATAATCGCTCGGCAGAGAAGCCGAGCGTCGCATATCCAGAGCGCCCGTACGGTTGTTAAAGTAATAGGTGGCGCCATTCACGTTCTGACGGCCATAGAGCATCTTGCCGCTAGGCCAGTTGTAGCATACTGTCTTTCCAGAAAATCTCTGCCATCCGTACTGCACCGCACCGGTATGTAGGTCCAATAAATACCATGCGCCGTCAATAGGCTGTTCACCGTACAGCATCCAGCCCATTCGACGATCATAGAACACCCATTTTTGAGATTCCGGCAAATAGACGAAGCCGTATCTCACCGCACCGGTTGAACCATCAAAGTCATACCAATGGTTGTTTATATACTGTTCTCCATACATCATCTGGCCGGAGAAACGATCGTAATAAACCCATTTATGCTGGGATGAATTGTAATAGAAGCCATGCGTCATAGCTCCAGTGCATTCATCAAAGTGGTACCAGCCAGTATGAGATCGGTCGTAATTCACAAAACGTTCGCCATACTGCATCTTTCCTGACGTTAAATCGTAATAAACCCATTTACCGCCATTGGACGAGACAAAAGTCATGCCTTTCGCCATCGCTCCAGTGTTTTTATCAAAGTAATACCAGCCTCCATACCGATAATCCTCGCCTTTAACCATATGTCCAGCAGCATTGTATCGAACCCATTTCCCACCGTTGGAACGAAGATAGACGTCTTTATTCCGAGCGACAGATCCATCTTCATCTATCCAATACCAGTTTTTTTCTTTCGCATCATATATTTCCTGGGAACGTACTTGCTGTCCATTCTCGTAGTAATGTTCCTTGTTCGAATCCCAGCCGTTGTCAGGATGAGATGGAGCAGTCTCAACAGACGAGGTATTCAAAGCATCCGCATGTTCTTCAGCATGCGCGTAGGGTATGTAGAAGCATGCATTCAACACGAAAAAAGCAAGCGAACCGAAAAGAACGGATAGAGCGATCTTTTTCGCATAAACCCATTTATTCCTCGCTATGGAATTCATCGAAAAATATTTTCTATCCATATCAATCTCGATTCAGGCGATTTTCTTTTTTATACTGCTTATTAAATCAGCAATATTCTGAATGCCATAAGCTGCTACTGGGAACAACAATAAGAAGAAAGGTAGCGTGTAGATACTTTTTGCTTCCCAGAAAAGATAGCAGAGGAATCCGCCAATGAAAGAGGCGCACAGCAGAACTCTCGTAAAGACTTGAGATGAATCAGCGCCAAGAGACCGTTCCTTCATTAAGGAATGCACGAGACCGATTACCCCAATAATTGCCAGAAAATAGACAACAGTCTGAGCAACATTTTCAAATCGAAGCAGCACATCCGCGCCTTTCCCCAGCAAAAGGAATGAGCCTAATCCTGAGAAATGGTTCGCGGATTCACCTAACTCCGAATACAACGACGTCATAAAAGAGGGCTCCGCCCACTCTGACGCAAGTTTATTGGTAAAAAAATTTAACCCATCACTAGGATTGCCCGCAAAAAACGCCAGACGATTCCGAACAAAATCATTGGATATCTGAGATTGCAGGGCATAATCGTTCCCCGTACGTTCAAAAGCGTCTATAGCAAATCGGCTCCACCATCCAGCAGGCATATTATCCGGTTGTCCCAAGCCAATAGCAATCCAAGAAGACATCGGCATCCCTTTACCGAACTTCTGCCCGGTCCAAGTCTGAACCACATATACGGGAAGTTTTGAAACAAAGAACGCAGCCACTGCGGAAAGAAAAGAAACCACCAACTGCCAAACACGACGGTTATGCCAAACTGCAAAGATGACTGCCACAAGGGCCGCAAGCACAAGAATCTGGTACGTCGATTTGAAAACAATTCCAATTCCGCAAATGAGGAATCCGCCAACAATTGCAAGGCTGCTAGCCCAAACTTTCTGCAGCCGGAAGCCTTCTGCAATCATCCAAGTGCCGCATACCGTGAAGAAGAAGCCAACCGCATTAGGATAGACGAACGTAGCGAACATCAGCAAAGGGACACTAGTCGCGACTATGACGGTGAAGGCCCCATGTCCTTTCTCATTCAAACCGATCAAACTGCCGAATCGCCATAGCACTGCCACCAAAGCAGTAACCGCCACAGCACTCACGATTTGAAAAGCAAGAATGTTATCCAATCCAAAAACCGCAAAAACCAGAAGGTACCACAACATTGGGCCGCTTTGGAATGGATAGTAGGAGAAATAGGTATATGCGCTCGGAATACCTCGCGCGCCGCATTCTAGACGGATGCTGCCCTTCGGACAAAAATCCGCACCGAACTGGTTAATGTTACCATTAAGCAGAATATCGGCTGCGTCCATCAAGCTCCGTGAATCCGGGTATGTGTAAGTCACCAGATTCAATGACATCAACCAAATGATCTGCATTGCAGCCACATATATCAAAAGAATGGCAAGAACCCATTGCTGCGGGAGCTTCGAAAAGCCAATCGCAAGCAAGATCATCATGCCAAGCAGTATGATTGTTCCCAATCCGAACGCAACCGATGGCATCCCAAAATGGTAATCAACTTGCTCAGTAATACTGCCAAGCTGCGGACTGTTTCTCTTAAAAGTGACGGTGAAAAAGACTGACAGCATAAGCAGTATCGTCACAATGGCGATTTGCATTCCCAAAGCGACTGTGACCAGCCATCTCGGAAGCACTTGCTTAATGAACGGCTGTTTTTGAGCTACAGCACTTTTATTCACTTGGTTCTAATCCCATCTTCTTCAGAAAGAAATTCCTATCGCTCAGATCGTCGTTTCAATGATATAGCGCGGTCGAGCTTTGACCTCCATGTAGATTTTCGCGATATATTCGCCTGTAATTCCAAGAGCTAGCAGAATAAAACCACCCAAAATCCACAAAGAGAACATAATGGAGCCCCAGCCGGCAACCGCATGCCCAGAGAAAACAGAAACAAGGGTATAAATCAACATGATGATTCCGATAAACACAGAGAACAGCCCGATGCCGGTAATCATGCTCAAAGGCTTTGTCGAAAATGATGTCACGCCCTCTACAGCGAAAGAAACCATTTTCTTCAAAGGATATTTCGATTCCCCAGCAACTCGAGTTCCGCGCTTGTAATACACCTTCGCCGTTTTAAAACCAAGTGAAGGAACCAATCCTCGAAGGAACAGATTGGACTCCTTATATTGAGATAAAGCCGTCAATGCAGTACGACTCATCAAACGATAATCAGCATGATCCGGCACGGTTTCCGTACCAAGCCACTTCATCAAAGAGTAGAAGGCATGGGCCGTTCCGCGCTTGAATGCAGTATCAGTATCGCGATTATCACGCACACCGTATACGATTTCAGCTCCCTGACGATATTCCTGAACCATGCCATCAACAGCATTGGGATCGTCTTGCAAATCAGCATCCATGGAAACAACAGCGTCGACATTCATGCTCAATGCCTGCATTAAGCCAGCAAAAAGAGCATTCTGATGACCTCTATTGTGAGCCAGCTTCACGCCACGAAATAAGGAGGGATCCTTCTCATGCAGCGATGCAATCACATCCCAAGTCTTGTCGCGGGACCCATCATCGACAAAAATAACGAAGCTATCTCGCGCAACAGCCTGCGAATCCTCAAGCTGAATCATCTTTTTCTTCAAAACGTCCGCAGTTACGTGCAATGCGGCTTCTTCGTTAAAACAAGGAATCACAAAAGCCAGTGTCGGTTCACGTCTCATCTGAACTCCACGCCCGTTCGCTTCCATATCATGAGTCATGTCTAACAGTGTATGTCATGCTATCAACGCAATAGTCAAACGCTGTCCGCAACTTCGTCATGCACCTTCAAATGTTTCCTTGTACATCGGCACCACCACGCCTCTAGCCACACGCCAAAAACATCAACTCCTCTTGTAAATGAACGACTTGTAAAACAAACTTTTTTGTCATAGCAACAGCTATAATTATCCCCCGAATAATGAGAGGGAAAGGGGAATAATGCTTCAACGGAGAAAAATTCTAATCAGTTTTCTAGCCATTACAGTACTGCAGGGAATTACCTACCCGGCAATCGCGCTGGGCAGCGAATCCAACGCAATGCAAGTATCTTCCAATAGTCAAACTGCCGAGCCGAATCAGAATTCAAATAGTATCCAAGGAGGTGATTCCAATACAATCACTTCAGACGCTGATGATGCCTCGCAATTTTCTGATTCGGCATCCGAATCAACACAACCGAACAGTGTAATTCACTCCAGCCGACAGAACAGGAATGACGACGGACCCGATTCTTCCGAACCGGACAAGAATAACGACAGCACCAGTCCTAACGAACCAACTAAACCAGACAAACCTGAAAACGGTTGGGATCAGAATAAAGAGCACTACTACGAAAACGGCACTATGGCCGTCAGCAAGGACGTATTCATTTCAAGTTCTCCCAACAACCGCAAAGACGGCATCTGGGTTCGTTTTGACGAAAACGGTAATTTAGTCAAAGGAGAAGATCACCGCAATGGCGGCTGGTACTACTTTGACGAAGAGACAGGTGCCATGGCCAAGGGAGTTAAACACATATCCTCCAACAATGGTAAATGGGTGTACTACGACGTGGTCACCGGCAAAATGGCGCACGGCGAAGCCCATCTCAACTACGACAAAGAACATACTGGCTGGTATTATTTCGACCAAAATACTGGCAAAATGGCGCATGATTTCGTCTACCTTCGCCAACATGACAAATGGGTATACTACGACAAAATAACAGGCAAGATGCAGTACGGCGAGCACTACATTAATGATGGGTGGTACTACATGAAACCTGTCACAGGAGCCTTGGCCAAGGGCAGAACATGGCTGGACGCCGGTAAGAAATGGGTATATTACGACAAAACCAGTAGTCGCATGATTCATGGTGGAGCCATTCTTGACGGGCATCATTATTTCTTCGATCCCCACACAGGAGCCCAATACAACAAACAACAAATCATCGATAGACTGACTTCTCAAGCACGCGCGCTCTTAAATCAGCATCCTGATTGTCCAGGTGTGCTCGCTGCAAATGGAGGACTCATTTGCCCATTCGGACCATGTATGGCTTTTGTCTGGTACATATTCCATTCTGCCGGTTTAGACATTTTCCTCTGCGACGGAGCTAAAACCGGCTGGCCACACCATAACTACGATTGGTACAGATCCCGTGGGCGTGTCAGTCATACACCACATGTTGGAGATATCGCTTTCTGGAAGTTCGGAGATGCTTGGGCTCATGACTATGACGCCAGCCATGCAGGTGTCGTAGTCGAAGTGAATGGAAGAAATGTAATAATTATCGACGCAGCTTATGGAGATATTGGCATTCGTTCGGCTTACAACGGAGCAAACTATGCTCACCCATATTACGACGAGTAACCATTTAAACCTGTATAGAAACAGTTTATAAGGAGTCCATATGAAATACGGTGTCCGCGCATGTGCATTAGCAATGTTGGTCATATTGCAAGCCTGTTCTTTAACAGCATGTTCTGGACAGAATAACAATGTTGCGCGGACACCATTTCCCCAAAAGTCCCCTGCATCATCTATTTCTAACGATTTTTCCAAAGTCATTCCTGACAAAAAATTCGCCGCATGCTTAGTCTCCGTACTCAACGCATCCAATAAGGGTTTTCCCTCAGTAAAAGCCTCTAAAATTAAGAACCTGTCGTTTACTGAATACACAACCAAATATCAAAATTGCAGTACGAATAATCTGCAAAAAATCACTTCAGTCGAAGGACTGCAGCATTTTACCGGATTGATCTCACTGGATTTGAGCGAGTTCAAATCTCTAAAAGAACTACCACAGATTGAATCCATGACCTCTCTAACCCAAATTAATTTGCAAGGCACTAAGATTTCCGATATTTCAGCTCTAGCGCATCTCAGTACCTTGCAGAATATCGCGCTTTCCGATAAATCATGCAATTTGACGCCGCTTTCCAGACTATCTCCTATTACGATTAGCGCGCAATGTCCCACCGTAGATTTGTCCCCTCTTGATGGCAAGAAAATCCAAATTTACGTTTCCGAATCAATCAGTGAATCCAAAGCACGAAAATCAGCCATGACAGGCAACACCGTCGCCATTATGAAAGCGGCTGGAAAATTCACCATTTTCCAGCCGAATCAATCAGGTAACATAACCGAATCTGAAATGTAAGTCACGAATCAACCTCGGCCTGTGACGTTATCGAAATAATGCCATGCTTGCCATTGTGGAACCCACGTGTTTCCGTGAGCCATAGCTCCCGTAACTGGATCGAAGTAGTACCATGAACCATTCTGTTTCTGCAAACCTTTTACCATTTTGCCGGTTTTTCGATCATAGCGGACCCATTTACCGCCATTCGAACGTATAAAAACATCGCCTACGCGTCTAGCGCCAGTAACTGCGTCAAACATGTACCATCCAGCGCGCTCATCATCATAGCCAAGATAAACTTCGCCATAAATCATCTTGCCAGTAGTCTCATCGTAATAGACATATTTGTCCTCATCGGACAAATATGTCATTCCTTTACTCATCGCACCGGTCGTAAAATCAAAATTGTACCAAGCTCCATACCTGAAATCCTCACCTTTAACCATCCGGCCGTTCGAATCATAGCGAACCCACTTACCGCCATTCGAACGCAAATACACATCTTTGTTCTGAGCCATAACGCCATTTGCATCTATCCAATACCAAGCATCTGTCGATGGGTCATATATCTCTTTTCCTTGAGCATATGAGCCATCCTTCTCCTGCCAATACTGGCGACCGTCCTTGTACACCCATTTTCCCGATGCGACGTTGGTCGCTTTATTACCAAAAGCATTCATATCCACGGAACCGCTGATGCCGTTGATACGGCCGGAACTGGTGTATTGCCAGCCGCGGTCGTTGGTGCCAAAGGCGTTGTATCCCATTTGAGCACCATACTGCGCCACCCAACGGGTCTTTGCGTAGATGTTCGAATTGTTCAACGGGCCTTGCAGGTAGCTCGTATACGAATACACACCGAGATTCTTGTATCCGGCGGACTGCAGTGCGCCATACCAGGCGTCGGCCATACCGCTATAAACATTCGGATTGGTCGGCGGGGTATGACCAGCCCACGTCCACTTTTCAAGGTCGTAATACACAGGGTATTTCAGATCGTTCGGGCTCACGCCCATCTGGCGGAGTTTGGCAGCCACATCATTGCCTTCCGCACGTGCGCAGTTCGCATCGTATGCATACGAATACCAGTAGACGCCAAAAGGAATACCAAGACGTTTGCATTCGTTGATGTTACGTTGCGCTTTGGCATCGGCATAGTTGCCCCAGCCATAGCCCAAACGAATGATCGCACCTTCCGCGCCGTCGGCTTTCGCCTTAGCCCAATCGATGTCTCCCTGCCATGAAGAGACATCAATCACGCCCTTGGCCTGCTGGGCGAACAGGTTGTTCCTATAATCGAAAAACGCCTTTGTTCCGTTGTAGGTTCCCCAGTGTGCTCCGTATTCGTTGCTCTCGAATTTAGTGAGCCGGACAGTCGAGCCACCCTTCAAGGACGACTGCTCCGCAGACTGTTTCACAGGTTGTTCCACAGCATCTTTCACATCCGAGGCACTCACCGGAATGAATGATTCGCCATCCGTTTTGGCCAGTGGATCAGGTTGCTGCGATTGCGTGCCGACCAGCTGAGCGTCCGTCACGGTTTCGCCGGTCTCAATGTTCTGTACATCACCTTCCGGCGTAACCGCAAGGTTCTCCGAAACCACAGTGGAATCGTCCGAAATGTTTTCGCTTACCGTTTCCGGCAGCGTCGCGTTCGGATTGTCCGGCATGCTGTTTGACGAATTCTGCACATCATCCACAGTTGCGGCAAAAGAACTTGGCGTATCCTCAATCGCAATATCCTGCATGGCGTAAGCCGGTACCACGGCAACGGAAACCGTCATTGCAACCACGGAAGCGGTGGTCGCAATCTTCATCAAGCTTTTCGGCGATATCATCGTCAGCCTCTCTCACAAAACGCATTTCACGCGTTGACGCAATTGCACACGCAAAACTTAAGTGTATTCTGAGATGTCCCCACTTAAAATAAAGCAGATGGATTCCAAACCAAACTTCACATTTACCGAATATGCCACAACATGAAGTGCTGGCATTCGGAAGTGGAACGGGTAACATACCTTATGTATTGTCATTTGGGAACAGAGGACCTTGTCGGACCACCTCCAATAGACAACATCAAAACGGTATCGCGGACTCCTGGAGGGAAGCATGGCACGGCACGAAAGGCAGCCAAATAAAGCTGACAGTCAAGCAAGTAACGTCCGCAAGCCCCGGACTTTCAGCAGTACCGCGACCGTCGGGACCAGCAAATCCAACAATTCCGTCAATGCCATCAATCGTGACGAAAAGCTTAGAACAAAAGCACCGGGGACTTCCTACCGAACGGCTCCCGAAGATCCGTTCCAAATCGCCATATCGCAAGGCGTGCAAGATGGCGACACTTGGGTGCACAACCATGTCAAGAACTTGATTCGCCGTTCCATCATCGTAGCCGTTATCGTCGTTGCGGTATGCATTGTGGTCTTCGGCGTCATGGGCGTGAGAACATCGCAGAAAATGCGCGAACTGAATGCCATTAACGACTGCAGAGACGCGGTTGCCGCCATGAACGCTTCATATTCCAAGGATTTCCAGCTCAAGGGAAAGATTGTCGACGCATTTTCCAGCATGGATTCCTCATATGATCTGGAAAAGCTCAGCACCTTGTATCAGGAAGAAGTCAAATCGCCGAAGGCGCTTGACTGCAAAGCCGACCCGTCCGGGACCACCAGCAAAGCCAACACCGAACGAGCCGCATATGACAAACAGGCCAGAACCTTCGAGCGGGCGTTGACAAAGAACGAGGCAAATCAGAATTGAATACGAAACGATTGGCAAGAACGGCACTTGCCGTTATCGTAACCGTAGGAATAGTCGTTGCCATCATCGTCGGGTGCGGCCCCAAATGGGGCAACGGAACGGCAACCGGTAAAACCGGATCGCAATCCACCGCCACCGCCCATACTGCGGCCACTGTTGATGTGCAGCTGCCCTCATACTACATGGACAATATGGTGTTCCAGCGCGATCAGCCAATCGTAGTCAAAGGCAACGTCAGCTCCACGGAAAGCAACCCCATCGACGTTTCGAAACTGTCAGCGACACTTACGCAAGGCAAAACCTCCGAGAGCGTCAAGGCAAAGGCAGCGAAAAACGGCAGTTTCACCTGCACGCTGAGCGCGCAAAAGGCAAGTCTCAATCCGTATTCGCTGCAAGTGCAGTACGCCGGCAAAACCGTGCTGAAACTGGCCAAAGTGTATGTGGGAGACGTCTTCGTAGCCGCTGGCCAGTCGAATATGGAACTCAACTATGTGCAGTATTACGAAAACGCTACTTACAATTTTGGCAATGGACTAATCACGACAGGCGATTTGCCGAAACCGCTCGTAGATGACAGCGTGAAATTTGTCATCGCAAATCATGATGTTGAAGACACTGATTTTCCACTGTCCGCTGTTAATCAGAGCGCCGATGCATGGCTGACTGCAGATTCCACGAATTCACTGCACCTCAGCTATCTGGCTCAGCAATTCGCCATGCAGTTGCGCGCCAAGCACCCCAATGTGCCGATTGGCATCATCCAGACCGCGTGGGGTGGCACGCCTATTCGCCGGCATGTACAAGGCGGCGATATTTATGCGAACCATATCGCGCCGTTGAAGGGATTCCATGTGGCGGGCGTGCTGTGGTATCAAGGTTGCGATGACGCCAATAATTACGGAACTGCTTTGCAATACGAATCGCAAATGACCACGCTCATCAACCAGTACCGTAACGTGTTCGGACGCAAGGACCTGCCGTTCCTGTACGTACAGCTCGCGCGCTGGCCAAACTACCAGTACACGCAAAACGTGCGAGAAGCGCAACGGACTACGCTCGGCAACACCAACCTGCACGATTCGTCAAACGTGGCGATGACGGTTTCCCTTGACACAGACAAGGGCACATCCGCGCTAATCCATCCGCTCGGCAAGGATATTCTCGGGGCACGCATGGCCGCGCAATATCTCGCCATGGAAGACGGCACCACCGTACCCAACGGACCGCTTATCGAACATGCCCGGCACACTGCGAACGGCGCAATCGCCTTGTCTTTCCGGAACGGCACCGCAAGCAGGCTGAAAGCCATGCAACCTAACTATTCGAAAACCGCGAGCGCAATCGCACCAAACTATAAGAGCGCTCCGAAAGCGACCCCGTTAAGCGGTATCAGCAATATCGCCGCTCCCACCACTACGGCATTGCAGGGGTTTGAGGTCGCCAATTATTCCGGTCAATGGCAGGCGGCCAATGCCACTATCAGGGGCAATCAGGTGTTGCTCACCGCAGCCGATGGTTCAATACTGAACGATCTCAACGCCATGAGCCAGGTACGTTACCTGTTCAGTGGCAATCCGAAGTGCGCGAGCATGCTGTACAACGACTTTAATCTGCCGGCTAGCCCATTCATCACTATTGTTGAGTGATCTTTGTTGGGGGCCGCCGCTAGATAAACCAATACGGGCGGGATAAGTACGGGCGGTCTGAGCCGTTGCTTGGCCTGCTTGGTCATGTTTTGAGCAGGCTGTTCCGGCTTCTGGTTTGGATTCTGGTTTCCCGCTTAAACTATGAAGACTGCTGCAGCATCGCAGAAACTAGACAAATGTCATTTTTCCACCGGTTTATTTAGGCACATTCCCCTCCTACTATGGCATACGGAACGAACGCGAGCGCACAATCACAGATCGAATGCAAACGTGCGCAGGAGAGGAATCACCATGAGGAATCGTATTGCAGCAGCTGCAGCGGCGGGAATATTAACCATCGGCATGGCCGCCTTGCCTTCCGCAGCTTCGGCCAGTGAAGTCGCACCGTCTACGGACGGATTGGCCGGCAGCACCGCCATCAGCGGGCAGATCGACCAGGATATGGCCGTGTGCACCGATCAGGCGTGCGAGGCCGTGCAGCACTTGAACAAGACGAATCAGCAGATCAAGTCGGATATGGAAACCGCCAAGCAGCACGCCGAGCAGCTGCATCAGAACGCGCACGAGGACGCCGACGCGCTTCGCCAGTACGGCGAGCAGGCCTGGAAGAACTACCAGGAGGACCGCGAGGATATAAAGAATGCGATTGACGGCGCGGTCAAGCGCGGTCAGGAGCGTCACGACGCTC
>ENA-OPWW01000335-OPWW01000335.1-human-gut-metagenome-genome-assembly--contig:-NODE-335-length-26565-cov-3.353904_pt1 | contig 26565 bp, 16 predicted proteins | sample MGYA00241513_ERZ502018 | MGnify/ENA primary metagenome ERZ502018 (study PRJEB25962, sample SAMEA2042987) | human gut metagenome | biome: human gut; feature: human-associated habitat; material: faeces...
CAAGACGGAGTTCGAGTATCAACAGAAGAACTACGCACGTAGCAAGGTGCTTCACGAGAAACAATTGATTAGCGATACGGATTATGAGACGGCTACCTATAATTACGAGAAGGCGAGGGCCGCTTACGACCAGAGTCAGGCCTCCATGGTAAAGGTAAACCGTAATCTCGAATATGCCACGATCACGAGCCCTATAGACGGAGTGGTTATCAACCGGGCCGTTGAGGAAGGGCAGACCGTTGCCGCCGGCTTCGAGACCCCGACGCTGTTTACCATTGCCGCCGACTTGACGAAGATGCAGGTAATAGCGGATGTGGATGAGGCGGATATAGGTAATGTGGAGGAAGGCCAACGGGTTAGTTTTACGGTGGATGCCTATCCGAACGATCAATTCGAGGGCGTGGTTCGCCAGATTCGCCTTGGGGATAGCGAAAGCACCTCCAGCGCTTCTTCCAGTACTTCTTCTTCTACGGTCGTTACCTACGAGGTAGTGATTACGGCAGATAATCCGGACTTGAAACTGAAACCGCGTCTGACAGCTAACGTCACAATCTATATTCTCGATAAAAAAGATGTATTGTCTGTTCCCAGCAGAGCATTACGTTTCACTCCCGAAGAACCGTTGATCGGCAAAAACGACATTGTGAAAGACTGCGAAGGTGAGCATAAGGTATGGACACGCGAAGGAACCACCTTCACGGCTCATCCGGTAGAAATCGGAATCAGCAACGGTGTTTCTACAGAAATCATCAGCGGCGTTGCCGAAGGAACCAAAGTTGTAACGGAAGCTACCATAGGCGCCATGCCGGGCGAAAATGCAGAGGCTGAGCCAAATCAGGGAAGCGGAGAAAGAAGTCCGTTCATGCCGGGCCCTCCGGGAAACAATAAAAAGAAAAGCAACAAGTAGCCAAGTATGAAAAAAGTAATTGAACTTCAAAATATCAAACGAGACTTTCAGGTGGGAGAAGAAACCGTCCATGCGTTACGGGGCGTTTCATTCACCATCAACGAAGGCGAGTATGTGACCATTATGGGTACTTCCGGCTCGGGAAAGTCCACGCTGCTCAACACATTGGGCTGCCTGGACACTCCTACCAGCGGAGAATATCTGCTCGATGGCATCTCTGTACGTACGATGAGCAAGCCTCAACGTGCCGTACTGAGAAACCGGAAAATCGGCTTCGTCTTCCAGAGCTACAACCTGCTCCCAAAAACGACGGCTGTAGAAAACGTTGAGTTGCCGCTGATGTATAATTCATCAGTGAGCGCTGCCGAACGTCGCCGGCGTGCCATCGAAGCGTTGCAGGCTGTGGGGCTGGGCGACCGGCTGGAACACAAGTCCAATCAGATGTCCGGCGGTCAGATGCAACGCGTAGCCATCGCCCGCGCCTTGGTGAACAATCCCGCCGTTATCCTGGCAGACGAAGCTACGGGTAACCTGGACACCCGTACTTCTTTCGAGATTCTGGTACTGTTCCAAAAGCTGCATGCCGAAGGACGCACCATCATTTTCGTAACGCACAATCCGGAAATAGCCCAATACAGCAGCCGCAACATCGTATTGCGCGACGGACAAGTGAAGGACGACAAGCCCAACCGAAACATTCTGAATGCCGCCGAAACACTGGCAGCACTGCCCAAGCAGGAGGATGACTGACGCAGTACGTAAATTACTTTATTGCAGGATGAAAAAAGAAAAACAATATCATAAAACTACAAATCAATGAATGGAACCAACCTTTTCAAAATAGCCTTCCGGGCACTTGCCAACAATAAACTGCGTGCCTTCCTCACGATGTTGGGCATCATCATCGGCGTGGCGTCCGTCATCACGATGCTTGCCATCGGACAAGGTTCGAAGAAAAGCATCCAGGCGCAAATCTCCGAGATGGGCTCCAACATGATTATGATTCACCCCGGTGCCGACATGCGCGGCGGTGTCCGCCAAGACCCCAGCGCCATGCAGACCTTGAAGCTGACCGACTACGAAGCCCTGCGCAACGAAACCAACTTCCTGGCTGCCGTCAGCCCCAATGTCTCCTCCAGCGGGCAGCTCATCGCGGGTAACAACAACTACCCCTCCTCCGTGAGTGGTGTAGGCACGGACTATCTCGAAATCCGGCAGCTCAGCGTGGAGAACGGCGAGATGTTTACCGAAGCCGACATACAGACCTCTGCCAAGGTGTGCGTCATCGGAAAGACCATCCAAGACAACCTCTTCCCCGGCGGAGAGGACCCCGTGGGACGTATCATCCGTTTCAACCAAGTGCCCTTCCGCGTGGTGGGCGTGCTGAAGTCCAAAGGCTACAACTCCATGGGCATGGACCAAGACGACGTAGTGCTTGCCCCTTACAGCACCGTGATGAAACGCCTGCTGGCACAGACCTACCTTAGCGGCATCTTCGCCTCTGCCCTCACCGAGGACATGACGGACAATGCCACCGACGAAATCACCGAGATACTGCGCCGCAACCACAAGCTGAAGGAGAGTGACGACGACGACTTCACCATTCGCAGCCAGCAGGAACTCAGCACCATGCTGAACTCCACCACCGACCTGATGACCACGCTGCTTGCCTGCATAGCCGGCATTTCGCTCGTAGTGGGCGGCATCGGCATTATGAACATCATGTACGTATCGGTGACGGAACGCACGCGCGAAATCGGCCTGCGCATGAGTGTAGGCGCCCGCGGTGTCGACATCTTGAGCCAGTTCCTCATCGAAGCCATTCTCATCAGCATCACCGGAGGTATCATCGGCGTCATCATAGGATGCGGAGCCAGCTGGATAGTGAAGAGCGTTGCCCACTGGCCCATCTTCATCCAGCCGTGGAGTGTATTCCTCTCCTTCGCCGTATGTACCGTCACCGGAGTGTTCTTCGGTTGGTATCCCGCCAAGAAAGCTGCGGACCTCGACCCGATAGAGGCCATACGCTACGAATAACCTTTTCTCCCTTGCCGGAAGTTAGCCAAATAGTTCTTAAGTATTAGGAAAAAAGTTTCCGGCAATAGGGAAAAAAGTTATGCGAAACCAAGGATAATCTCTATCCCAAGCCTTGGGATAGACATCCGCAAGCTTGGGATACATATCCGCAACCTGGAAACGCTTATCCGCAACCTGCGAACAGAGATTTGCTTCGCAGGCAGCGGATATTTCCAATATCCACCTAAAATCCGTATCTTTGTATCATGATGAAACAACAGCTCCCTAACCCACGCCGCCGCGGCATCGAAACCCTGATACACATCATTGTCTGGGGTATCGTCATCGGTTTCCCCTTTCTGATGATGACACGCAGCGGCTTCAATATCAGCCTCGCGGACTATCTGCGCCACGGTAGCAGCAGTACCCTCTCATTCTTCCTTGTATTCTACATCAACTACTGCCTCCTCATTCCCCGCTACTTGTTCGAGGGACGCATCCGGCAGTATCTCCTGCTGAACACACTGCTCATCATCTGCATTACCACCGGCGCCCACCTTTGGCAAGAATACACATTCCAAAACCATATGCGCGGCGATGATGACGGTCAGCACATGGGGCCTCCCAAATGGATATTCATCTTGCGCGACGTCTCGACCATGATTCTCACCGCCGGCCTCAGCGCTGCCATCAAGCTGAGCCGCCGCTGGGCGCAGATGGACGCCGCCCGCCGCGAAGCCGAGAAAAGCCGCACGGAAGCCGAGTTGAAGAACCTGCGCAACCAGCTCAACCCGCACTTCCTGCTCAATACGCTGAACAACATCTACGCCCTCATCGCCTTCGATGCCGACAAGGCACAGACTGCCGTGCAGGAACTGAGCCGACTGCTGCGCCATGTGCTGTATGACAATCAGCAGAACTTCGTCACCCTGGACAAGGAGATGGACTTCATCCGCAACTACATCGAACTGATGCGCATCCGTCTCTCCGCCAACGTCCATGTGGAAACAAAGATAGACGTCCGACCAGACAGCCGTACTGAAATAGCTCCGCTCATCTTTATTTCCCTCATAGAGAATGCCTTCAAGCATGGCATCTCCCCCACCGAGCCCAGCTTTATCCGTATCCACTTCAGTGAAAGCCCCGGAGAGATACATTGCGAAATAACCAACAGCTATCATCCCAAAAGCGTGGCAGACAAGAGTGGAAGCGGCATCGGGTTGGAACAAGTGCGCAAGCGTCTGGAGCTGACCTATCCCGGCCATTACGACTGGCAGCAAGGAGTGAGTGAGGACATGAAAGAGTATAAATCTATTTTAATTATAAAGATATGAATCTGAAGTGCGCCATTGTAGACGACGAGCCCCTCGCCCTAGGGTTGCTGGAAAGCTACGTCAACAAGACCCCGTTTCTGGAGTTGGTCGGTAAATACTCCAGTGCCGTACAAGCCATCAAGGAGTTGCCCGAGAAGCACATCGACCTGCTTTTCCTCGACATCCAGATGCCCGAACTGAACGGACTGGAATTTTCGAAGATGGTCGATTCCGGCACCCGCATTGTCTTTACCACCGCCTTCGACCAGTATGCCATAGACGGCTACAAAGTCAATGCGCTGGACTACCTGCTGAAACCCATCTCCTACGTCGACTTTCTGCAGGCTGCCAACAAAGCTGTGCAATGGTTTGAATTGCTGCAACAGCCCAAGGAAGAGATTCAGAGCATCTTCGTAAAGAGCGAGTATAAGCTGGTGCAAATCGAATTGAGTAAAATTCTGTACATAGAGGGGCTGAAAGACTATCTCAAAATCTACGAGGAGGATTCTCCCAAACCTATCCTGTCTCTCATGAGCATGAAGGCAATGGAGGAACTTCTGCCTGCCTCGCGTTTCATGCGCGTCCACCGTTCCTACATTGTTCAGAAGAATAAAATACGTATTATAGACCGTGGCCGCATCGTGTTCGGAAAGAATTACATCCCGATAAGTGACAGCTATAAACAAGCTTTTCAAGAATTTTTAGACCAAAGAAGCTAAAAAAATCGACCAATCCGTCGATAAAATCGGAAAAACCGTCGATTTATTATAGAATCTTTTTGCATATTAAAATATGTTTTTTATCTTTGCACCGAACAGATAGGAGTTGTGAAACTCCCCCAATAGAATAGTTTAGTTAAGTCTAGTTTAGTTTTTGTGTGAAGCACTTCCTCCGTAAGCGAACGTTGGAAGTGCTTTTTACATATCAACACTATTTAATCCACAAGCAGAAAAATTATCAAAGCAAATTTAAAAAACTATATATAACTACATATCAAACACCAACATAACATTCATTTTCTTATCTTTAATACAGAAACAAGTGGGCACGCATGTTTTATGATTTTACTAATCACATCTGTATAATGTTAGTTTCGCGACAACCATTATACGGTAATAATCTTGTAAATTATGGAAATCAAGAAAACATCCAAAGCAAGCCTGGAAAACAAGAAGTCAAGTTGGCTACTTGTAGGTTATGTAATTGTGCTGGTCTTCATGTTCGTTGCATTTGAATGGTCGAAGCGTGATGTTAGGATTGACATGAGCGGTGCTATTACCGAGAACGTATTTGAGCAGGAAATTGAAATTCCTATCACGGAGCAACCCGAATTAGTAGCTCCACCACCCCCTCAAGCTCCTGCAATTGCCGAGGTATTGACAATTGTGGATGATAATGACAATGTGAAAGAAACAGCCATTGCCTCTTCCGAAGAAATCGGTGAAGCTGTAATCATCAAACCCATATCTCCAACCGTAGATGAAGAGATTCCGGTAGAGGATGAGATTTTTGAAGTTGTAGAGAAGAATCCCGAGTTTTCTTATAATGGCATGAGTCTGATGCAATATCTGGGTAAGAGTATAAAATACCCGACTATTGCACAAGAGACCGGAACCCAGGGGCGCGTAATAGTACAATTCGTTGTCAACAAAGACGGCAGCATCGTAGATGTAAAAGTAGTAAGAGGCGTAGATCCCTATCTGGACAAAGAAGCTATCCGTGTGATTTCCACCATGCCCAAATGGAAACCCGGTGAGCAACGAGGCAAACCGGTCCGTTGTAAATTCACAGTTCCCGTAATGTTTAAATTACAATAGCAGACATGCCAGTGTCCACTTTCCACTTGTCTCCATAAGGTAATCTCCAATATCCGAGGGTGTGTCGAAACTGGTATTCACCACAGATTACACAGATTTGCACAGATAAGCATCTTTGATTATCAGTAGATTAAGCTCATTCTGTGTTAATCCGTGTAATCTGTGGTGAATTTTGACACACCCCCATTTTTTTAAGTATCAACACAGCCATTTCCTTCTTCCATATTTTTCTTTCCGCAGAAAAACAAAAACATTCAGCCCTCTCAGACTGTTACATAGAAAAACAATATATCACTCCTGATAAAACCACACGATAATGAAATCACAACTCTTTGACATCAGAAGAGAATATAAGAAAGGCAGGCTGACACCGGGTAACCTCAACGACAATCCCTTTGAGCAATTCGACCATTGGCTGAACGATGCTATCCATAGTGATGAGTACGAGCCCACCGCCATGACGGTAGCTACAGTCTCGACAGACGGGCATCCTTCTACACGCACAGTGTTGCTGAAAGGGGTGGAAAATGGCCGTTTCATCTTCTTCACCAACTACGAAAGCAGGAAAGGCCGGCAACTGACTGCAAATCCGTATATATCCTTATCTTTCGTATGGCACAAACTGGAAAGGCAAATACACATTGAAGGAAAAGCTGAAAGATGCGCTCCTGCCGATTCTGACGCCTATTTTGCAAGCAGGCCTTACAAAAGTAAAATCGGGGCGAGGATTTCACCCCAAAGTCACGTCATCGGCAGCCGTATGGAGATAATGCGCGCGTTCGTCCGCGAAGCGGCAACATGGATAGGGCAAAGTATCAAACGTCCCGACAACTGGGGAGGTTTTGCCGTCACCCCTTTCCGTTTTGAATTCTGGCAAGGACGGGAAAGCAGGCTACACGACCGTTTCCTCTATTCCCAACAAGCGGATGGCAGCTGGAAAAAGGAGAGGCTAGCTCCCTAAATACGGACAGGGAAACACTTCTCATCACAAATAAATCTTAAAAGGAGGAACAAAGCCACAGAAACGCTGTTTGAAGGGGAAACTCTAAAAACAACAGTTATGAATTACGGTATCAGTATTCTTTTCAGGGCTATACCCTTGTTGATGGCCCTTTTCTGTTTCGGCTACGGAGCCTTTGTGCTCCACGAAGGACTGGATTCGGCAAAATTTGTGGCCGGTCCGGTAGTATTTTCCTTAGGGATGATTTGCATTGCCTTGTTCGCCACAGCGGCAACAATCATTAGACAAATCATTCATACCTACAATCCGATAGTCAGATACGCACTTCCGGTTATCGGTTACCTGGCAGCCGTACTCACAGTAATCTATGGTTGGAGTTACATGCACGAAGCTGCCACGGCAAGCAATTTCGTGGCAGGACACGTGATTTGCGGAGTCGGTTTCATCACAGCTTGTGTAGCTACCACAGCCACAGCCTCCACCCGCTTCACCCTCATTCCCGCCAACTCGGAACGTACCGACCAGCTACAACCTGCCGATGCATTCAATTCCTCCCAGGGATATATCCTGATAGCAGTTGCCACCCTTATGGCAGTAATGGCATGGATATGGGCCTTCTGGCTATTGTCAAAAAGCAGCGAGCACAATGCATATTATGTAGCAGGCCATGTCATGGCAGGACTTGCTTGTATCTGTTCCAGCCTAGTGGCGCTGGTTGCAACCATCGTCCGCCAGATACGCAACAACTATACAAAGGCTGAACGGAAACGGTGGCCGGCCCTTGTTTTGATAATGGGCAGCATCAGCATTCTCTGGGGACTTCTGGTCTTGACCAACAGCAATCCGGCACTCTCCTCCACAGGATATATTATGATAGGCCTGGGACTGGTATGCTACAGCATTTCCAGCAAAGTCATACTACTTGCCGCCATCTGGCGGAACACTTTCAAGCTGGCCAACCGCATCCCGCTGATTCCGGTCTTCACGGCCCTGGCTTGTCTGTTTCTCTCCGCCTTTCTGTTTGAGATGGCAAGCCTGCACAATGCCTATTTTGTCCCTGCACGCGTACTGGCAGGTTTGGGAGGCATCTGCTTTACATTATTCTCCATCGTAAGCATTCTGGAGAGCGGTACATCTAAGTAGACATTTTCCCGCCATTGGCCTGAGCATCGAGGAACAATTCCACACGCTCGGCATGGTGGGCCACATAAGCTGCCGGACCGGTATCCCCGGAATCAAGAATATCGCGGACCACATCCGCCTTATTCTTGCCGGTAACAAAGAAAATAAGATTCTTCGCAGCAAACAAAAGGCAGCCGGTCATGGCTATGCGTTTCTGCCCATTATAGGGATTGACACTCACCTCATAAGGATGAAAGGAAGAAAGCAGATATTCCTGCCCCGGAAAGATAGAGGAGGTATGCCCGTCGTCTCCAGCACCGAGCAAAACAACATCGAAGGCCGGGAAGCCACCCCAAAGCGGAACCGTGCGGCAAACCAGCGTCGAATAGTTCTTTGCTTCAATCTCCGGGCGGTTCACTCCATAAATAGGGTAAACGTATTCATCGGGCATGCCTACTTCATCCAACAGCAAACGGCGCATGGTACCATAATTGCTCTCATAATCCTCTGCCGGCACACACCGTTCATCCACCCAATAAATCCGCATCCGCATCCAAGGAGTCACCTCCTTGTACTCGTTAGCCCAAATGTCAAACATCAACGAAGGAGTACTCCCCCCGCTGAATGCAAAATAAAAGGTCTTTTCCGGCTCACGCTCCATCATCGCAATCAAATGTTCAATCAACGCATGTGCCGTAGCTGTAGCCGAATGGTAAACATAACTTTTCATAACTCGCAATATTCATCTGTATTAGTCAAATTCTTACACGGATTAGTCCACTCAGCACCATGTTCGTGCATCATCGCTTCACTTTCCAAAGGTCCCCACGTACCTACGGGATACCCATATAAAGGAGCATCCGTATGCTCTTTCCAATAACGCAACACGGGATCGAAAAAGCGCCATGAAGCCTCTACCGCGTCGCTGCGGGTAAAGAGTGTAGGGTCACCTTGTATGCAGTCCTCTATCAGACGGGCATAGGCATCGCCGGTAGGCAACCCGCCCAACTGGTCATAACTGAAGTCCATCATCACCTGCTTCACGTCAAATCCCGGTCCGGGAGTCTTCATGCCGAATTTCAGCACAATACCTTCATTGGGTTGCAGGCGGAGAATCAGCTTATTCGCGCGGGGACAATGTCCACCCTCGCAACGGAACATCTGATGGGGCGTCTCACGGAAATGTACAACAATCTCAGTCACCTTTGTCGGCATTTGTTTGCCGGTACGGATATAGAAAGGAACACCCTTCCACCGCCAGTTGTTAATACCGATTTTCATGGCAATATACGTTTCGGTACGCGAATCAGGTGCCACGTTCTTCTCTTCCCTATACCCGGCTTTCGAGCCCGAAGCCGTATATTGTCCGCGGACAATGTGTTCCTCCAAATCCTCCTCTGTCAAGGGAGCCAATGACTCATAGACCTTCACCACCTCGTTGCGGAAATTATCGGCATTGAAAACGGCAGGCGGTTCCAATGCTGTGAGCGCCACAAGCTGTATGAGGTGGTTTTGTACCATATCGCGCAGGGCTCCGGCACCTTCATAGAATCCGCCACGTCCTTCGATACCCAGATTCTCTACGGCTGTAATCTCCACATAGTCTATATAATTACGGTTCCATAGCGGTTCGAAGATTCCGTTGGCAAAACGGAAGGCGAGAATGTTCTGCGCCGTTTCCTTACCCAAAAAATGGTCGATGCGGTAAATCTGATGCTCCTTGAAAACGGAAGCATAAATGCTATTCAGCTTTCTGGCTGACTCCAAATCGTAACCGAACGGCTTTTCAACGATGATACGCGTATCAGGACGGTTCAGACCGGCCGCCTTCAAGTGCAAGGGAATGACACCGTACAAGGAAGGTGGAGTAGCCAGATAGAACAGCAGGTTGTCCGGTTTCTGCTCACCGGTAAACTCTTGTAAACGTCCGTCCAGCAGATGATAGCCTTCAACCTCGGCGGGATCCAATGTCTGGTAATGCAGATGGCTGCAAAAATCCCTCATTTTATCTTCCACCTGCTCTCTGGAAGCTACGAACTTACTCAATTCACTCATTATATATTCTTGGTAACGGGCATCCGTATACTCGGTGCGTCCTATCCCCAGAATGGAGAATCCTTCCGGCAACCGCCCGCCACTATACAAAGTATAGAGCGCCGGCATCAGTTTGCGCTTCGTCAAGTCACCCGAAGCGCCGAATATAACAATCACTAATTTATTCATCATCTTCTCCCCCTTTCTCACACATTGTACGTACCCGATTTCGTATCTCCTCCGTGTCCCGTCCAATTTTCATGGAAAAACTGTCCACGCAACTCGTCTGTCCTTTCAAAGGTATGCGCACCAAAATAGTCACGTTGCGCCTGAATCATATTGGCAGGCAACTTGGCAGACACCAGCGAATAGAAATAATTCAAGGCGGACGAGAATGCAGGCACCGGAAGTTCCTCTTTCATGGATTGTGCCACCAGATGTTTCCAGCCGGAAAGCAACAGCTGCATTTCATTTTTGAAATAAGGAGCCAACAGCAGATGTTTGGGCTTGTCTTTTGCCTCGAAAGCCGTAGCTATGTCGTTCAGGAAAATACTACGGATGATGCAGCCGCCCCGCCACATGCGTGCGATGGATGCCAAATCGAGGTTCCAGGCAAAAGCGTCGGATGCACGCTGCAACACGGCGAATCCCTGAGCATATGACACTAATTTGGAAGCATAGAGTGCGGAATAGATATCCTTCACCATCTCCGACTTGTTGTACACCGCCTGCGAGCGTCGGCATACAAATTGCTTGGAAGCCGTTTCACGCAAGCCCTTCTGTGCCGACAAACTACGTTCGAACACAGCCGTAGCAATCAGCCCCAACGGCATGCCCAGCTCCATCGCATTGATAACGGACCACTTGCCCGTACCTTTCTGTCCGGCGGTATCCAATATCTTATCTATCAGGTAACCTCCTGATTTGTCCTTATGACGCAGTATGTTGGCGGTAATTTCAATGAGATAGCTACGCAACTTGCCCTCATTCCAATCAGCAAAGATTTCCGCCATCTGTCCATTGTCCAGACCAAGCAGATTCTTCATCACCCAATAAGCTTCGGCAATAAGCTGCATATCTCCATATTCGATACCGTTATGTATCATCTTGACGAAATGACCGGAACCGGCAGGACCAATCCACTGGCAGCACGGGGTACCGTCAGATGCTTTTGCCGCAATACTCTGCAGGATAGGCTTCACCTCAGGCCAGGCACTTTCAGATCCTCCGGGCATGATAGACGCGCCGTTCAGCGCTCCTTCCTCTCCACCGGAAACTCCAGCTCCCACAAAACGGAAGCCTTTCTTTTCGGCCAATGCCACACGCCGGTTGGTGTCCTCATAATTGGAATTACCACCGTCAATCAGGATATCCCCTTCGGACAAATGGGGAAACAGCTGTTCCATCAGTTCATCCACCGCACTGCCGGCACGAACCATCATCATTATTTTGCGGGGTATGGCAATGGAAGTTACAAATTCGGCTATATCTGTATAGCCTTCAATTTTTTTCCCTTTGGCGCGGCCGTTCACAAAACGTTCCACCACCCCTTCTTCCACTCCCGGAACCGTACGATTATATACCGAAACATTCCATCCCTTATCTGCCATATTGAGGGCCAAATTCTCGCCCATAACTGCCAGACCGATAAGTCCAATGTCTGTTTTATTTAAATTCTTCATATTCATGTAAATTTTGTCTTTATATGGAAACAAAATGCTAACAGCATTTGTTCGTATGAATTACGAAAATAAAATAGTACTTTTGTCAGCGAAAGCCTATTTTTCAACCAGACAGAAAACCAATGCTCATGAAGAACTTCCACATCGGACTATTGCCACGCATCATCATTGCCATTATCTTAGGTATACTTTTCGGAAATTTCCTACCGGCTTCGCTGGTACGGCTGTTCGTAACATTCAATGCCATTTTCAGTGAATTCCTGAACTTCTCCATCCCCCTCATCATTGTGGGACTGGTCACGATTGCCATTGCCGACATCGGCAAAGGAGCCGGACGGATGCTGGTCGTCACGGCGCTCATTGCTTACGGAGCTACCTTATTCTCCGGCTTTCTCTCCTATTTCACCGGTATGGCGGTATTTCCTTCCCTCATAGAAACCGGGGTGCCGTTAGAAGAAGTCAGTGAGTCTCAAGGCATTCTTCCCTATTTTTCCGTGGGTATCCCGCCCTTGATGAATGTTATGACCGCACTCGTACTTGCCTTCACACTGGGGCTGGGCCTGGCTCATCTGAAAAGTGAGGTACTGAAAAATGCGGCACGCGATTTTCAAGAGATTGTCATCCGCATGATCAGTGCAGTGATATTGCCGCTGCTTCCCATCTATATTTTCGGCATTTTCCTCAACATGACGCACAGTGGACAAGTATTCGGCATCCTGATGGTCTTTATTAAGATTATCGGTGTAATCTTCCTGCTTCACATCTTTCTCCTGGTATTCCAATACAGCATTGCGGCACTGTTTGTCCGCAAGAACCCTCTCAAACTACTGGGACGGATGATGCCTGCCTACTTCACGGCTCTAGGCACTCAATCCAGTGCCGCCACTATCCCCGTAACATTGGAGCAAAGTCGGAAGAACGGCGTCTCTGCCGATATTGCCGGATTCGTCATCCCACTTTGCGCCACCATCCATCTGTCGGGCAGCACATTGAAGATTGTGGCATGCGCCCTGGCACTGATGATAATGCAAGGCATGCCCCATGATTTCCCTCTATTTGCAGGATTCATCTTCATGCTGGGCATCACTATGGTAGCCGCTCCCGGGGTACCGGGAGGCGCCATCATGGCATCACTGGGCATCCTGCAATCCATGCTGGGCTTCGACGAGTCGGCACAAGCGCTGATGATTGCACTATACATAGCGATGGATAGCTTCGGTACTGCCTGCAATGTGACGGGCGACGGGGCAATCGCACTGATTATCGACAAAGTGATGGGAAAGAAATAGTTTATATTTTGCCATCTCGTGGAAAATAACGAATATTGCAGTCCGAAAAGACATAATAACAAGAAGCATACATTATGAAGAAAGCCCTTATCTCCGGCATTACCGGGCAGGACGGCTCGTTCCTTGCCGAATTCCTCCTGCAGAAAGGATATGAAGTGCACGGTATCCTGCGTCGCTCTTCCTCTTTCAACACCGGCCGCATCGAACACCTCTACTTCGATGAGTGGGTACGCGACATGAAACAGAAACGTACCATTAACCTGCACTATGGAGACATGACAGACTCCAGCTCTCTCATCCGTATCATCCAGAGTGTGCAGCCGGACGAAATATATAACCTTGCCGCCCAAAGCCATGTCAAAGTATCCTTCGACGTGCCCGAATATACCGCCGAAACCGATGCCGTAGGCACCCTACGCATGCTCGAAGCCGTACGCATTCTCGGTATGGAAAAGAAGACACGCATCTACCAGGCCTCCACTTCCGAGCTCTTCGGAAAAGTGCAGGAAGTGCCGCAAAGCGAAACGACCCCGTTCTATCCCCGCAGCCCCTATGGCGTAGCCAAACAGTATGGCTTTTGGATTACAAAGAACTACCGCGAAAGCTATGGCATGTTTGCTGTAAACGGCATACTCTTCAACCACGAGAGCGAACGCCGAGGTGAAACCTTCGTGACAAGAAAAATCACACTGGCGGCTGCCCGCATCGCCCAAGGCTTCCAGGACAAGCTGTATCTGGGCAATCTGGATGCCCGGCGCGACTGGGGATATGCCAAAGACTACATCGAGTGCATGTGGCTCATCCTGCAGCACGACACCCCCGAAGACTTCGTCATTGCCACCGGAGAAATGCATACCGTACGCGAATTTGCGACACTGGCATTCCGAGAGGTAGGCATCACTCTGTGCTGGGAAGGCCAGGGAGTGGATGAGAAGGGTATCGACACACAGACCGGAAAAGTCCTCGTGGAAGTCGACCCCAAATATTTCCGGCCTGCCGAAGTGGAACAATTGCTGGGCGACCCCACCAAAGCAAAAACACTGCTGGGATGGAATCCGAGGCAGACCAGTTTTGAAGAGTTGGTACGCATCATGGCAGAGCACGACATGAAATTTGTGAAGAAACTGTATTTAAGAAGCAAAGAGCTTTGAATGAACTATTAAACTTTCAGACAACAATGTTAGACAAAAATGCCAAAATATATGTAGCAGGCCACCGGGGACTGGTAGGTTCTGCCATCTGGAAAAATCTTGAGGAGAAAGGATACACCAATCTCATCGGCAAGACCCACACAGAACTCGATCTGCTCGACGGAGTTGCCGTACGCCGCTTCTTCGACGAGGAACAGCCCGAATATGTATTCCTTGCCGCCGCCTTTGTGGGTGGCATCATGGCCAACAGTATCTACCGTGCCGACTTCATCTACAAGAACTTGCAGATACAGCAGAACGTCATCGGCGAAAGCTTCCGCCACGGAGTGAAAAAACTTCTCTTTCTGGGCAGCACCTGCATCTATCCCCGTGATGCCGAACAGCCGATGAAAGAAGACGCACTCCTCACTTCTCCGCTGGAATACACGAACGAACCCTATGCCATCGCCAAAATAGCCGGACTGAAAATGTGCGAAAGCTTCAATCTTCAATACGGTACGAACTACATTGCCGTGATGCCCACCAACCTTTACGGTCCCAACGACAACTTCGACCTGGAACGCAGCCACGTGCTCCCTGCCATGATACGCAAGATACACCTCGCCCACTGCCTGAAACAAGGCGACTGGGATGCCGTACGCCACGACATGAACCTGCGTCCGGTGGAAGGCATCAACGGCGACAGCAGCAAAGAGGACATTCTGAATATCCTCCGGAAATACGGCATCAGCGAAGAAGAAGTGAGATTATGGGGTACCGGCACCCCCTTGCGCGAATTCCTCTGGAGCGAGGAGATGGCAGATGCCAGCGTCTTCGTCATGGAACACGTCGACTTCAAAGATACCTTCAAGCCGGGCGACAAGGAAATCCGCAACTGTCACATCAATATCGGTACGGGCAAGGAAATCACTATCCGCCAGTTGGCAGAGCTGATTGTCAACACCGTAGGCTATCAGGGCCGGTTGACCTTCGACACTTCCAAACCCGACGGCACCATGCGCAAACTGACCGATCCCGGTAAGTTACATGCATTGGGATGGCATCATAAGATTGATATCGAGGAAGGTGTGCAACGCATGTACCGATGGTACTTGGGAAAGTAATTAGTGACGTCTGATTAGCCATGAATGCCATACGGTACAAGGTGGGAACTGTATTGTTTATATTGCTGATACTTTTATCAGGTATCAGCCCAACCATGAATGCCATGATAGCTCCCGTGACCTATTCCGTTCGCGGCAAAGTCATCGACAGACAGTCCAGACAACCCGTGGCCTACGCCAACGTTTTCGTTGCCGGCATCCCCGGGAAAGGGGCATCCACCGATTCACTCGGCACATTCAAGATAGAGCAGGTACCTCCGGGCATCTATAGCCTTGAGGCATCCTGCATAGGATACCAGACTGTTTCCACCCCCGAATATATCGTTTCAGCCTCAACCCCGTTCATCGAGATAGAGATGGAAGAGGATGCCAATCTGCTGAACACAGTAGTGGTGGTGCCTTCCCCCTTCCGGCGAAATATCGAAAGCCCGGTCAGCATGCGTATCATCGGCTTGCAGGAAATAGAGAAAAGTCCCGGAGCCAACCGGGATGTTTCGCGCATCGTACGCTCCTATCCCGGCGTCTCTTTCTCTCCCATCGGCTATCGCAACGACTTGATTGTTCGGGGCGGTTCTCCTTCCGAAAACCGCTTTTATATGGATGGCATCGAAATCCCCAACATCAACCACTTTGCCACTCAGGGTGCATCCGGAGGACCGGTAAGTATTGTCAATGCCGACCTGATACGCGAGATTACATTTTATACGGGCGCCTTCCCCGCCAACCGCTCCGGAGCCTTGAGTTCCGTCCTCGACTTCCAACTCAAGGACGGAAATCCGGACAAGCAGGCGTTCAAAGCCACCATCGGCGCATCGGAAGTCTCGCTCAGCGGAGCAGGCCATCTGGGGCAGCGCACCACTTATCTGTTCTCCGCACGCCAGTCCTACCTGCAACTTTTGTTCAAGGCTTTGGGACTGCCCTTCCTGCCCAATTTCATTGACGGACAATTCAAAACAAAAACCCGTTTCAACGAGCACAGCGAGCTGACCCTGCTTGGTCTTGCAGGCATTGACAAGATGAAACTGAATACCGATGAAAAAGGAGAAGATGCCGAATATCTGCTCAGCTATCTCCCCACTATCCATCAGGAAACATTCACTCTCGGAGCCTCTTACAGACACTACAATGGAAGGCACGTACAATCCCTTATACTGAGCCATAACTACCTGAACAACCGCAATCTGAAATACCGCAACAACGATGACTCTTCCGAAGACAACCTGACCCTGCGCCTACGCTCCACAGAACAAAAGACCACCCTGCGTTTCGAAAACCAAACGCGCTTGGGAGCATGGACCCTAAAAGAAGGAGCAGAACTGAACAACTCCATCTATACAAACCACAGCAGGCAAAGACTATACGGCAGTCATTCGAGTACGCTTTCCATCTACGAAACCTCACTCAACATCTTCGGCTGGGGGGCTTTCTTCTCTTCCAACTATACCACCGCCGACAAGCGTCTGGCCCTTTCTGCCGGTATCCGTATGGATGGCAACACTTACAACCGAAAGATGCGGCAGCTATGGAAACAGTTCTCCCCACGCCTCTCTGCATCCTACAAACTCTCGGAACAATGGACCCTGAGCGGAAGTACCGGCCTCTACCACCAATTGCCTCCCTACACCGCTTTGGGATATAAAGACAATGAAGGGCAATATCTCAACAAAAACCTGAAGTACATGCAGGTCTTTGAAAGCAGCCTCGGTGTGGACTGGCACCTGCAAGACCGGTTCATGGTTTCTGCAGAAGGTTTCTTCAAGCGTTACAGCCGTATGCCACTTTCCCTCCAAGACAACATTCCGTTGGCATGCAAAGGAAACGATTACGGTGTCACCGGCAACGAAGCACTCGTCCCTACAGCCAGCGGCAGGGCCTACGGACTGGAAACCATGTTCCGCTGGCAGGCATCCGGCAAGTTCAATCTCGTATCCTCCTTCACCTTATACCGCAGCGAATACCGCAACCGTTCAAATGGAGACTTCATTCCATCTGCCTGGGACAACCGTTTCATACTCAACATGAGCGGTACATACAACCTGCCCCGGCGCTGGAGCATAGGAGGCAAGCTAAGCTATATAGGCGGCAGCCCCTACACTCCCTATGATGAAGACAAATCATCACTCGTAGAAGCATGGGATGCCAAAGGACAGCCCTACTACGACTATGCGTACTATAATACCGGGCGGCTTCCCAACTTTGCCCAGTTAGACTTGCGTGTGGACAAGTCCTTCTACTTCCATCACTGCATGATAGGAATCTATCTGGACATACAGAATATCACCGGCAACAAACTGAAGCAGCCGGATGTGATAATGAGTACGGGCATCATCGAAAATCCGTCTGCTCCTGTTGCCGAACAGCGCTATAAAATGAAATACCTCAAGCAGGAAAGCGGCACTATCCTGCCTACTTTAGGTATAACTGTCGAGTTTTAGCAAATAGCCGCCATAAAAACTATTTTCCCTATAAAAGTTTGCTTTCTATATATAAACCCTTATATTTGCACAATTTTCAACCAAATGTGCAATTAATATCATGGAACAAAGTTTTATCGCCTATATAGAGAATAGCATAAAGGAAAATTGGGATTTAGACGCTCTGACCGACTACAAGGGAGCAACTCTACAATATAAGGACGTAGCCCGCAAAATAGAAAAGCTGCATATCATTTTCGAGGCAAGCGGCATCAAGAAAGGCGATAAGATTGCCGTCTGTGGCCGCAACAGTTCCCACTGGGGCGTAACGTTCCTCGCAACATTGACCTACGGTGCGGTAATCGTCCCCATCCTTCACGAGTTCAAGGCAGACAATATACACAACATCGTGAACCATTCCGAAGCCAAACTGCTTTTCGTAGGCGACCAGGTTTGGGAAAACCTCAACGAAAGTGCCATGCCGCTGCTGGAGGGCATCATGATGATGGCAGACTTCTACATTCTTGTCTCCCGCAGCGAAAAGTTGGACTATGCCCGCGAACATCTCAACGAAATGTTCGGTAAAAAATACCCCAAGAACTTCCGCAAGGAGCATGTCAGTTATCACAAGGACCAGCCCGACGAACTGGCGGTCATCAACTATACATCCGGCACCACCAGTTACTCCAAAGGAGTGATGCTGCCCTACCGCAGCCTTTGGTCAAACACCACTTTTGCTTTCGAAGTATTGCCGCTGAAAGCCGGTGACAAGATTGTCTCCATGCTGCCAATGGCACATATGTACGGACTTGCATTCGAGTTTCTGTATGAATTCGCCGTAGGTTGCCACATATTCTTCCTCACTCGTATGCCCAGCCCCAAAATCATTTTCCAGGCTTTCACCGAAGTGAAGCCTAACCTGATTGTGGCTGTTCCGCTCATTATCGAAAAGATTATAAAGAAGAGCGTACTGCCCAAGCTGGAAACTCCCGCCATGAAGCTGTTGCTGAAAGTACCCATCATCAATGACAAGATAAAGGCGACCGTACGCGAACAAATGATTCAAGCCTTTGGCGGAAACTTTGCAGAAATCATTGTAGGAGGAGCTGCCTTCAACCAGGAAGTGGAGCAGTTCTTAAAGATGATAGATTTCCCCTATACGGTAGGCTATGGAATGACGGAATGCGGCCCCATCATCTGTTACGAGGATTGGACCCGCTTCAAACCCGGTTCTTGCGGAAAGGCCGCACCGCGTATGGAGGTGAAAATCCTATCATCCGATCCCGAAAACATTCCGGGAGAGATTGTCTGCCGTGGTCCCAATGTCATGCTGGGTTACTACAAGAACGACGAGGCCACCGTACAGGTACTCGACAAAGACGGCTGGCTGCACACCGGAGACCTTGCCCTGATGGATGCCGAAGGCAACGTAAGCATCAAGGGACGCAGCAAGAACATGCTCCTTGGTCCGAGCGGTCAGAATATCTACCCGGAAGAGATAGAAGACAAACTGAACAATATGCCGTATGTAGCCGAAAGCATCATCGTGCAGCAGAATGAGAAACTGGTAGGTCTGGTTTACCCCGACTTCGATGATGCCTTTGCCCATGGGCTGAACAATGACGACATCGAACGCGTCATGGAGGAAAACCGTGTGGCACTGAATGCAGAACTGCCCGCATACAGCCAGATATTCAAAATGAAAATCTATCCTGAAGAATTTGAAAAAACGCCGAAGAAATCTATCAAACGCTTCTTGTATCAGGAGGCCAAAGGATAATGTAAAAAAACAATTAAACTACAACCTATCTAACCCTTTCTAAATTATTATCTAAATGAGAAACGAATTATTATTATCCGCCATGCTTCCGATATGCGGAATGGCGGGAGAAGCGTATGGCATGCCGCCTGGGGATGCCGTACCTGCTCCAAAAGAGCAGCCAAACATCATTCTGTTCCTAGTGGATGACATGGGATGGCAAGACACGTCCCTCCCCTTTTGGACACAGCGTACCAAGTACAACGATACGTACCATACTCCCAACATGGAACGGATGGCTACACAAGGCAAAATGTTTACGCAGGCCTATGCATGCAGCATCAGTTCACCTACGCGTGTCAGCCTTTTTACGGGAATGAATGCTGCCAGGCATCGAGTCACCAGTTGGACCCTCCGCAAGAACACTACCCATGAACAACCCGACTCGGTCATGATTTATCCGGAATGGAACGTTAACGGCATTTGTCAAGAGCCTGGCGTGGAACGGACCACACAAGTCACCTCCCTGGCCGAAGTGCTCAAAGACCATGGCTATCACACCATTCATTGCGGAAAAGCCCACTTCGGTGCTGAAGGCACTCCCGGAGCCGACCCGTTGAAAATGGGGTTTGAAGTGAACATAGCCGGACATGCTGCCGGTTCACCTGCCAGCTACTATGGCAAGGAGAATTTCGGCAACAAAACAGACGGTAAAAGCCCGCTGGCTGCCGTACCCGGTCTGGAGAAATATCATGGAACCGACACTTTCCTAAGTGAAGCCCTTACCATAGAGGCCATGAAGGCCCTGGACGATGCACAGCAGACTGACAAGCCATTCTTTCTGTACATGGCACACTATGCCATCCATACCCCTATACAACCTGACATGCGTTTCTACCAGAAGTACCTGGACAAAGGCCTTCCTCCGGTAGAAGCTGCCTATGCTACTCTCATTGAGGGTATGGACAAAAGTCTGGGAGACATTATGGATTATCTGGACAAGAACAACCTGACGGAAAACACTATCCTCATCTTCATGTCCGACAATGGCGGTTTGGCGGCCCATACCCGCGCCGGACAACTGCATGTCCAGAACTATCCGCTCAACAGTGGTAAAGGTTCCGCCTACGAAGGAGGCATACGTGAACCGATGATTGTCCGCTGGCCGGGCATCGTAGCGCCCCAAACCCAATGCGACCATTACCTGATGATAGAGGACTTCTTCCCCACCATCCTTGAGATGGCAGGCGTAGACAACTATACAACCGTACAGCAACGCGACGGCATCAGTTTCATGCCATTGCTCACCGGAAAAGGTAAAATGAAAGACCGTGATATCTACTGGCATTATCCCAATAGCTGGGGTCCTTCCGGCCCGGGCATCGGAGCCACTTGCTCCATCCGTTCGGGCGAGTGGAAGCTGGTGTATTATTTCGGTGACGGTAGACGGGAACTTTTCAACATCCCCGCCGACATCAGTGAAAAACATGATATGGCCCGAGAGAAGCCTGAAGTTGTCAAAGAGTTGTCACGGAAATTAAGTAATTACCTCCGGTCTGTGGATGCGCAGCGCCCTCTGTTGCGTGCCACCCGCCAACCAGCTCCCTGGCCGGACGAAATATAGAAAAAAGTATGAAACGAAACCTTTCCCTCCTCCTTGTGTCCCTGCTTTTTGCAGGGACAGCTCTTGCCCAAGAACATAATCCGGGCAGCGTACAGCCGGATACGATTCAGAAATCCTCCGAGAAATCTTTCCGGAAACAACGCTCTCCACGAACAGACCATGGCCCGGTAGGTATCAATATCTCCTTATGGAAAAACATCTCCACACAGCGGACTGATACCATAGGAAGCACCTGCTTCAATCTGGGTGTGTTCTCCTCCATGAACCGTCTGAATGGCCTCGGCATGAATATTCTTGGCAGTGTAACCGGCAGGGATGTGAACGGTGTACAGATGGCAGGTCTGTCAAATATGGTGGGGGGAAGCATGCGAGGCATGCAGATAGCAGGAATTACCAACATCAATGGCAACAACCTTATCGGAGTATCCGTTTCGGGACTGGTAGGTATCACCGGAAACCATGCGCAAGGCGTCATCATTTCCGGTCTGGCAAACATCAGTGGGGACTATAATCGTGGCGCCTCCATAGGCGGCCTGTTGAATATCAGCGGAGAAGGTGCTTCCGGCATACACTTTGCCGGACTCGCCAATATTTCCGGTGGAAATTTCAAAGGATTTTCAGGGGCCGGCCTGCTAAGTGTAATCGGTGAAGACTTGAATGGCATGCAGATGTCCGCCCTTACCAACATCACCGCCGGAGATATGACCGGTGTTCAGGTTTCCGGCCTGGGCAATGTGGTGGGTGGTACAGCCCGAGGATTACAAATAGGCGCTGCCAATATGGCCATACGTGCCAAAGGGCTTCAAATAGGTCTATTCAACTACTACAAAGAAAAATTAGATGGTTTCCAGTTGGGATTAGTCAATGCCAATCCCCAAACAAAAGTTCAACTGATGTTTTTCGGTGGTAATGCCACCAAGCTGAATGTAGGTGCCCGTTTCAAGAACCGGCTCTTCTATACCATCCTCGGTGGCGGTACCCATTATCTGGATTTTGGCGATAAGTTTTCCGCTGCCCTCTTCTACCGTGCCGGTCTTGAATTACCGCTCTACAAACAGCTGTTCATCAGCGGAGATCTGGGATACCAACATATAGAAACCTTCAAGAACAAGGACTACGGCATTCCGGCACGTCTCTATGCCCTCCAGGCACGTGTCAATCTGGAATACCACCTGACCGAGCGCTTTGGCATATTCCTCACCGGCGGTTATGGCGGCCGCTACTACACCCAAGGGAAAACCTATGACAAAGGCATCATTGTAGAGGGCGGGGTGACGATACTGAAATTATAAATTATTGTTTCTCCTTAATCAGCCCCGTCCTATACGCCACCAGCAGTTTCATCAAATCCTGAATCTGCGTAACGAGTTCACTTCCTTTATCCGTATCCTTCACCATCATACGCTGCGAATTGAATTCGACAACCAGGGTTGTAGACTTGATGTCTTGTCCTTCTTCAATGGCTTTCTGACGGCTCTGGAACGGCTCATGCTGCACCAACTGCAAGCCGTGGGAATGATATACCAGCGTATATCCCGCAATTCCCGTTTCCGGCTGATAGGCTTTTGAAAAACCACCGTCAATCACCAGCAGCTTACCATCCGCTTTGATGGGTTTCTCACCTTTAATGGTCTTTACCGGTACATGTCCGTTGATGATATGCGAATGTGGCCCCGGCTTCACGCCGAACTCTTCAAGAATGCGGTCACACACCTCAGCCTCGTTGCGCAAAGCATAGTAATGCCCTTTCGTCTCCTTATGCAATGTTTTGTCGGCCACAAAATAGCGTTCAAAGGTAGCCATCTTGTCTTTATCGAAGGAAGGGGCATCCGGTCCGCACCACATGTACCAGACATAATCCAGTGCAAACTGTTTCTCGTCCGAACCGTCCTCGTCAAAGTAAGCGGTACGTATCAGCTGGTCGGTCTTTTTCAGCAACTTACGTCCCCAGTATTCCTTTTGGCCGATGCGGACATGTTTAAAACTGCCGTCCGCATTCAGAGGCACGGAAGCATGATAAAGCAGGTTACTGTTGCACACCAGATACATGCCGCCATACGTAAACAAGCAGCGCATGTGCTTCTTCATCTTCTCGCTGTTCATGAAAGAAGAATGAATCCGGTGCATCAGTTCGCGCTCTTCGTCCGACAGACGATACGGGTCCGCCGGGTCTACGGTGGGGAAATTCACATCGCGCAACGGATATTCCTTGCCTTCGTATACAAACACACCACGCTCGAAATCCACCAGATGCAGCAGTTTCCGGTTCTCCATACCGAACTCAGGACGGCGGCTGATGATTTCCGCCTCCAGTTTCAACTGGATAACCGTAATCGCCTTGTGCATCTGTGTAATCAGCCGCAAGGTCTTCTCATTGTATTCCGCATCGGCAAAGTTCATTTTCGGCGCAAAGATGGTGCAAGGGTCATCCGCATAGGTATCCATGGCAAACGTTGCAAGCGGCAACAGATTGATGCCATAACCATCCTCCAGCGTTGCTAAATTGGCATAGCGCATCGACATACGGATTACGTTGGCTATACAAGCATCATTACCTGATGCGGCACCCATCCACAGAATATCGTGGTTACCCCATTGGATGTCGAAATTATGATAATCACAGAGAGTATCCATGATAATATGCGCACCCGGTCCGCGGTCGTATATATCGCCCACGATATGCAGCGAGTCGATGGTCAAGCGCTGGATAAGGTTGCACATCGCCACAATAAAATCATCCGCACGCTTCGTAGAGATAATGGTACTGATTATGACATTGATATAGGCATGCTTGTTAGGTTCGATGCTCGATTCGTGCAACAGCTCTTGAATGATATACGAGAACTCTGCTGGAAGTGCCTTGCGTACTTTCGAACGGGTATATTTGGACGAAACGTTCTGGCATACTTTTACCAACTGGTTCAGTGTTATCAAATACCAGTCATCCAGGTCCGTTTCCTGCTCCTTGATAAGTTGCAGCTTCTCTTCCGGATAATAAATTAACGTACAGATTTCCTTCTTCTCACTTTCGCGCAGTGTATGCCCGAATATTTCGTTCACCTTACGTTTCACTGCCCCCGATGCATTCTTCAGCACATGCTGAAAAGCCTCATACTCGCCATGAATATCCGTCAGAAAATGCTCTGTACCTTTCGGCAGATTCAGAATGGCCTCCAGATTGATGATTTCTGTACTGGCATCAGCAATGGTAGGAAAACTGCGTGATAATAATTGCAAATAACGCAAGTCATTGACAATACTTTCCGGAGTTATATTTCCCATAGTTATTTAATTGATAGTTGATAATTGACAGTTGATAATATCCCTCATTCTTCATTATCCATTAATGAAGAACATGAGCAGCACTTGGGCTATAATTACCCGTAGAAACATGCACAGCGGATAAACCGTAGCATAAGCTACAGACGGATTGTCTCCCGGAATGGTGTCGTTGGCGTAGTTCAGCGCCATGGGGTTTGCCATGCTTCCGCACAGCATACCCGCCATTGTTCCGAAATCTATCTTCAGCCACTTGAAGGTAACGATACCCATAATCAATACCGGAACCACAGTCAACGCAAAACCCGTAGCAATCCATAACAGCCCTTCCGGCCGGAATACCGTATCGAAGAAATGGGCACCTGCATCCAGTCCCAGGCAAGCCAGGTAAAGAGACAATCCCAATGCACGGAGCATCAGGTTCGCACTGCGCGTAGTATAAGTCACCATGTGCATCCTCGGACCGAATGTCCCGATAAGAATACCTACGATGATAGGGCCTCCTGCCAATCCGAGCCGCACGGGAGCGCTGATGCCGGGAATGGAAATAGGAATTGCTCCCAAAGCCAGACCGATGACAATGCCGATAAATACCGCCACCAAGTTCGGTTCCTTCAGGCTTTTCACAGCATTGCCCAGCACCTTCTCCACATTTTGTATAGCAGCGGCTTCGCCCACTACGGTCAGGCGGTCACCCAATTGCAAGGTCAGTTCCGCTGTGGCCAGCAGCTGCACGCCGCTACGATAAACCCGGCTGATATTGATACCGTAATGATTACGCAGATGGAGAGAACCCAGCTTCTTGCCGTTCAACTCCGGTTTCGTGATCAAGATACGGCGGTTGATAAACTGGCTCTCCATACGAATCCATTGCTTGCGCTCCATATCGATCTCCTCGCCGATGAATGTCTTTACGGACTCGGCATCCTGATCAGTCGTGATCACGAAAATCTTATCATCCTCATTCAAGATCGTACCGGCGGAAGCGATCTCGATCTGCTTGTTATCATTACGCCATACACGGGAAATCACGAAATCCAGATGATCCATCAAACCGGATAACTCCCCTACCGTCTTACCGAAAACCGCAGGGTTCTTTACGACCAGCGAGATCGGTTTCGCCTCATTCGTATGCGAGGCATCCTCCTTATTCAAATCGTCATTCTCCTTATCGAAATTCACACGGAATACGTAACGTACGAAAATGATCGAAAGAATAATACCGATCACGCCCAGCGGATAAGCCACGGCGTAACCCAAGGCGATCGTATTATCAGAAACCCCGTACATATCGGAATAAGCCTGCTGAGCCGCACCTAATCCGGGGGTATTCGTCACCGCCCCCGATAAAATACCCACCATCGTAGGCATCGGAATACCTGTCACGAAATGCAATACCAAAGCCGTAGCCACGCCAAGGAAGACAATTCCACAGGCAAGCATATTCAACGTGATTCCACCCTGCCTAAAAGACGAGAAGAAACCCGGCCCGACTTGCATACCTACCGAATAAACAAATAAGATCAATCCAAATTCCTTAAAGAAATGAATCACATTGTGGTTAACCGTAAACCCCAAATGCCCTAAAATAATACCTACAAACAACACCAAGGTAATCCCAAGCGAAATCCCAAACACCTTTATCTTTCCCAACTGAATGCCGGCGGCAATCACGAAAGATAGTAAAAGGATAGAATGCCCGATACCTTCTCCCCATAATAAGTCGTTTATCCAATCCATGCTAAAATCTTTAAAAATCTTATTACCTATTAATAAAGACGCGAAGTTAGGCATTTACTTTGTGTTTTACAACATAACACCTATATTTACCTTCCAAATTAAAATTACATGAAAAAGATATATTACATTTTATCAGCACTGTTCCTTTGCGTGGTAGCCACCTCGGCGCAAGAAGCTGGAAAAACGGTAGTTATTAAAACCAATGTAGGTACTATGAAGGCCATCCTGTACGATGATGTGCCTAATCACACCCGTACTTTTATCGAACGGGCGAAACGGGGAGATTTCAACGGGACCTTATTCACCCGTGTCCTGCCGGAGTTTATGATCCAAGGAGGAGCCCCGGATTCCAAG
>ENA-OPWW01000337-OPWW01000337.1-human-gut-metagenome-genome-assembly--contig:-NODE-337-length-26542-cov-3.784574_pt1 | contig 26542 bp, 18 predicted proteins | sample MGYA00241513_ERZ502018 | MGnify/ENA primary metagenome ERZ502018 (study PRJEB25962, sample SAMEA2042987) | human gut metagenome | biome: human gut; feature: human-associated habitat; material: faeces...
TCCTCTCGTGGTTCGGCAAGGGTGACCTTGCCAAAGCGAAAAAGGAACTCTCGGACAAGGACGAAGAGATTGCCGAGCTCAATAAACAGATTAAGGCTCTTCAGGTAGAAAAGGCCCGGTTGCAGGAACAGCATAAATCAGAAATCGGGAAACTGCGAAACGGCTATCAAGCGGAGATAGACGCAGCCATCCGCAAGACGGAAGTCGCCGAGCAGCACTCCAAGGAGAAGGATGCCGTCATAGACAGGCAGAGGAAGCAGATAGACCAACTTGACCGCAAGGCAAACCCTCAGCGTTACAGCCTGTCATCCGGTGCCGAACTTGTGCGCATCAATGTATCCAACTACCGGAATCCGTCGCTTCATATCTGGACACGGGTCGGAGAGGAACTCTTTGAGGACACCAAATTCCAGATAGACTATGATGTGGCTCAAAGGCATTTCAACGGTCAGATTACGGACGAGGAATTTGTCAATGCCGTTTTCGAGCCGCAGGAACAGGTGAACGAAGCACAGGCACAGTTGCTTGGAGCGGCATTTATGCTTGCTTCCGGTGGTCCGGCACAAGCTCATGTCGGCACGGGTGGAGAATCAACATCCGAATTGCCGTGGAGAGATAAAAACAAGGATAAGGACAAAAATAGGAACTCAATATATGGAAAGAAACGAGGATAGAACATAGAACAATGAAAGGACTTTCTATAAAACTATACTTCCGAGCTTCCTCTGTTCCACAAAGGGTACGATTACTCTTTCGCTCTTATGCCATGAAGCAAGTCGCAAGACTGGAGCAAAAAGCAAGAACAGGAGAAACATACCTATCAGCCTATGGGAGTTTTATGAAATTTCATAAATGAGGTGATACATATTAATGGTTCAATAATGGGATTTGTCTATCAGAAAAATAATAAAGACTGTGTCTGTATTATATGGATATGGCTGTTATAGACAGATGTTTTTCTTTGAAGGTTTACAGATATTTTGTCAAAGCAAAATATGCCGTATTGAAAGTTCAATATAAAGAATTCGAATTTGCCTTTCCTGTTTTTTAGGCTATTCTTTGGCTCTTTCAGATATTTGAGATAATTTTGCAAATCATTATAAGAAGTTGTAATATAATGAAAACCGAAAACAAACCAATACCTGTAAACAGGATTAAAGCTGTTTTGGCAGAAAAACAAGTCTCGGCCAAGCAACTTTGCGTAGCTATTGGCAAGAATGAAACCACGGTGTCGCGTTGGTGTAATAATAAAATTCAGCCATCGGTTACACAACTCCAAGAAATAGCCCACTTTCTAGATGTGGATGTGAGAGAATTATTATGCCCAACAAAGTAATTGACATATGTTTAAGGTTATATGGGATAAAGAAAACAATGGCGTTCGACTGACGATGGCGCCACCGTCTGGCGAGGCTCTAAATGTTTGTCCACGTCCTGTATTTTGGGAAGAACTTGACTTTCTTGGACTTAACCGGATAGGCTGGAAGTATCCTCATTGTGAGGAACCACTTTTATGGGCTTGTGACCGTCGCTATTTCTACAAAGGTGAATTTGTACTGGAAACGATTGGTGGAAATTTATTTGATTCGCCCAAGGTGAATTCCATTGTTGCAAATATTGCGTTGGAACCAACGAACCTGACACTGCTATCTGAAGTTAATGAAGATAGTCTATTCTTAATCGAACATGAGGCAATGGAATTTATTGATCAGGTCTTTGACTCTCATGTCACAAAAAAGAAATCTAATCCTAATATTGAATATGAACAGTTAACTATTAAGCTTAACGAAAAGAGTCATCAGAGGCATACTATTGTTCTAGAAGACTGCGGATCCTTTGATATTATGCCTGAAGATGAAGTAGAGAAGCAGGGTAAAAGAAAAATCTATAACAGTAAAATAGAGTCTGTTATTGTTTCCTTTTCCGGAGGTAAAGACTCACAAGTTGTTTTAGACCTAGTTTCAAGGGTTATACCGCCGGATAGATACTATGTTATCTATTCGGACACAGGTTATGAACTCCCAACATCGTTAAGCTTGTATGATGAGATACGAGATAAATACCAAGCCGTATATCCGTCTTTACAGTTCCTTACCGCAAAAAATCATCAACCGGTTCTTTATTATTGGGATGAACTTGATACTCCAAGCAAAATTCACCGCTGGTGTTGTGCGGTAATGAAAACTGCTCCCCTTTATCGCTTATTAAAGGAAATAAGTGGTAAAGGTAGACAACCTAATGTTATTGCCTTCGAAGGTGTTCGAGCTGAAGAAAGTTCTACTCGAGCAACATATGCGAGAATTGGTAAAGGTGTTAAACATAGTAATGTTGTGAATGTTAGGCCGATTTTCGATTGGTCTGTTACTGAAGTTTGGCTTTATATTCTTACCCATAATCTTCCAATCAATAAAGCATATCGGAAAGGGCTTAATAGAGTTGGGTGCGTTATATGCCCTCTGAGTTCTGAACTGGGTGATTGTCTTGATCACAAATTCTTTCCACAAACGGCTAAACCATTTATTGAAAAACTAAGAGAAAATGCTAAAAAAGCAGGTATTAAAGGCATTGATACTTATCTCAAAGAGCGTAAATGGAAGGTTCGTGCAGGAGGTAATCGGCATACATCTTCAACTGTCATAGAATATCAAATAACAGATAATGATTTATTTGCGATTATAACAAACTCTAAGGAAGACTTCTTCCAATGGATAAAGGTTCTTGGGAAATCTTCAATCAAAGAACTTTCAAAAAGCCTATATGAGATATCCCTTAAATTTAGAGATAAAGTATATGCATTCTCTGTAGAGCTTATAGATAACAAGCTTCAAATATTAGTGAAAAACTGTGGACAAGATATTGTGTTTGTGAGTCTTTTAAAAAGAGTCATAAACAAAACTGCTTATTGTGTCCATTGTGAAGTATGCGAAGTAGAATGTCCATCGGGGGCACTATCTGTAGTGCCGTGCGTTTCCGTTGATGCATCTAAATGTATTCATTGTCATAAATGTCTAACATTTAAAGACAATGGATGCATAGTGGCTAACTCAATAAAGCAAACAAGTAACATTGCTAAATCAAAAAACGACATGAATATATACTCAATCAAAAAGTTCAATACTTTTGGCTTTAGAAATAGATGGGTTCAGGCCTACTATAAAAGCCCGGACACTTTCCTAAACAAGGAAGCGAAAGAAATTCTGAACGAGAAGAAACAACTCCCGATTTTTTCTAATTGGATGATGAGTGCAGGTCTCATATCTGCTAAAGACAAAAAACCCACTTATCTCTCTGTAGCTATTTCTGGTGCTTATCATCAGGATCCTAGTTTTTTTTGGCAAATTGTATGGGTCAACTTGTGTAATGATAATGAACTTTGTTCATGGTACAGTTCTCAAGTGGACTATGAGTATGACTACTCCAGAGAAGCTCTTTCGGCACTGATGGCCAAGTCCTTCTCATTTATACCTGATAGCACCAGAGACAACGCTCTTAAATCACTTCTTAACACTTTCAAAGAAAGTCCTCTTGGCGTAGTCCTTGGCGTGGGAAAGGTTATAAAAGCAGGGAATAAGACATCTGTACGCCGTATCACAAACAATGACCTCGCCTTAGCGACCGTTGCATATTCCCTCTATCGCTATGCCGAGAAAAAAGAATGTTACTCGTTGACTGTTTCTGAATTCTATAATCCGGCCCAGACGGAAGGTGTTGTCCGTCAGTTCGGTATCGAGCGTGAAGACTTCGAGGCAATCCTACGCTCACTTGAACAGGAACAGAATCAGGTGCTTCGTGCGGAGTTGAAGATGGGACTCGATAATATCATTCTCCGCGAAGATTTCACTTCGGAAGACATCATCAAATTCATGCTGAAATAATCGACTTTAGGTTACTATGGCAACAAAATATTCTGACTTTATCCACTTGCAGGACTTCCTTCCCGTATATGACATATTGGAAGAAGGGCCTTCTTCGTGGCAATCATTCATTCCAACGGCTCAATTCAATGAGATGCTACAACGCTCGCTCACCGCAATTACCAGCAGCGAAATAAGTAAAAGAAGAAGCATCTGGGTACGCGGTACTTTCGGCACCGGTAAAAGTCACGCAAGTGCAGTAGTCAAGCACCTGCTTTGTGATGACTATGATTCAATCAAGACATATATAGAAAATATCAATGATCCGGCGCTTAAATCCCAAGTAAGAAACCTTCGTCAAAACAAACGTTACTTTGCCGTAACGCTTAAAGGCGTTCAACAAGCATATGACATTCCACGCTTCACACTGTCGCTACAGCGCGAGGTGTCAAAAGCTGTTAAGGCTGTTGAGCCAGACTTCGTAGTTAATTCTGATTTCACAGCCGCCATAAACTGGATTGAGGGGCATCGACGCATTTTTGAGGAAGAAGTCATCCCCAACGCAAAAGACCTTGTTGACAACATTAATACCGCTGATGAAGCCATTACATTCCTTAGGAACTACAATCCAGGAATGTATATTACCATTGAAAATTCCATCCGTGAAACCATTGGCTCTGTTTTTGAGCAAACTGCAATTGCAGAATGGCTCTCTGAAGTTGAACAGGAAATAGAGAAGCGCAGTATTGCTAACGGGCTCATCATTTTTTGGGATGAGTTCACATCTGTGATGGATACATTAAAAAGTGACCGAATCAACCTTCTCCAAAATATCGCAGAAAAATCACAGCATCACAACGTATTCCTGTTCCTTATCTCTCACCGCGTAGAATCTCAAAGCACCGACAACAAGGCGAAGGACATCACGAAGATGAGTGATCGATTCGACGAAATTGATTATAAGATGGATAGCCTGAGCACATATTTGATTATGCGTCACAGCTTTACCATTCCAGATATCGAATCGAATGAGCAGTTTAAGGCATTCAAAAACATTGTACTTCCAAAAATCGAAGAAGTGCTTGACTTCCTGACACATGGTAATGCCGAACAGGTAGGACATATCAAGGAACTCCTCCCAATGCATCCGTATACAGCCTTCCTATGCTCGGAAGTGTCGAACTTCATAGGTTCTTCAAATCGAAGCGTCATTAAGTTTATGCACGATGGCGACTCCGGCTTCGAGGCATTCCTCAATAACGAGAACTGTTACGATATGGATATGTTGATGACGGCTGACACTCTGTGGGACTTTTTTTATCCCACATTTGATGCGGATCCCGCTAGCGTAACGTTCACAGGTCTGTTCAACTCGTTTGAAGACAAAGTGCGTGCTCAAGGTGAAGACCATTTGCGAGTCTTTAAAGCGATTTTGTTACTCAACGCACTATCTCCCAAGTTCAAGCAGTCAATTGAGCTGATGACCCCAAACGACAACGTACTCAGTTACATGTTTGCTGGCGATCGTGCTCACAGTAAAGTCATAGACATCTTGAACTACCTCGACGAGAACAAAATTGTAGTCCGCGACATCTTTGGTGAGTTCAAAATCCGCGGCACTTCCTACAATCAGAATGAGATGAACAAACGCCGACAGGACGAACAATCGACCTATAAGACATCTATTTCTGTTCTTGATTATGACACTGACAGTAAAGAGGGCCTCGGCGGGTTGTTCCAAATAGGCGTCTTTGTTAAGCGAGAAACGGCCGTTCAATTCTTCTCATGCGAGGATAGCGAGCAACTCCTTCGCAGTAGGCTAAATAAGTTCACATCTGACAAGCCCAACTATATACATGTCGCGTTCTTCCTTGCCATTGATGAAAAAAACCGTGAAATAAAATCGACTCTGCTCAACAATTTCTCAAGGGAATTTGAAAATCTGGTTATTGTGCTTGCTGAAGAAACATTCTCAACACAAGCATATAATAAATTCATTGATGCTGTGGCTACATCTAAAGTTGCTCGTAGTCATTTCAATGAATCTGAGGCTAAGGAGTTTGAGAAAGCAGCTCATGCTTTTGTTTCAAAGTGGATTACACAACTTCGGCACAACACTTATAATGTCTATTTCAATGGCGAATCTTATCGTGAAGGCACTATTGACCAACTTCCTGACCTCCTTAACAATAAGCTCTGTGCTAAGATTTATAACATGGGATTTGAGACAATGCGTTTTCCAAAGGGTGTAGTGCCTCCCATGACATTTTACAAAGACGGTAACTGTCCGAAAGTTATCCAACAAATACTACAGGCGCAAAACCGTGACCAACTAACATCGCACGGCAGCAATGCTTCGCCACTAAAATATCTCTTTGAGGAAAACGGAAATACACTTATCAAAGCCGATGGGATGCTTTCGGAAAATGCTCTTAACGGGCATTCATGGCTGGTAGAAATCTGTCATCATGTAGAAAAATGCATGGAAAAAGCACGCAAGGAATATGCTGATAAATTTAGTTTGCCTGTAGTGCTCGCTTCGTTCATAAAACCGCCCTATGGTATGTTCACTTCCATGCTGAATTGTGCAGCTATAGCATACGCTCTCCGCAAATATAAGTCTGAGTTGTTTCAAACCACTATCTCGCAGCCCATTTCTGATGAGGCACTGTGTACCATGGTAACCGACTTATTCAAGATGTGGAAGGACGGTAAATCTGATTCAAGCCCAAAGATGTTTCTTCGTTTTGGATCGAAGGAAGAAAGTGACCTTACTAAGTTGCTTTATGACACTTTCGACCTTGGCCACACAATTAAGGCAAAACTAGATGATGTTAAAAGTCTTGACAATGCAAAATGGTACATTCAAGAATTCTGCAAACTATATGCAAAACAACCGCTATGGACTCTTATCCATATTCCCGGTTTGTCAGAAGATTTGAGAAATGCGATACAATCTCTTATTGCAATCTTTGCTCAGGAAGCTACTCCAGTCGAAAAAATCAAAGCGATTTATCGTGACATCAAAAACAATCATGTGGAGCTTCTAATACTTATCACAAATGTTGACAATTACGAAAAAGGATTCATAAATTTCGTTGATAGCATAGAAGGTGTCAAAATCGAGAAAGCATGGTGGAACGAGATGCTTGAAAAACTCTCGCAACTCCCCAGTGAAATTGCATTTCGCAAAGAGTCCGATGTTGAGAAAGCCATCTACCAGTTCTATATCCGTAAAACCTCTGGTAATGGCGGACAGAAAGGCGATGATGGTAGCGGCAATGTTGAAAACAGCAACAATAGTGGTAATGATGGAGACTCTAGCAATGAAAACAAGACCTCTAAAACGGACATCGTTAAGCAGGCCAAAGAGAAAATCAAGACCACAAATATGCCAAACACCATGTGGCAAATGGCCATACTTAATCTACTGGAACAGTATCCTGAAACCGCAGATTTTTTCAACCGACTATAAAAATGGATGCAACCGACAAAGTAATAGTATTTTACTCGCTTGATGACCTTAAGGAGGCCATTAGCGTTGACATAAAGTCACATGATGTGCTAGCACAACGATATTGTGTACGCTTCATCATGTTGAATAACTTTGATGCATTTCGAGAACTAACCAAGTTTCTTGTTTTGGAACTTGGCGTGGAAAAGTTCGATCTTGAAAAGCTTGCGTTAGGCTCGGACAAAACTATTGACATTGACACTCTGAGCGATGCCGTACGGAACTTGAAGGTTTCTAGCATCGTAACACCCTTCTCTGAACTTGCTCGATTTTTCAAAGAGGACGAGTTCAAGGGTTTCTTTAATGATATTATCTTATCTGAAGATATTGCACATCCTCAAAAGCGAATTTATATTCCCATCATCGGGCTGCATAATCGATTTACAGATTTCCTCAAATCCTTTGGACGCATTGAAGAGAGTGCCCCCATATGGCAGTATTATACGCCTAAGGACGATAAGGTAATGGTATACGTCTCAAGATTCAAAAACTACACCATTCCTGACAAGCTTAATATTTGCTCATTGCCTACCATGCGTGATTGGCTTAGTTTCTGGAAGAAGCAGGCACCTAAAGATAAAATCTTGTGTGGCGCATCACCAATTCTAAATCGCTGGCCGAATGCCAAGCCGGATTCAATATTCACATTCCAGCCTGTAGATAACTCGCATAAGTTCATAACAGACTTCCTTGAAATATCATTACCCATAGAATATAAGGAATCAGAATTGGAATATTGGGACGCAATGCTTCAAAACATCGGCAAGAACGCCGTTCAGTTGTTCGACTTTCCGAGCTATGTTGAAGACCTATTTAATCGAAAAACGATAACTGCAAACGATATTCTTTTGCTTTGGGCAAAAGATGAAACACTAGCTTATGAGCGTTGGCTTCTTAAAGCTTACGTACTTGCTTACAAAGGGGATGAACTGTCGGGTTATATGCGCGATATCCTTCATGAGATCGACGACTTTAAGATTGCCAACACATTATTTGTCAATCTCACCGAGCGGATATTCTATATGACTAATGCGGAACGTCTTCAAAACTTTGACAGCCGCAAATATATTATGCAATCTCAGCGCGAATTGTTCCGCACACTTGTTCCTGAGGAACACCAGTCATGGGTCAAGAATCATATCATTGAAATAGCTCAAAAGGACGATAACCTTTCTCAAGCAAAACGACTTTGTACTGCCACCTTTGACTTTGAGAAAATCTTGTTTCTCGGCTGGTATGTTCTTAGGGCTGAGAAAGACTTCGGTTTTTCGTGCCTTAAAGAATTTTATCCCGACCTCGCCGGGTATCTTACTGCTTATGAATCTGTTGCGACCAAAGTTATAGCCTCGTGGGCAGCTGATTATCTAGAGCGATTCCGCAGGGCAAAGATGGTTGATAATTATACTGAAGAACTCAAGGAAATTGTGGAGGAACGCAACATGAGTGCCGAATCTTTTTATAATTGGTACTACTCGTTCCAGGATAGTCACGATTTGCTGAATGAAATTCAAAATGGCCAAGTTTACCCCATAGACAAAATCTATTGGGTGGACGGCCTCGGCGCAGAATTTATTCCGTTCATTCACTATCTGCTTGAAAACTCACAGAGCAGTTATGAAACCGTACTTTCGCAAATCGCTCGCACAACCATTCCATCGAACACGCATCTTAACTCGTTTGACGTTGATGACCATCTCATCTTTAAACTCAATGCGCTCGACGAACTGGCACACGAAGGCTGCTATCAAAAATATACGACCCTAATTGCAGAACTGGAAACTGTCAAAACAGTTATCCACAAAATTCTTGACGATAATAAAGTCGGTAAACACACTATCGCTATCGTTTCGGATCATGGACTTAGTTCCATGTCCCGCAAGTGCAACTCACTGAAGATTGATTCTAAAACAAAGCATGAAGGCCGATATGTACCACTTGCAGATGATTGTACGATGGTCAGCGACACCGATTTCGTGGTTCACGAAAATGAACGCGACCATAAGAAATATAAAGTAGCTCTCAGACATCAGTCGCTTGGCACCAAGCCAACTCGCGAGGTTCATGGGGGTGCCACACCTGAAGAAGTGCTTGTTCCATTCATTGTTATTTCCAATGATGATGCCTCGAAGTCTCTAAAATACACGATTGTACCAGTCGAGGCTAAGGTGCCCATTTCTGACAGGAAGGTTGCATTTAAGATTATTCCTGAGCCTCTGTCATCCAAGGCCATATTCAATGGTCAAGAGATAGCTCTTATTCGTCATGGTATGCAATGGGAGGGTATCATCCCCAATGCAACTGAGGGCAAACATCACATAACGGTTATTCCTTTCAGAGGGAAACCTGTACAATTGGAGATTGAATTCTTTGGTATGGGCTTTAACTCAAGTCTTGATTTAGATGATTTCTAATTTATGAGTGAAATTGGTGATAAAATCAGGCAGGTTTTCAGAGAATCTGCTGTCTATAAGAATCCAGCCAACAATGAAGTATTCGTTGGTCGTAATCTGCCATCATTTGTCAAGGACTATCTGATAGCCACGCATATTGATCAGAACGGCAAACTACGTCGTGATGCTCTTGTTAAATTCCTCGATGAACACATACCTCTTAATCCGAATGCTATTCGTAGCCGCCTCATGCAAGGCGATGTTATTACTCTGCTTACTCGTTTTGAGATAAGCACAAACATCGCCAAAAACAAGACACAGTTCCAAATTCCGGAAATGGGTATAAAGATGGCTGATACGGAAATACCACAGCATGTTGTAGACCAAAATCCCGATGATTTGATTGACGGAGAAAAATGGGGAATTATCAAACTTGTTTATATTCCACCGCAAGATAAGGAGAAAGGGTATATTGAAATGTCGAAATATAAACCTTTCCGTCCACTCGAACGCCTTGATCTCAATTCGTTCAGAGAGTGCCGTAAGAAATTTACAACCGATGAATGGATTGATGTGCTTATTTCGGCTATGGAGTATACCCCATCAGCCTTTTCTGGCAAAACTCAAAAACTGGAGTTTCTGACTCGTTTGCTACCGTTCATCGAGCCTCGTCTAAACCTGATTGAACTGGCACCCAAGGGCACTGGTAAATCCTATGTTTTCGGCAATTTGTCAAAGTTCGTTTGGCTTATTGGTGGGGGTAAAGTTTCCCGTGCCAAGCTCTTTTATGACAAGTCCCGCAAAACACCAGGAATTATGCTCCATCATGACCTTGTAGCACTTGATGAGATTCAGTCTATTACTTTCACTGATACCATGGAGATGCGTTCTATCCTTAAAAACTATCTCGAATACGGTAAGACGAACGTTGATAATTACGAATTCATGTCTGAGTGTGGCCTGATTCTTCTTGGTAATATACCTTTATCGGAAGATGGTTTCCCAATGTCCGATAATTATGTAGAAGAACTTCCAGAAGCATTTAAAGAGTCTGCTCTTCTCGACCGATTCCACGGGTTTATAGAAGGTTGGTTGCTTCCACGCATTACCAATGACATGGCACTGTGCGACTGGACCTTGAACGTAGAATTTTTCTCGGAGGTCTTACACCAACTCAGAACCGCAACGGAGTATGCTACAATTGTAAATCAATCTATCGCAGTTCCGGAGGGTGCCGATATGCGCCATCTGAAAGCCGTAAAGCGTATTGCTTCAGCCTATCTGAAGCTACTGTTTCCACACATTCTCAAAAAGGAGGATATGGATATTGCTGAGTTTTATACATATTGTTTAAAACCGGCTGTTCATCGTAGAGATATTATTCGTCGTCAATGTGCAAACATCGACCATGAAAGTTCCTTCTCCAAACCTATGCCAATATTTGAATTAAAGTAATGCCGTCTAATACCGACATATCAAAGCTGAAAGAGCTATATGAATCCCTCGACAGACTGAAAGAGGGCGGGGAGGATGTTGTTGCAGAAATACGTAAAGAAATCAACAACATTGAATTGCAATATCTCAAAGAAGATGTGCTTCCGGAAATGATGAAAACTCTAAGCCGCAAGATATCTTGGTTGAGGTGCTCGGTTGATATGAGTTTGCAATTCGATGGCGGGAAGCAGCTTGATTATTCTTTCTGCAAATCCGGCTCTACTGTATTTGTCCGAGACAAATACGAATGTAGTTCTCAAGATGATGGTATTATTGAGATGCAGAAAACAGATGCTACTTATTCGGGGATTATCACTCCGGAACCTGCATCCACATCTGCTACGGATGCAATTGTTCGCATAGTTGAATATTCTGATAAGGCCATAGCTGTGTATGGTGATACCATGCATTACTCTGAAAAATTCAAAGAGATAGGTGGATATTTCAATGATAAACTGCACGAAGGTGCTGGTTGGATTTTCTCCAAGAAGCATGAGATGGAAGTGCGTAATTTTATCAAAGACAAAATGACTGATGTATATACAGAAAATCTTTCTCCATCAAACATTGTTGTAGTTCCCGTAAAACACGAGCTAGAGCAAAGCATAGATGCATCACTTAAAAACATCAAATGTACATTAGGAGGTTTTCGTGCTTTTTTATCAATGATAAAAAATAATCACGGACGAAGCTATTCTCCATCTACGGTCAATGTGTATTGTACAGCTACTAGAAGTAATTACATGCGGAATAAGGTCTTAAAATATCATCATTCCGGTTATCTCTATAATCTAACAGACCTACGAATACTATCACAACTTTATGACGATGTTCAGGCTGACTTTGAGGCTAAGAGAACAAATTCGGGTTCTCCTCAAACTATTCGTCTATATATCCAGTTCATTGAGACATACTTTTCGGATAAAAAAGAGACGGATGTCGAACCAATACTCAAAGCAGAAATAGTTTCACCTACTGAATCCATAAAAGAGATAGATAAGCAAACTCGTGCCCCTTGGATTGTTATCAATTCTATTTCTTTTAATGATTATATAATCTCAAACGGCAATTCCACCGAAAAGTTCATCGAATTTATCAATCTTGTTGGCCCAGAACTGGTATATCAAATGAAAATTCCTTTCCGTGGTGGCTATCTTGTTGATAAGACTAGAAACCTAAAATATATCGCATTTTGCAAACCGCTAAACGGAGGCTATTGGCTCAACACCCATAGCAGCACAACAAATAAAATTGAGCTGATGAAACAGATTGGTGAATATTTTGGCATTGAGGTTACCTTCGACATAGAAGAAAAGGATGACAACGAGCCAACGACAACCTCATCAGCCCAAAAAATAAAGCATTCGAATAATGTAGCGGTTATAGGCCGTGCAAAATATTCTCTGAACGGAGGCGAACCACAGAACAAGCGTCGAATCGTACATTCTGTCGTTTCCCTTTATATGAAACTCCATCCTAGAGTAACTTGGCGTGAAATGCTTGATGTATTTCCTAAAGAGCTTCAAGGTAGCTATGGAGTTATAAATACCGTTGAGAGCATACAGTATCGCATAAAAAAGGGGTTTGATGACGAGAATCGTTACTTTCTTGGTTCTTCAAATCAATTTACAACTATCGACGGAGTCGAGTTTGCTGTCTGCCACCAATGGGGTGGTCAATTTGATAAATTCTGCGAATATGTCGAGGATAAATTCGGTTGGATCATCGAAAAAGTTTAAATTGGAATATAAAACTTATTGAAAATGCAATGACACTTGACGATATAAAAAAACTAATAGCATCCGATGAGTCGCGGACTCTGGAGCTAAAGAAAACTACCGGTGAGTTGAAGGACGGTATGCATTCGGCATGCGCCTTCCTCAATACCGAGGGAGGATGGCTGATTTTTGGTGTTGCACCTAAGTCACTGAAGATAATCGGGCAAGAAGTTACAGATAACACCCAACGGGAAATCGCTCAGGCTCTCGCAGGAATTGACCCAGCTGTTGATGTCCATATTGAATATGTTGATGTGCCAGACTATCCTGGCAACAAAATTATTGCAATGCACTTCGACGGTTGGGTTTGGGGCGAGCGTCCACACACCTTTCATGGTTGTCCTTATTACAAAATCGAAAGTACAACGAAAGTCATGCCGCACGATATGTATGATGAGCGTATTCGTGCGCATCAACCCCAACTGTATTCCTGGGAGGGACAAACGGCAGATAGTGTCACTCTTGCAGATTTAAACGAAAAACATATCAGAGGTTGTATACGTCTTGGCGTAGAGGGCGGTCGTATTCCAGTAAGTGCCATGAGTACCTCGATAGAAGAGATTTTGGCCAAATGGAAATTGCTGAAAAACGGTGTACCCACAAATGGTGCCGCAATGTTGTTCTCGGACAACATTGATGAGTTCCCACAGTTTCGGTTGAGAATGGCTCGTTTCATAGGAACTGACAAGAATGAGTTTATCGACAACCAACGTGCTGAGGGTGGATTCTTCGACCTTCTTGATGCTGGTATGGCTTTCTTTTTTAAACACCTTAATCTTAGTGGCAAGATAACTAATCATAGCCTTCAGCGAGAGGAAAAACTAGAAGTGCCATACAAGGCGTTGAGGGAAGCACTTATAAACTCTCTTTGCCACCGACAATGGGAAAAATATAACTTGACAAATAGCATTGCTATCTATGATGACCGCATAGAGATTGCGAATCCCGGCATATTCCCTCCGCAAATTACGCCAGAATCAATCAAAAAACCACATGAATCATATCCGTACAATCTGAAGATTGCCGAAGCCCTTTATAAATCAACATATCTTGAAAGTTGGGGCAGTGGAGCCAAGCGTATCATGGATGCCTGCCGTGAGCAAGGTGTGGAAGATCCATCATGGAGATGCGACGGTGGATTTGTAATCGTAACGTTCAAACGACCTAAGTACGACTCAAGTACGCCCCAACTTGGGAACCAGTTGGGAACCAATAAGGAACCAGCTAGGAACCAGTTGGAAACTAGTTCGTCTCAGGTTAAATTATTGATTGCTAAAATGGAAGAGTCATTTTACTCGGTTAAAGACCTGATTAATCTGTTCGGACTAAGTGACGTGAGGAAATTTAGGAAAAACTATATCCAACCTGCATTGGCTGAAGGTGCAATCGAACGACTATATCCCGATCGTCCGAACCATCCTAAGCAGAAGTACCGTCTAACTGATTTGGCCAAGGAATGGAAAAAGAAGAATACGGATTTGAAGTGAATTTAGAAATAATATGGCTTGAGTACCTCAACTTGACATATAAAAGGCGGAAGGAAAATCAATCTTTTAACAAGAATTTCTGAAAGAAAAAAGAAGAAATTTTGCCGCAATAGATTTACCACGCTTCTCATTAGAACAGCGAAACAGGGCGAACCCTCGTTTCTATAAGGATGTGGATTCCACAATCAACATCCACCATATGCTCCTTGTGATTGTGAAAGCCAACCTTTATGGCGATAATTCATTTACTACAAATGGGAACTTCTTGGTATCAAACTATGGAGTAAAGTACAATTTGTTACTTACTGTCAATAATATAGAAATCTTATTTAAGTTCAAGTGTGGAGTCGATTTCGTTTATCTGATAGAAGGCTCTGACAAAGCCCAAGCAAAAATAAACGACGCAATACCCTACACTTGAGTAGATATGGAGTATGGGAACACTAAACGTATCCCTTGCCATAATCTAAACAAGAAATGAGTGCTGTTCGTCCATCCTTTTGCTTGTGAAAACTGTCAGATTTTCTATCAAGGACAGTGCGAAAACACTTTCAGTATGTCTGCCGAACGCATTACTACGCTCGACGTTGCAAAAATAGAAAATAATTCGCAGATGAACAACCACTCATTCGGGGTATTGCCCATATAAGCTATACGCAGAAATAGATTTTACTCTATCTCATCCACATTCCCCGACCCTGTTCGCGGTCTTTGATCTCTATTCCTAAGCGCTCCAAAAATTCTTCCGCCTTTTGCCGAAACCATTGCAAAATGGGTATCAAGTCGATGACCAGTTGAAACCCACCAGGGCCTTTTTCATCCCGCAGGAGCCGGGCTTCCGAGTGTTCGTTTTCGAAGTGCTGGGAATGCTCCGATGAATAGAGCTTTCCGGAGAAATGGACAGGCAGCATATTCACGAGGTCGCAGGCCATCTTGTCCGTGAAGCCTATCTCCCTGCAATACTCTCCCCTCCGGATAAGCTGAGGCGTGTCGGGAAACCAACCGTAAATGCGGTCTATCTCGCCTTGCAGTCTTTTGGCGGTCTGTTCATGCTCCCGCCTCTCCCTGTCTATCGTCTTGTTCAGCCTCCGTATCTCGGAGTGCAGGCGTTCGTTCTTTTGGGTAAGGTCATCTATCTGCTGTTGCTGCCGCTTGACTTTCGACGTGCCGATCCTCGAGCCGATACCGTCGAGGATGGTCGTACCTACCTCGGCGGTGGAGTTCTTCAGCTTCTCGGTTCTCAGCTCTCCTTTTACCGCTTTCAGTTCCGCTTCGGCTTGTTCTTTGGCTATCCGGGTTTTCTCGGCCTCCTGCTTCTGCTTGGCGATAATGTAGTCCGTCCGTTCCAGATGCTCACGTCCGGTCTGCACTTTGGACGTGCCGCGTTCCATGCCGAGCGCTTCGGCCCATATGGTCTGCATTTCGCTCATGTCCTGCGGCAAGAGTTTGCAAGACTTGCCCGTGTTGTGGTTCATCCTGTCCCACACGATATGGGTGTGGTAGTTCGGCTTCCATGAGGTTTCATCGTCGGGCATTTCGTAATGTCCCTCGTCGCGGTATATGAAGATTTGCAACGGCGTAATGCCCCATCGCACCTTACACACATCGCAGAAACGCTGCAACTGCTTCATTGCGGTATCTTCCTTGACGACCACCACGCCCTTTTTGATTGGCGTGCTGTCACGGACTACGGTTACCTTGCCCGTCTTCTTGTTCACCCGTTCCCGGTCTTTGGTCTGCACAGCCCGGCCTGTCTTTTTCTTGACTATTGCAGCTATCAGCCTGTTCGTTCTTCAAGCGAGGTATCGCCCAGTTCAGGCGATACCCATTCCTCGTTTTTCGCCATGAGGTCGGTACGGATGTAGATCTTTCCCTTGCGGATATTAGCGAGATATTCCGCTAACCGTCTGTTGTGCGCCCCGCTCAAGGCAGGGCTTTATGTTGATGGATGTCTTTGCCATAATTGTCAGTGTTATGGAAAGAGCGTCTGAAAGACGTTCTTCCCATTTGTGAAATGAATGCAATGATTACATTTGTGCGGGCCTTCCGGCGGTCATCAGTCCGAAAGACCGCCGCGGGAGTGCAGAGGAGTAAACCCTTTGCCGGGTTGAAGGCAGGACCCTCGCGGGTTTTCAGGGCAGAGCCCTGAATCCCTCGGAAGTGCCCACAACTACCGAAGCGCAGCCGGTAGTTATAGTTCGCTATATCAAGGCAAGCCTTGAAGTTTCCTTGCCACTCCCTCCGCTCGTCCGACGCCCCCCCGGTATCGGGCTATCGCACCTTATGCCCGTGTGGTTGCTGTTTGCGCTGCACTTGTTGGTGCTGCTTCTCTTGCAGGTATTCGTTCAGGTATTTGTGGTCGCGGTAAAAAACGGACTGGTCGATCACTTCGGACGAGGGTAAGGATTCTCCCAGTCGGGCCAACGCTTTCTGCCCTGCGTCGTCGTTGTCGAGGAGGGCATGGACGACCCTGTGGCGCGAGAAGAACGAAACAGCCTTGTGCAGATTCACCACCGAGTTGAGCACGATGCTGTCAATCGACGGTAACGGGTTCCTTTCAGCGAGAGATAGGACAGAAAGTCGATAAATCCCTCGAACGCCATTGCCATATCGCTGCCGTTGTCAAGTGTCGTAATATGTTTGGGCGAGGAGCCGCCTTTGAACCGTGCGGAGCGGAGCTCCCACCCTCCGGCGTCGTTGCGGAAACCGACGGCGAAATACTCTTTGCCGCCGATCGTGTAACGCACCTCGCGGCAATAAGTCCGGGCGATGGCAGGGTCTATGCCTCGCCCCGTGAGATAGCTGACCAATGCCGGATGGATCTGTTCGCGGTCGGAGAGGATAGCAAGGCGGAGCGCTTCCGGTCAGCCTGTCTTTTGCGATTGGTCGGAAAGGGATACAAGCGTTCGTGTTCGCCTACTACGAGCTTTTAGACGGCCTCGCCCTCGGCACAACCCTCCATACGGGGCACAAGGTCGATGATTGAGCCGCCCTCGCCCGTTCCGAAGTCGTGCCAGAGGTTCTTGTCGTAACTGACACTGAAGCTGGGAGTACGTTCCTCACGCAGCAGCGAGAGGTACATGCCCCGGTTGCCGCGTTCTCACCGGGGTTTGATTCCCCGTACCGCGAGGTAAGCCCGAATACTAATGCGTCGTCTTATTTCTTCGTAATTCATGGTGTCGGATTTTTTTGTGGTTGTTTTATTATTTTGCCTCATTAGTATCCACTAAAAAATCGCTATAGTTTTTTTGAAATGATTGATATTTAATTTGTTACAAGAGATTTTCTTGCAAACGGACTTGAATTTACTTTTGCAGTCTACATCAGACTGTTATGTTTAAAGACAAATACGTTTTTGCTCAATTAGTTCAATTTCTTGACCGCAACAAGTTCAATCGTTTATCTGCTAAGTATCAGGGAGACAGATACGTAAAGTCATTCACCTGCTGGAATCAGTTACTTGTAATGATGTTCGGACAACTCTCAAAAAGCGAAAGCTTACGCGACCTTATCATTGCTCTTGAAGTTCATTGGAGCAAATTATACCACTTGGGTATGGGCAAGTCCGTTACCCGAAGCAATCTTGCTAAAGCGAATGAGGGTCGTGACTATCGGATTTTTGAAGAATACGCCTATCATTTGGTGGCGGCGGCACGTTCCAAGAGTACCGAGAAGATGTTCGGATTTACCGGTCATGTATATGCCTTTGACTCCACAACGATAGATTTATGTCTTGAAGTATTCCAATGGGCAAAGTTTCGTAAGCATAAGGGCGGAATCAAAGTACATACGCTGTATGATATTGAATCCCAAGTCCCAGCTTTCTTTCATATCACGGTGGCGGCAACCAGTGATATAAAGGTAATGCCTGAGATACCATACGAAAAGGGGCGTATTACATCTTCGACCGTGGGTACAACGACTTCGCCAATCTCTACAAGATAGAGCAGATAGAAGCAACGTTTGTAATACGTGCGAAGAAGAACTTGAAGTTCAAACAAATCTCATGGAAACGGAGGCTTCCAAAGAATGTTTTATCCGACTCTACCATTGAGTTTGTCGTCTATAAGAGTAGTAAAGATTACCCAGCTACACTCAGAAGAGTGGTTTATCTTGATGAGGAACAAGGTCGTGAATTCATGTTCTTGACAAACAACTTTGAACTTCCTGCATCGGTCATTGCAGAACTTTACCACAATCGTTGGAATATTGAACTCTTTTTTAAATGGTTGAAGCAACATCTAAAAATCAAGAAGTTCTGGGGTACGAGTGAAAATGCTGTCAGAATACAAATCTACTGTGCCGTAATTACTTACTGTCTAATTATATGTGTAAAGCACAATATGAAATTGGAACGGTCGGTTTATGAAATCCTCCAAATTGTAGGAATCTCACTTACTGACAAGACTAATCTCAAAGAACTCTTTGACAAATCAAATATCAACAACGTCAATGAACGATGTGATTCAAGTAAACCAAGTTTATTTAATTTTTAAGCGTCCATAATTTTTAGTGAACACTAGTGACATCCGCTACCTGGTGAACACGCTCGATCCGAAAGGCATTCCCGTCGTGACTCCGGCCGGCGTCCTGGGCGGACACCTGGACGCCATGAAATTCTGCGAGCATATCCCGCAGGAGGAGTACCCCGCCGGAGCACTGGCCGCAGCCCTCTACCTCTGCTCGGGCGTACGCGGTATGGAGCGCGGTACGGTATCGAGCGTCCGCGACGAGAACGGCAAAGAGATCCTGGCCGACGTCGAGCTGGTACGCCTCGCCTGCCCGCGCCGCGTATTCACGCTTTCCCAGATCAAATACGTCATCGACCGTCTGGAGTGGCTCTACGAGAACCGTCACCTGATCGGCGGTCTGCGCTTCACCTACGAGCCGCCCGTGCTCCGTTTCTTCATGGGCGGTCTGGAACCGACCACCGACTGGCCGGCACGCCTGATGGAGAAATTCCGCAAGGATTTCGGAGACAGCTTGTAGGAAAAGCCTCCCCTACCGATAAACAAGTGTTTGCAGCACGGCATCCGAGCCCGCTGCAAACACTTGTTTTATACCTCCGGCAAATCACTTCGCCCGCACCGCCTGCGCACGCCGTTCCAAAATGGCCGGCGTGTTCTTCAACGCCCACTCCACCAGACTGTTCAGATACGGCATCAGATCGCCCCCGGAATCGGTCAAACGATACTCGACACGGGGCGGCACTTCGGGATAGACCTCTCTGTGGACCAGCCCGTCCGCTTCGAGCGAACGCAGGGTGACGGTCAGCATCCGCTGCGAAATATCCCCGAGCGAACGTTGAATGTCGTTGAAACGCATCGTCCCGTTCGAATACAACGTCGTCAGCACCAGCAGCGACCACTTGTCACCGAGGCGGCTCAAGATATCCCGAATCGGGCAAATTCCCTCGTGTAAAAAAGTTTTCATTATTTTGCGGTTTTATCTCGTTGTCGTTCAACATCGGTTACCTTTTTGTAACTCGCTTACCAAAAAATCACCTCTTGCAGAACCCGATTACTTATTTTATGTTTGCACTACAAAAGTAACTAACATATCATTAATAACTATAAAAAACTCAAAAATTATGGCAAAGAAAGTAGCTGTATTGGTCGTAAACCCCGTCAACGGATCGGGCTTGTTTCAGTATTTGGAAACCTTCTTCGAGAACGGCATTCCCTTCAGGACATTCGCGGTAGCGGATACCACGAATGTAAAAACCAACTCGGGGCTTCGCCTCCAGACGGACGATATAATCGCCTCACTCAAAGGCCATGAACACGAATACGACGCCCTCGTATTCGCCTGCGGCGACGCCATGCCCAAATTCGCGGAAAACGCAGACAAACCCTACAACGTGGATATGTTGAGCGTCATCAAAAATTTTGCGGACCAGGGAAAAACGATCGCAGGGCATTGCGCCGCAGCACTGCTCTTCGACAACCTCGGCATCGCACAGGGCAGACGGGTGGCCCTGCATCCGTTCCTCAAACCGGTCGTCAAAAGCTGTATCGGAACGGACGAAAAAGCCGTCATCGACGGCAACTTCTACACGGCACAGAACGAGAATACGATTTCCTGCCTGCTGCCCGAACTGTTGAAAGTCCTGAAATAATCCCCGAATCGTAAACATCGAACGAAGTCCCGGCTTTTCATAGGCCGGGGCTTTGCAATTTATCCGAAACTTCCGCCTCCGCTTATCGGAAATCCGACTGCACCGCGATACACAGTCCGAAAACTGCCCGTTTCCACACAACTTCCACACATTTGGGGCACGATTCCACAGTCATCGGCCACACGAATATCGCAACAACAAATTATCAATCAACATTTTGAATACAATGGCACACGATTGGATATTTCTAATTGCAAAAACCAAATTCCAATACCAATGAAGACATTCAGACTTATTCTGGCTCTCGCAGCCGTAGCGCTGACCGCAGTGTCATGCGTCGAAAAATCGGGAAAATACCAGACCCTGCTCGCCCAACGGGACTCGCTGCTCACCGTCGAGCAAAAGTACGATCAAACGCTGGAAATCCTCAATGAGATCGAAACCGGATTTCAGTCGATCCGCGAAGTCGAAGACCGCGTGATGACTCAAATAAGCGACATCGAAAACAAGCCGCTGGACAAAAAACAACAGATGGTATCGCAGATCAACCAAATCAAGGGTATCCTGCTCCAAAACAAGGAGCGAATCGCCGAACTCGAAGCACAATTCGCACAAAGCGGCCGCAAGAACGCTTCGCTGGCCGGGACGATCAAACGTCTGCAGGAAGAAATGACCCGGAAAGTCGCACAGATCGAATCGCTTCAGACCGAGCTGTCCCAAAAAAACATTGAGATCGAGGAGCTCGCCGGTACGGTCGAGGAGCTCAACAAGGACATCGCCGGATTGAACGAAGTCACTGCCAGCCAAAAAACTACGATCGAGGAACAGGATAGCCAGCTCAATGTCGTCTGGTTCTGCATCGCCGATATGAAGCAGCTCAAGGAGGCTCGCATCGTCGAAGGCAACGGACTCTTCAAAACCAAGAGCATCATGGATGGCGACTTCGACAAATCGGCATTCACATCGGCCGACCTGCGGAATCTGACCCGAATCGAAACGGGCAGCAAAAAGCCCAAACTGCTCACCTCGCACCCCAAAGAGAGCTACACGCTCACACCGGGCGAAGACAAACTGGTAACGCTCGAAATCACCGATCCCGCAAAATTCTGGAGCATATCGAAATACCTGGTCATTCGGAAATAAACCGATTCCGCCGGACCGAATACCCCTGCCCGAACTGCAGGGGTATTTTTCATCCGGGAAAGTATATCGGACCATAACCGTCGGCCCAAATAAGAAAACTCGGCAAAGCTCGAATAAATGTTCGATTGCCCTCACCTTTCACTATCTTTGTAGAAGATAGGATACGCCTCGGAAAATTGGGAACAAGTTCCCGTTTTCTCTCGGCTTTCACTATCTTTGCCCTATGATCCGATTATCGCTCATCATCGCCACTTACAACCGTTCCGCAGCGCTCGTCGAAGCGCTCCGGTCGGTCGTGCGGCAGGATTTTCCGGCCGCAGAGTGGGAGTGCATCGTCGTGAACAACAATTCGCAGGACGACACGCTCGCCCGGTTCGAAGCGTTCGCAACAGAACATCCCGCAATCAACCTGCGGATCGTGACCGAAACCCGGCAGGGGCTCTCCCATGCCCGCAACCGGGGTATCGACGAAAGCCGGGGCGAATACATCGCCATCATCGACGACGACGAACGCATCAACGAACAGTTCATCTCTTCGTACGTCGCCCTCTTCGACGCCTACCCCGACGCCGCATCGGCCGGAGGCCCTATCATACCCGAATATCCTGCGGGACGCCCGGTCTGGATGTCGAGTTATACCGAACGTCCGATAGCCAATCCGATCGACCTGGGGCGAAAGATCCGCCCGTTTCCGAAAGGACGTATTCCCGGCGGCGGCAACATGGCCCTGCGGCGTTCGACGGTCCAACGATACGGCGCCTTCGACCCTTCGCTGGGGCGGACCGGCGAGCAACTGATCGGAGGCGAAGAGAGCGATCTTTTTCAGCGGTTGGCAGATGCCGGAGAGCGTTGCTACTACGTTCCGACGGCAATCATGTGGCATATCATTCCGCCGCGAAAGACCTCCCGGGAATACTTCGAATCGCTATGCTGCCAGGTCGGACGCACCCAGCGTCTGCGAGCCGGAATGAGGGGGCAAACCGTACGTCTGTTATCGGGCGAGGCTGTCAAGTGGGGCGCAACGCTTCTGTTGGCTCTCGGCTTCCTGTTGCGGTTCTCCGTCCCCAAAGCCCGCTATCTGCTCCTGATGCGGAGGCAGATCACACGGGGAATATTGAAAAAAGGGTGACTGTAAAAGTCACCCTTCTCTTTTTACGACACTTGTTCCCTTTAGAACAGGTATTTCTCCGACCGGACCTTCTCGACCAGCTGGAAAGCGTGCTGCCACGCCTCCTCGCTGAAAGTCGTTCCGACCACTTCGATCACCTTCCCGGCGACGATGGCACCGATCGTACCGCACTGACGCAGCGTCAGCCCCTCGCATAACCCGGAGAGGAATCCGGCAGCATACAGATCGCCCGCACCCGTCGTATCGACCCGCTTGGCTGCGGCCATGATCCCCACGTGGACCACTTCGCTGCCCCGCTTGATCAAAGCCCCCTTGATACCGACCTTCACGACGGCCAGCTCGCACAGCTCCGAAAGCATCTGCAAGGCATTGAGCGGCTCGCCCTCGCCGGTGAAGGCTTTCGCTTCGTCCTCGTTGGCAAAAACGATATCGACGTAATCCTGAATGAGCGAGCGCAGAAATTCCAGGTTGGCCTCCACGACATTGAAACTCGCCAGGTCGATCGCTACCTTCAGACCGCAGGCTTTAGCCGTACGGACCGCACCGGCAATCAACTCGTGATCCTGCACCAGATAACCTTCGATATAGAGACAGTCGTAACCTTCGAAAATAGCAGGCGTAACCTCTGCCGCACTCAACTCCAGCGCAGCTCCCAGGAATGTCACCATCGTCCGTTCCCCGTCGGGAGAAATGAGCGACACGCACCGTCCCGAGCGCTCCTTTCCCCGGAAAATAAAGGGTTCTATACCCAGGTTCTCAAGAGCCTGAATGAAGAAATCTCCCGTCTTGTCGGTTCCCACCTTGCCGATAAAGCCCACGTCGCAACCCAAACGGGCCATCGCCCGGATCGTATTGCCGGCCGATCCTCCGAGCGAGAGCGAGTAAGGCAGACCGGCGACCGATTTCGAAATCTCGGTCTGCAAGGCGGCATCCACCAGGCTCATCGAACCTTTCGGCAAATTGAACGTATCGAGTACTTTGTCGGTCTTCAGATTGACCAACATGTCTGTCAGAGCGTTTCCTATTCCTATTACGCGTTTCATGAAGTCAGTATTGTTCGAAAATAATGTCAGATAGAGAGGATGCGCACCAGATCCACCGCTCCGCGATCGATAGTCCGGTCGTGGCTGACAGCACGCGAGAAGGGAACATAGACGATCTGGCCGTTGCTCATACCGATCATCACATTGCGCTGCCCCTCCATAAGCGCCTCGATGGAGGCTTCGCCCATACGCGAAGCCATGATACGGTCGATTGCCGACGGCGACCCGCCCCGCTGGATATGTCCCAGAATAGTCACCCGGGCATCGTACTGCGGAAACTCCTGCTTCACGCGTTCGGCAAGCCCCATGGCACCGCCCGTAGCGGGATTCTCGGCCACCAGCACGATCGCCGAATTTTTACTTTTGCGGAATCCCTGGTTGATGAGCTCGCCCAGTTGATCGACCTCCGTGTCCATCTCGGGAATGATCGCGGCTTCGGCTCCCGAAGCGATTGCTCCGTTCAGCGCAAGGAAACCTGCGTCTCGTCCCATTACTTCGACGAAGAACAAACGTTCGTGCGAGGTTGCCGTGTCGCGAATTTTATCCACAGCGTCCAGAATCGTATTCAATGCCGTGTCATATCCGATAGTGGTATCCGTGCCATAAAGGTCGTTGTCGATTGTTCCCGGAAGTCCGATACAAGGAATATCAAACTCTTGTGCAAAAATGCGTGCCCCCGTCAACGAGCCGTCTCCACCGATGACTACCAAAGCGTCAATACCTTCTTTTTTCATGTTATCGTAGGCTAGTTGACGTCCTTCCGGAGTGGTAAACTCCTTGCAGCGCGCTGTTTTCAGGATAGTACCGCCCAGTTGGATGATATTACTTACGTTCTGACTTTTGAACTCTTTGATTTCGCCTGTCACAAGGCCCTTGTACCCTCTATATATACCTTTAACTTGCAATCCGTTGTAGATAGCCGCACGTGTCACTGCACGTATAGCTGCGTTCATTCCGGGGGCGTCACCTCCGGAAGTCAAGATTCCGATACACTTAACTGTTCCCATAACACAATCTTTTCATTAATTAGTTTGACGTGGCAAATGTACAATAAAAAGTTGAAAGCAATGGTTATGAAGTTTCTTTTCGTATGAAGAAAACATTAAAAATGTTCAAATTGCAGCTATTTGCTTTCTTCATATAAGCGACTGAATGTGGTTATATATTTTTTCCATCAGCCATTTGGGGGTGGAGGTAGCTCCGCAAACACCGATTGACTGTACATTCTGGAGTAGGGAAGGGTCTATTTCCTTCTCATTGTCAATTAAATGTGAATTGGCGTTCACTTTCAGGCACTCTTCAAACAACATCTTTCCGTTTGAGCTTTTCTTCCCGCTGACGAAAAATATCAGATCGTGTGTAGCCGCAAACTCCCTTAACTTGGGCATACGGTTTGCCACCTGGCGACAAATCGTATCGTAGTATTCGAATGTCGCTTCCGGTGAAATATTCTGTTTGATATACGCTACAATTTCCTGAAACTCATCCAATGACTTCGTGGTCTGGGAAAAAAGCCGGATACTCTTACTCAAATCCAGTTTTTTCGCTTCTTCCGCTTTTTCGATGACGATCGCTTTTCCGTCCGTCTGTCCTACCAGCCCCAACACTTCGGCATGACCCGTTTTGCCGTATATGACGATTTGTTTCTCCGGATGTTCGTTTTCCAGAAATTCCTGTTTGATTCGTTTCTGTAATCTGAGCACTACCGGGCAAGTTGCATCAATAATTTCTATATTGTTTTCGCGGGCAATAATGTAAGTCTCCGGCGGTTCCCCATGTGCGCGAAGCAACACCTTGGCATTCCGTAACTTCTTGAATTCCTCGCGGTTAATAGTGATTAGTCCCATTGTTTTCAGCCTGTCTACCTCCCGGCTGTTGTGTACGATATCTCCAAGGCAATAGAGCGTTTCACCCTTTGCCAGTTCCTCCTCTGCTTTGTGAATGGCCGTCACCACACCGAAACAGAATCCGGAACCTTCGTCTATTTCTACTTTAATCATAAAATTTGATTTGAGAGTGATAAGGGGATTCCTACTGAAAACTAGTTGGTAACTTTATTAAATTGATCAAACAGCCATTCTTTCTGTTGTGCAATGGTCAGATCCGTATTATCCAGCAGCAAGGCGTCATCCGCTTTGCGTAACGGACTGACATCACGGTGCTGGTCGATGTAATCCCGTTGTTTCACATTCTCCAGAATTTCGTCGAAACTGGCTTCCTGTCCTTTCGCTTTCAGTTCGTCATAGCGGCGCCAGGCACGGATTTCCGGCGTAGCTGTCACGAATATTTTCAGTTCGGCATGAGGGAATACAGTCGTGCCTATATCGCGCCCGTCCATGACGATGCCTTTCCGTTCGCCCATTTTTTGCTGTGCGGCAACCATAGCCGTGCGCACGAAAGGTATGGCACTAACGGGGCTTACCTTATCGGAGACTCGCATGGAGCGAATTTCACGCTCTACGTCGATTCCGTTTAGAAATGTGTGTGTCATACCCGTTTCGGGATCGGGGCGGAAATCGATTTGAATGTCGTCCATGAGGGACCTCAGCGTATCGGTATCGACCGTGTCGCCGTCGATGAGACCGTGGTCGA
>ENA-OPWW01000338-OPWW01000338.1-human-gut-metagenome-genome-assembly--contig:-NODE-338-length-26409-cov-2.716476_pt1 | contig 26409 bp, 29 predicted proteins | sample MGYA00241513_ERZ502018 | MGnify/ENA primary metagenome ERZ502018 (study PRJEB25962, sample SAMEA2042987) | human gut metagenome | biome: human gut; feature: human-associated habitat; material: faeces...
AAAAGAATGCTGCCGATAAGGATCATGATTAAGAAACCAATGGTTAAAGCAAGTGAAAATGTGATACGTCGATGAAAAAGATGTATCAAGTTTTTTCCTTCTTTCTGAGATAGAATACTTTATTAATTATAAGGCAAAAGAATTTTCATTGATACTCTGCTAAAATAAAGAAAGTATTTCATGCAAGTTAGGAAAATTAGATGAATCCAGAAAAAGTATTAAAACAAACTTTTGGCTATGATAGTTTTCGTCCAGGACAAAAGAAAGTCATTGATTTAGTTTTAAATAAACAGAATATACTAGCGGTAATGCCGACTGGTGCAGGGAAGTCGCTGTGTTATCAAGTTCCAGCCTTGATGAATGCTGGCGTTACCTTGGTTATTTCACCTTTAATTTCATTAATGAAGGATCAGATTGATACCTTAAAGCAAAACGGAATTAATGCGGCTGCTTTAAACTCTGCGACGCCGCAAGAAGAAGTAAATCCGATTTTGCGTCAGGCCTATGAGGGCAAGATCAAATTGATCTATATTACGCCAGAACGTCTAGCAATCGACTATTTTAGATATCAACTTAATTTCTTAGATATCGATTTAGTTGCAGTTGATGAAGCACACTGTATTTCTCAGTGGGGGCATGATTTTAGACCGGCTTACCGACAGCTGCTTGATGGAATAAATTCTTTGAAGAGCAGACCAAATATTTTGGCCTTAACTGCAACTGCCACGCCAGCGGTTCAAGATGATATTTGTGAGCAGTTGAATATTCCTAAGCAAAATATGGTTATCACTTCATTTGCCCGTCCAAATTTGAGCTTTAAGGTGGTTAATTCACCGCAAAACACGCCACTTTATATTGCACAGTACATCAAAATGCATCCCGATGAAGCAGGGATCATCTACACCAATACGCGTAAGAAAGTAGAGAGCCTAACTGATTATTTAGCTAAAAAAGGTATCTCAGTTGGAGCCTATCATGGCGGGATGAAGACTAAAGAAAGAGACGAAGTACAAGAAGCGTTTCAATTTGATCAAGTTCAGGTAATTGTTGCCACTAATGCCTTCGGAATGGGAATTGATAAAAGCAATGTCCGCTTTGTCATTCATGCCTCAAGTGCTCGTAATATTGAAAGCTACTATCAAGAAGCAGGACGTGCTGGTCGAGATGGCGAAGAAAGTGAAACAATTATGATCTACCATCCGGGAGATTTGCGCCAGTATCGCTTCTTTATCGATGAATCAACGGCTGATGAAAAATACCGCGAATTGCAGTATCAAAAATTGCAAGCAATCACCGATTATGCCAATACGGGTGAGTGTTTGCAGCAGTTTATCGTGCGCTATTTCGGGCAAGACTGTGAACCTTGCGGCAAGTGCTCTAATTGTTTAAACCAAGATGAATTAACTGATATTACGGCCGATGCGCAAAAAGTGATTTCGATGGTTTACGAACTTGATGGTCGTTTTGGTAAAAACGTTGTAGCGCAGTGTCTAGTTGGTTCAAATAATCAAAAAATGAAAGAGATGAATGCTTCACAGTACGATCATTTTGGTAGCTTAAAAATGAATCAAAAAGAGGCAATCAGCTTAATTGACTATCTAATTGCGTCTAGATATTTAGAAATTGAAGGCACGAAATATCCGTTAGTTCATGTGACTAATCGTGGTTGGGATGTGCTCGATGGCAAAATAACAGTAAAAAGACGAATTGCCAAGGTCCAAAAGAAAAAGCAAATTTTTGCTCAGGATGAAAATCCAGATTTATATGAAGCATTACGAAAGAAGAGAATGGAATTAGCCAGAAAGCAAAGAGTACCTGCATTTATGATCTTTTCTGATCGCAGCCTGCATGATATGGCTAAGATCAAACCACAAAATGAAGCAGAGTTCTTAGAAGTCAGTGGGGTAGGTCAAGCCAAAATGCAAAAGTATGGTGCAACCATGATTCAGGTAATTAAGAGCTTTTAGTTATTACTTATAGAAAAATTAGTTACCTTTATATTGGCTTACTTATTCTTTTTAATCTACAATAGGGGTAATAAACGAAAGGAAGACTAAAGATGGCTAAAAAAACTTTAATTTTGTATTACTCATGGTCAGGCAATACCAAGAAAATGGCTGAAAAGATTAATGGTGAAATTGCCGGTAATGACATTGAAGAAGTAACTGTAGCTGATGGTACTTTCGATTCAGATATGTATAAGACTAATGACATTGCATTAGATCAAATCCAAGGAAAAGAAGAATTTCCTGAAGCACAAGTTATAGATATCGACTTTAATAAATATGATTTGATTTTAGTAGGTAGTCCAGTTTGGTCAGGTTATCCTGCAACCCCAATCAAATCACTTCTTGAAAAGATGAAGAACTACAAAGGCGAAGTTGCTTCATTCTTTACTTCTGCAGGAACCAACCATAAGGCTTACGCAAGTCACTTTAAAGAATGGGGTAACGGTTTAAATATTATTGGCGTTGCTCGTGACGATAGTGAAGTTAGCGACTGGGTAAAATAGTTAAATAAAAATTATTATGTAAAGTAGCTGATGGGCTGCTTTTTTTGTTAAATGAAAATTAAAGGTTGATTTGCTCACTTTATTAATATAAAATTAAATTAATATTAGTTATTAAATATATTAATGTGAATAAGGTGAGGATATGGATTTGATTAAACAAATTTCTAGTAAGGGTCTTGTTTTGGATGGTGCGATGTCAACAGCAATTGATACAAATACAGATTTATGGACAGCTGTAGCTTTAGACAAAGACCTAGATAAAGTTTATAAAGTTCATATGAACTACTTCCAAGCCGGTGCTCAAATGGCAATTACCGATACATACCAAGCAAATGTGCAAGCTTTTGAAAAGCACGGTTATTCTGAAGACAAGGCTAAAGAAATGATTGCTGATGCGGTAAAAATAGCGAAAAAGGCGAGAGATGATTTTGAAAAGAAGACAGGTATCCATAACTATGTAGCCGCTTCTGTGGGTTCATATGGCGCTTATTTAGCCGAAGGCAACGAATTTCGTGGCGATTATGATCTAACTAAAAAACAATACTTGGATTTTCATTTGCCACGCTTGCAAGTATTGCTTCAAAATAAGCCAGATTGTTTAGCTATTGAAACGCAACCTAAGCTTGATGAGGTAGTTGTCCTTTTAGACTGGTTAAAAGAAAACGCACCTGAAATGCCAGTGTATGTGAGTTTTACTTTGCATGATACAACAAAGATTGGTGATGGCACTCCTTTGAAAAAGGTGATGGAAAAAATAAATGAGTATGATCAAGTCTTCGCGGTTGGTGCCAATTGCTTTAAGCCATTTTTAGCCACTACCGCAATCGATAAGATGCGCGAATTTACCAAGAAAAACATTATCGTTTACCCTAACTTGGGTGGCGTATATAACGAATTCGAGAGAAATTGGATTCCGTTTAATGCTAAGTTTGATTTTGGTAAATTAAGCAAGGAATGGTATGAGCACGGTGCTTGCATTATTGGGGGATGCTGCTCAACTGGAGTTAAAGAAATTAGTCAAATTGCCGCCTTTTATAAAATTTTGAATAATCAGAAGAGCAAGCAAAAATTAGATCTTAAACCCAATATAAATTTAATGAAGTCAACTAGATCAAAAGTGTAATTTTTTAAAACAAATCTCTTCCAATTTTTTAGATAATTTGGTAATATAATAGCGGGGCGTGTGATGAGCGCTCCGAGGATGAAAAGGCTAAGCAAGATGTCTCTTAGGGCATCTGCTGATAGGAAGAAATTTGAAGGTGTAGAAAAGCCATTAAGGACATTTTCCTTAGTGACTTTTTTTTGTAAAAAAAGACCACTAGCAAATGCTAGTGGTTATTTTTTTAGAAATCATTTTTTGCTGTTCTCGGAGTTACCTTGTCCCAAATTGCATCGACAATGCCAATCCACATTGCACCAAGTGCAACTGAACCACAGACATCTGATGGGAAGTGAGCATACAAGTAAACTCTTGAGATCATTACTAGAACAAGCCAGACGACCAAAAGTATGTTTAACCAAACTCTAGTAGTTCTGTTTTTGACTAATGCTGGAATTAAAATGAGCATTAACCAAAAGACGATGATTGACATGCCCAATGTGTGGCCACTTGGAAAACTGAAGCCGTCATCTACTGCCAGGTGAGCAACTGGACGAGCACGTTGGACAATGTGTTTAACGATCCAACCAAACGCATCAGCAGTAATTAATGAAACGACAATGCTGAGCGAGAGGGGACGCCGCTTTTCAATCCATAGAATAATTGCAATAAGTAGCATCCAAACCAGATCAACCTTGGTATCGGCCAAGAACGTAATATTGAGCATCAGGCCCTTTAAGCCAGGAATTGTATGCACAAGTTGTTCAAAGAAGTTGTCGAATTCATTGATCCAGCTCGCATGCATCATGATTGAAATCGCCAAAATTAAGAAGATTGGCAAACCAACACAAATAGCTGTGATATTTTTCTTTCGCATATTTTCCTCGAAGTAAATTAATTTTTAAACAACATGAAAAGTTTACCATATAAAATATAAATAAAGATAATTTTCTTGGTAAGAAAATTGAAAAATGAAAGTTTAGAGGAATTATCCTTATTAATAAGTAAAAATTTATATAATATGTAACTCCAATGAAAAAAATAAATGCTAAGATTATGCTATGAAGAAATTAACATTTCTGGAGGGTTTTGAAAACGAGACATTTTAATTTTAAAAGAATATTAATCAAAACGGCCATTTCGCTTACTGCTGTTTCTGCATTGCCAATTGCTTCAATTGCGACAGCTAAGACTGCAAATGCGGCAGATGATCAAACTGAAATGCGCAGTTTTGTAAGAAAAACAATTGCAAACGACTATGCAAGAGGAACTACTGTTGTTGTTAAAAATGGTCAACCACAACAAATTAGTTACGGCTATGGCTATTATGGTAAGCGTCTTGGCGCAGGCAACAGCAAGGTGGTTTATCCAGTTTGTTCATTGCAAAAAGTAATTACTGCGGCAATTATTACGCAATTGATTTATGCAGGAAAGTTTACGCAAGATACTAAGATTTCCAATTGGTATCCTAACTTGAAGGGTGCATCAAATATCACTGTAGGTAACTTGATGACTCATACTTCAGGTCTTAAGGCAACGGATACTGAAGTTAACCGTGGTCGCATTTATTCAGAAAATGATGCGATCAACTGGGTGGTTAACAAGTTGAACTCAACTACCCAAAACCAACCAGGCAAGTTTTCTTACAACAACACTAACTACATCTTGCTTGCAGGTATTATTCGCCAAGTAACCGGTAAGTCTTACAAGCAAAATGTCCAAGAACGTGTGATTAATCCATTAGGCTTGAAGAGAACCTACTTCCTTGAAGACATTCCTTCAGGCATGACCGATGGGATTTCATATACTTGGAACTACAAGAACTATCAATGGGCTCAATACGTTAAAAAGCAACAAGCTTCACAACTTGTAGGTGCTGGTAACTTGTTCTCAACCCCAATGGATTACTACAAGATCCAAGTTGGTTTGACCAATGGCAAGATTTTGGACCAAGCTGAATTCAATTATATGACTAACCTTGATACTAAGCCTTCAAACGGTTATTCAGGTGGGATGTACGTTAAGGGCAACCTTAAGTCCGCTTATGGTAACTTGTACAATACTCACTTTGGTAACTGGGTACAATTGACCAAGGATAATCAAAATGGTTTAATCATGTTCTTGAATCAAACTCAAAACGATGAAACTAGAAACAAGAAAATTGGTTACCAAATTTTGAACCACATTCAACCTAATACTTTTAGTTCAAAATAGAATATTATTTTAGTCCTGCTACCAACCTATGATAAGCTAGTAGCAGGATTTTTATTTAGGAGTGAGGAAATGATTAATGGAGGAGTTTTAATCAGTCAGGACCTGTCGTGTGCAGGGCAAGTGTCATCTTCGGTAGCTCTGCCTATTCTTGGTGCATGTGGCACAAGGTCAACTCTTCTGCCTACGGCCATTTTGTCTACGCATACCGGTTTTCAAGGCAATACTTATCTAGATTTAAGTAGTGAAATGACTAAAATAGTTGCTCATTGGCAAAAAATTAATTTGAACTTTGATGCTTTATATTTAGGCTACTTAGGTCAAAATGCGTTAGATTTTTGGCTTGATAAGATCGAACAAATAAAACGTGCCGATCAGGTAGTTTTAATTGATCCTGCGATGGCCGATCATGGCAAGATGTACCGCGGCTTGGACGAGGAATATGTCAAAAAGATGCGCCAGCTGATCCCCAAAGCGACAATTTTAACGCCGAATATCACTGAAGCAGCATTTTTATTAGGCAAAGATTTAACAAAAGTATCATTAGAAAAAGCACAGGAATTTGCCACAGAATTAGCTAAAAAGTTTTCTATTCCCAATGTGGTAATTACGGGAATTTCTATCACTAAGGAGAAAATCGGTGAAGTTGGTGTAACAGATGGTAAAAACTGGACATTAATTCAAAAAAAATTGTCTGGCAGCTTCTTTGGCACCGGCGACATGTTTGCTAGTGCATTTTTAGCAGCAGTTTTACATGGCAACAACTTAGAAAAAAGCTGTTCAATTGCGGCCGATTTTATTAGATTAGCAATTATGAATACGAAACAAAATCCGCTGTTTGGGCCTAACTATGCGGCAGGCTTGTCATGGTTATTGGATGAAATAGAAAAGTAGGTGTGAGATATGAGAAAAGATATTAATTCGTTACAATCTTTAATTTTTACTGGTTTATTTGCGGCAATTATTTATATCGGGATCTGGGTACTGCGTATTCCCGTACCAGCAATGGTAGGTCGTCCGTTTATTCACTTCGGTAATACTTTAACTGCTGTAGCGATCCTTTATTTAGGCTATCGCAACGGTATGATTGCCGGGATTATCGGGTTAGGTGGCTTTGACCTACTTAACGGTTATGCGGCAACTTCATGGTTAACGATGCTGGAAGTCGTAGTTGTAGCAACGGTTTTAACCGCTGTTTATCGCGGGATGAACTATCGCGACTCCAAGAAGAACATCATTATTTTAGGTATCATTGCTGGGGTGACTAAAATTTTTACTACTTATTGTGTTTCAATTGTCGAAGCACTGATGGTGGGAACTAGTTTACAAGTTGCTTATATTGGAGCTTTTGTCAGTCTGCCAGCAACCGTCATCAATTCAATTTCCACCGCAATCTGTACGCCGATTTTGTACTTTGCTCTAAAAGATGCGGTGAAGGCAATTATGAAAAAGGCCAATTAAAGAAACAATAGATTTTACACACGTATTGATGGGTGCTATATTAAATCTATTGAATGATAAAAAGGATAGAATTTTATGAACGAAGATCTGAGGAAAAGAAATAAACGAAATAATCTGATCATCTTAGTGGTCGGAATTGTCATTATCATCGGTATCATTGCCGGTTTTAGCATCCATAATCACCGTGTTGCTACACAAACTGCAGCTGAAAAGTTTGCACGAACTCACTTTAATCCTAATGTAAAAATCGATGGGGTTAAGGTAGGCAAGTTAACTGTCAAGAAGGCTACAGATAAGGTTAATAAGAATGCAAAGAATGTAGTTACATTGAAAGACAACAAGTTGGTGTACAGCTACAGCACTACTAGTCAAACAATTGATGAGCAAGAAACTAGTGAGCTATTTAAAAAGCAACACACTAAGACACCATCAGACAAGAGCTACAGTTACACCACTAAGGATTTAGCTACTGCCAAGAATAAGTTGAATAGTCTTAAAAAGGCAACTATTAACTATAAGATTAATGGTAAAAGCTACAAGTTAAAGGCTAGCGAACTCTTAAATGATGTTTCTTACCAAAATGGCAAATACAAATTTGGCAACACAATTAAGTTGACTGACAAGTTGAACCAAATTGATAAAGAAGTTTCTACTTTGCATAAGAGCTACAAGTTTACTGTTCCAACTGGCAATAAAGTAAAGGGTAAGACCATTACTGTTAAGAACAAGACTTGGGGTTGGGGCGTATACGTACAAAAGACCCGTCGTCTCTTGCTTGATGCCTTTGCACAAGGTAAGACTACTTTTGATGGTGCAGATGCCATTTATGGTTTAGGTTACAGTACATATGCTCACGGCTACGGCAGATCAAATCATGAAATCGGCAATACTTACGCCGTTGTTTCTTTGAAGAAGCAAGAAGTATGGCTTGTAAGAAACGGCAAGCTTAAAGTTCACTTAAGAGATGTCGTTACTGGTACTATGGAAGGTAGCAAGGGCGATCAAACTCCTCGTGGCGTTTGGTACATCCACTACAAACAAAGAAATGCCACTCTTCGTGGTAGTAACGATGATGGTTCAAGTTATGCTTCACCAGTTAGTTACTGGATGCCATTTACTTTGAGTGGTTGTGGCTTCCACGACGCAAGTTGGAGAACTGACTGGAGCAAGACAGCCTACTTAAAGGGTGGTTCACACGGCTGTGTCAACGTTAAGCCAAGTGAAATTAGAAGCGTTTGGAACAACATTTCTAAGAACGAACCTGTAATTATTTACGAATAAACGCGTGGTGCTAGTTAAATCGTTCTAGTTAACAAAAAAAGTCCAATCTTGTTAGACTCGACTTGTAAACATATTAATAGAAAAGAGTCTGACTAGATTGAACTACCCTAAGCTTAAGCGTTTTTCTCATCATTTACAAGTTAGTTTTAGTCGTTTAAATATAATTTGTCGCTGTTTGTACAAACTTTATGCCCCAGATGCATTAAAGCAAAGACGGAATATCAATCGATGTAAAATATCTGACAGTTCTATTCTGGCCTTGCTTATTTGGCAGGCTTCATTGGGCGTTGAATCTCAAAGAAGATTTTGTGAAAAGCTTGTTAATTTATCTCACTCTCGCTTTAATCGCAGAGCACGCATGCTTTTGCCATTGATCTATTTAATTCGACATGGCCTTAATGAGGAAGTAGATCTGTCAGGCGACATTTTGATTATTGATAGCTTTCCTGTGCCAGTCTGTCAGCCAATTCGCAATCGTCGAGCAAAGATCTTTCGCGGCTATGCCGATATTGGCTATAAGGCAACCAAAAAGATCTATTATTATGGTTTTAAGGTTCACGCTATTGTTAGCGACGACGGCTACTTGCTAGATTATATCGTAACCAAGGCCTCAGTTCATGATGCTAAGGAAACAGTAGAACTGATTACTAATGCTCATCCTGACAATCGTTACCTTTTGGGCGATGAAGGATATTTGGGCAAAAACCTGCATCAACGCTTAGAGCAAATGGGCTATACGCTTTGGACACCATATCGTAAAAACATGAAGAATGCTCAAAAGCACAATAAGCACTATTTAATGGCACTCAGAAGGACCATCGAGAGTGATTTTTCGCTTTTGTCTTACTACAACGCTGAAAATAATCGAGCTAGAAGTTTAGCAGGTTTTCAAGAGAGACTCGAAGTTGCCATTTTAGCTTATAATATGGCATATTGTCTAGAACGATTTAACTAGCACCACGCGTACGAATAATTATAATCTTTCATTTATAAATTAAATTTAACAAATAAAGAAAATAGGACTACCATAACAAGTGGCCGGATAAAAATCCTTCCTCCTGAAGTGATTATTACATAACCTATTTTCTTCATTATAAATCTCGCTAAGGTCGCAGTAATGTTATGTACATTGCTGCGGCTTTTTTATAATTTAATGTTTATAACCATAAAAAGAATGTTATAGTAAGCAATGTAGGAAAAGAGGATTTTGAAAGATGATCGATATTTATAATGAAAAACTTGCAAAATATGCAGATGGTGAACGCCGTATTTTTACTGCAACCTTTTTGCGTCCTGATGATCGTAAGGGAATTTTTCAAAATTTGACAGTTAATAATGAAGACAATGTCGTAGTTAAACAAATTGTTTTACGAATGAACAAAGCCTTTAAGGAATTAAACCTTGAAAAAGGCGACGTTGTTCAATTTGAAGCAATCGTTAAGCAAAACAGTCGTGGTGAATACACTGTTGAACGTCCTACTGGAATGGAAAGAATTAGTTCTGGTCAAGATGAGGAAGACAGCGGTGTTCACGTTGTCGGCGACGATTGGGATTGGTTTGAAAAGTAAAAGAGATAATTAAAGATAGAATTTGGTTAGCATGTCCAGACGGACATGCTTTTTTTATCAAAAAGATTAAAAAATATAAAGACCTGGATTTAAAATTGAAGTGCAACACTAAGTGTTAAACAAAAAGGCCATGAAGACCTAAACTTGAAGTGACGAAAAATCAAGAAAGGTGATCTTCATGACTAATTCAACTCTAGACATTATCATCAATCATTGATGACTTTGTAGGTGAATTCAAGCAGACTATGCCAGGCTATCCATGTCCTAGCACGCCTACTGTTTATCGCTATATTGATCGTGGGTTGCTAGATATAAGCAATATTGATCTACCAATGAAGCTTAAAAGACGCAGAAACAAGCGGCATCACAGTCATGGCGGTCATGCTCTGCATAGAAAGAATCTTGGCAATTCAATTGAGCAACGGCCTAAAGAAGTTGAAGACAGAGCAACTCCTCTTCACTGGGAAGGCGATCTAGTTAAAGGCGTTAGACGTAAAAATCAAACAGCGTTAATGACGCTAACCGAAAGAACTACTCGTTTTGAGGTTGTTATCAAAATACCGGATTATCGGGCAAGTACTTGTCAAAGGCTGCTTCAAAAAGAAATAGACCAGCATCCTGATTGTTTCAAAACTATTCGCATATGAACGTTACTTAGAAAATAGCGATGAAAAATTGCTTGTCTTTACTAACTTTTACGGTAGGGAACATACTGTTAAGTTGCCTGAAAAGTATCAAGGCAAGGAATATCAAGTATTGCTTAGCAACTACGATGCAGAAAACGGTAAGTTAACTGATGAAATTACCTTGGCACCATATGAAGCCTTGGCTATTAAAATTAAATAAATAAGAGAATAAGCAAAAACAGAAGTTGAATGTAGCTCGGCTTCTGTTTTTTTTATATGCCCAGATAGACTATACTTAATCGTAAGAATAAGGAGAAAATTATGGATGAAGAAATAGGGAAACATTTAAATAATTCACCGCCCAAGCCTATGAAATAATTGTTTCTAGTTCATAGGGGAGGAAATTTTTTGGATTCTTTTGATACTACGCATAAGCGTAAAATGATTTCTTGGCCAGTATTGGCCTTAATGGACTTCGTCACCGTTATTGGTTTCGATGACATTATCTATAACTTTAAAAACCAAGGTTTGGCAACCATTTCAGAGTGGATAATCATGCTTGCTTTGTACGTTGTCCCATACGAAATGATGGTCGGACAGTTAGGTTCAACTTTTTCTGATACAACTGGTGGCCTAACTTCCTGGATTCGTCATACTTCTGGCGATAAGATGGGTTACTTCATGGCCTGGGCTGGCTGGGTTTGTGCTCTGCCATATCTAGTCGATGTAGCGAACTCAACCGTTGTTTCATTTGGTTGGCTGTTCGCCGGCAACAATTCTTACGAAGATAAGATGAATAACTGGACTTTTGCCTTGCTTACTGCTGTTGTCTTCATTATCTTTATCTTCTTCCAGCACCGTTTTGCTAACTCATTGCAGATCCTATCAGTCATTGGTGGTGGGGCAATGTTCATCATCACGGTTTTGTACATCATCATGACTTTCGCATATTTAGGCAAGGGTGGTCATATTGAAACTCAACCATTTAACTGGCGTTCAATTTTCCCAACCTTTGATACTAAGTTCTTCACTTCATTAGGTTTGTTCATTTTTGCGATGGATGGTGCGGAATTCGTTGCACCATACGTTACTGAAATGAAAAATGGTGCGCGTGACTTTCCTAAGGCAATGATTATGTTGGCTGTTATGACTGGATTCTTGACGGTCTTTGGTTCATTTGCTTTGGGTGTCTTCTTCAACGCACACCACTTGCCAGATGACTTGAAGATGAACGGTTCCTACTATGCCTTTGAGGCAATGGGTAAGGACTTCGGTTTAGGTAAATTCTTCTTGTACTTGTTCATTGTGACGCAGGCGCTTTATATGATCGCTCAGCTGGCTATGCTGGTTGATGGTATGTCACGTGAGTTCTTGTCAGACACTGCCAAGAAGTACTTACCAAAGGGCTTAACTAAGAAGGATAAAAACGGTTTGCCAATTCATGGTTACTGGTTGACCGCACTTCTTTGTTCTTTCATCATGTTCTCTTCAGCAACTTTGCCTAACATTAACTCAATCTTTAACCAGTTGCTGAACTTGAACGGTATTATCGACCCATTCACCACTTCATTCATTTTCTGGGCCTTCATTAAGATTAGGGAAGATCAGAAGAAATATCCATCAAGCTATGTCTATATTAAAAATAGACGCAAGGCATTGGTCATGGGTTGGTGGTGCTTCCTCTTGACCTTGGTTGCCGCATTTGGTTCAATCTTCCAAGTTGATGCACCAACAGGTTCAGCTGAATACTACCAGACTATTTTCTTGAACGTCTTTGAATCATTTGTTTTATTAGGTTTAGGTTTGATTTTGCCTTTAATCGCAAGATGGCAAAGAAATCACGAAAATGCTTAGTAGATTTTTATTGAATAGAAAAGAAAATGTGCTTTAATTTGTACTAAAGCACATTTTTTGTTTTAGAGGGATAGATATGAAAAAGAAATTTTTAATCAAAGCCGCTGCGGCTGTAATGTTGTTGACACCAGTGACTGGCAGTTTTGTTATTGGAAATACTAATACTGTTTTAGCAAAAAATAAGACTTTAAAGGTTAAGGATATCAAGAAGCCAGTTAGAACCGTCTATCTTAAGATGAAGCCTAAGAATTTTTTATATCAAACAATGAAGCAGGCGATGAAAGCTTGGAACAATACTGGTGCATTTACTTTTAAGCAGGTTAAACGACAGAGGGATGCCAACATCATTGTGACTGATATTAAGAGAAAGGACATTCCAATGCCTGGGATCGCATTTGTTAAAGATGATGTCTTGCATATCGATCGCAAAGCTAGCAAGTTGAATCCAGTGATTAACCTTAATCCAGCATTTTTGAATAAGTCATATGTGAGAAAACAATTGAAAGACAGTGGAATTCCGGCAGATCAAACCGATCTTGCTTTTAGTAGATGGACATTAGCAATCTGTGAACATGAATTAGGTCATGCCATTGGATTGAAGCACTATAAGGGAGCAAAGCCATCAGTGATGAAAGAAAATTCAGGTGTGCCAATTCAAGCAGTTGACGTGCAAAATGTACGCAAATTGTATCATCTTGGTCAATAGCCGACATTTTTGTATAATGGACTTATCTTGTAAAGAAAGCAGATTTGATAATGTTAAAAGACGAAAAGAAATTTGATGAGTTAGGTCAAAAGTTGTTCATGAAGGGTGTGTTGCAAAACTTCGAACAAAAGCATGGCCCAATCAAAGGCAGAATGATGGTTACTGAAGGCAAGATCCCACCTGAAATGCTTTCTAAGTTACAACCAGAGTTGATGAAGAATCCTAAGTGGATCGTGGTTGAAGGCAGTTTTGACTTTTCTAACTATACAATTGGCATGGTTGTTGGCCTTAACCCAATTAGACCAATATCTGAAGGTTGGTTAACTCCACAATTGAATCATCCAGGTATTAAGCCAACGCAAAATTGGCAAGAATTCTTTATGGGAAAGGTTATGGAGAATATGGACGAAAATGGTAAGATCGACTTGCCATTGTACAGTTGGATCTCAGACAAGAGCGATTTAACCTTGACTGATAAGGAACGAGAAAAATAAGAGAGACAAAAAGCTTGGTTAGTGTGATGCTAATCAAGCTTTTTGATTTTATTTCAAAGTCAAACCTTCCAAATTACCCAAGGCAATCTTAGCTGATCTTTTAACGCTCAAAGTTTTGCCATAATCGCGGTATCTTTGCTGCATTTCTTTTAACTCTAGGGGATGCTCGAACCAGTAATCAATCTTTTCAGCTAAGGCTGTACTATCACCAGCAGGGAAACGATTGTTGTCAGTCAAAGCATAGCTAACAGTAGAAGACAAGGGACTGTCGGCAATTACAGGTACGCAGCCACTAGCAAAGGCCTCCATGCAAGCCATGCCTTCAATCTCGACATCAGCGCAGTGCACGACCAGGTCGGCTTGAGACATAATCTTTCTCAAATCAACTGGTGCAAAATAGTGCATGATTGGTTTCTTAGGGAGCTGATTTGCCAACTTTTCATATTCTTTTTCTAGAGGACCTTGACCAGCAAAAATAAGGCGAATTTCTGGGGCATGTTTAGCTAGTTGCATTGCTTTGAATAAAGTTTGTTGCTGTTTTTCATGCGAAAAGCGTCCAATACACAAAATGGTGAAGGGATGCCCGACTTCTTCTTTGTGTGGATTTTGAATAAACTTTTCACTAATTCCATTTGAGACCACAAAAAGCTTTTGCTTGAAGTGATGTTGTCTTAACCATTTTGCTACCTTAGGTGTAGGAACCTGCAAGGCATCACAATTTCTGAATGACTTGACCTTGAAGAAAGTCATAAAGCACCAGTTGCCAAATTTGTTGTCCAAAATCGGCACGGAAGCAGTGATGTTTTGCGGATAAATGTGAAAGGTTCCGGTCACTGGTTTAGCCTGTTTTTTAGCAAGCTTTGCTGCTCGCCAAGAAACAGGAAAAGGTGTTTCAACTTGAACAATATCTGTCCAGCTGATCGCTTTTTTTAATGTTTTGTTGATTGGCTTAGCAAAGTGGAACCCCTGCTTTTTAATCAAGCCGTAGATAATAGGAATGTAAATTTTTAGTTCAGGCACAGAGTAATCGGCATCTTTTCCAGTAGAAAGGATACGAACCTCTTGGCCCATTTTCTTGTATTCGTGAGCAAATCGTTGCGTCGAGATGCTCATACCATTACTTTGATTGAAATAATCGTCAATTACAATTAAGATTTTCATAATTTTCCCTAAGTGTGTTAATAGAAGAATTTCGCTATAATATAACCAATAGATATGGAGATAAAAAATGATCTTGGGTTTTCATAGGCGACAAGTTATAGCTAATATTAAAAGAAATGTAGCTAAAAAGCAATTTAATAGCAAGGCTGAGCTGCACGATCCGGTGCTTGATCAAGAGCAGACGAATAATATTGTAAATAAATATTGGAAGTATACTTCATCGATCGGCTATCGCATGATCAATCCGGTTATTCGAGGTATTTTTGCTGCGGCGTCGCAGATTCTGACTGGACGTTGCCAGATTGAAGGGTTAGAGAATTTGCCTGATATACCGACGGCTTTTGTTACGGGTAATCACTACAACCAGTTTGATGTCTTGCTGATGAAAAAGTTGGCGATGAAGAAAAACAAGAGAATGTTTATCGTGGTGGAGGCGAGTAATCTAGCGATGCCGCATCTGATTGGCTGGGCGGTGCGAAATTTTGATTCTTTGCCAATTGATAAAGATATGCATTATTTGAGTCGCGTTTTTCCGAAAAAGTTGAAAGAGACACTTAAGAAACCATGTTGGGTGTTGATCTATCCTGAAGAGGAGTTGTGGTTCAATTATCGTAAGCCGCGTCCATTAAAAAAGGGTGCATATTACTATGCGGCAAAGTTGAATCAACCAATTATTTCGACTTTTACAGAAATTAGAGCGACTTCGAGACGTGAAGTGTTTCATCGTGATTTTTATAAGACGAGAAAGATCTTGCATGTGTTGCCGACAATCTACCCTAATTCTGATTTGAAGTTGTCAGAAAATGTGAATCGGATGTGGCGTAAGGATTATGAGCAAAAGAAGGCAGCTTATGAGAAGTGCTATGGTAAAAAGTTGACTGATGAATTTAGCTATGATGATATTGCTGGGTATGCGCCGAAGAAGTAATGATACGTTAGGATATTTTGATCCTAGCGTATTTTTTAGTAAATTTTGAATAAAATAACAGCAATCAGAGCATAATATAGTTATCGGTGAAAGCGTATATATGAATAGATAAGAAGGCAACATCATGTTTGAAAACAATAACAGAGTGGATCGCTTCGCGATTCGTAAATTAACCGTTGGTGTAGCTAATGTTTTAATCGATGTATGTTTTTTTAGAGGTAATGTGAATGTTGTTAGCGCTGATCCGATTGGTGGGGATGCGCAGACGGAGCAGTCGATTAAAACAGAGAAACAAACAAAGCCTGTAGTAGAGGCAGGGACTGATGGAGGAACTGAGGCTGGTCTGATAGGGATGTAGGTGCAGTTGAGACAGAACAAGGTCAGCAGAAGGATACTGATGCAAAACCGGTGGTTGATGAAGAACCCGCAGTTGAGTCTGATAATTCAGGTGATGCCGAAGATGGTGCATCTAAAGGAAAAGGTTCGGATCATTTTGGGGATGCAAAGAAAGATGAGAATACTGCATCATCCGATGACAAACATCTAATTACTGATGGCAATAAGGCCAAAGAAAATGATGATGAAGCTAACGAAGACAAGAAGGAAGAACATGAGTCATCAGATAAGGGAGACTCCGGAGATAAACTAGCGGATAGTAAAATCATGGCTAGATTAGCTCGTGCCCCTAGGAGGGTGAAGGATCCTACTTTCCCTGAAAAATACGTCTTGCATGATGGTTACAAGTGAATCACCGATTACATCTTCAAAGGTGGTAGTCAAAAGCCGGTAATCATCTTAGTTGACCCGTACGAACATAAAAAGGGTGATCCTTTAATTAACGACAAGCCAACGTTTGAGATATCCAAACCAGAAAAGCAGCCTGACGACAAACCAAAGACACCAGACAAGCCAAAGGTACCAGATAAGATAACTGTTCCTGATATCCCTGACGTTCCTGAACCAAATCCGGCTGTTGTAACTACAGATGAGCCTAAAGAACCAAAGGGCGAAAATGTAGATGAAACTTTAACCACTGGTGTGAAAGGCCAAGATGTAACCAAGACTAAGCAGAATAATCCAGTCAAACCAATGGCTCAAGACATAAAGCAGCCTAAGCAGCCAGTCGTTCAAAAAGTTTCCCTAAACAGTCCAAAAGCAACTTTGCCTCAAACAGGTGAACGTAGCTCAATTTTGTTGAGCGTGCTCGGCGGATTAGTTGCATTAACTGGTTTGCTTTATCTTGATAAGGACAGAAAGAATAAGAAAGCTTAATAAACAAAAAGACGAGAAATACTAAAAAGAAATCTCGTCTTTTTTGATGCTCTTAAAATTTTTATTACTTAACGTTCAAAATATCTTCCTTGGCATGAATCAAACGCGTGATGAAAGCACAGTATGGAGTGGCAACACTATGCTTCAAGCCCTTGCGCCAAACGGCACCGTCAATATAGTCGATCTCAGTTGGACGATTGTTTTGAACCAAATCCTGATGCATTGAAGGATAGTGTGGCGTATCAAACAAACTTTCAACGTGTTCAATAACTTCCTTGCGATCCAAGTTGACGCCCTCGTATTGAGCAACATCCGCAAATTCTTGTACGATATTTCTAGTCAACTCGTCAGCTTCCTTAGTGTGACCAAATTGCTTGCAGTCAGCATCAAGCAAAGCACAAAGAGCATTAACCACGCCGTTAACACAAGCTTTACGCCAGATAGAGTACATGACGTTTTCACTGTAACTAGCATTCAAACCAGCATCAGTCAAAATCTTAACGATCTTTTGCGTCTCGTCTTTACCTTTTGGATCAAGGCATTGGATTTCGACGTTACCATTGTCATTGGCGAAAGTAATGTGGCCAGGAGCCGTCATCATTGATGCCCACATCGTGACACCCATAATGATGTGATCGCGAGTGACAAATCTCTCTAGCACATCTTCGTGACCTAAGCCATTAAGCAAGCAGAGCACATAAGTATCTTTGCTAATGATTGGCTTCAGACTGTTTAACATATTTTCTAGCTGCATTGACTTGGTAAAGACGATTAACAGATCAACGCTTTCATGTTGCTCATCGATTTCTTCAGGACTGTAAATTGGCATCTTTTCCGCAATTTCTTCGTCCTTAACTCTAGCGACCACGCCATTTTCACGGATGGCGGCAATGTTTCTGTCCCAAGTGTCAATTAAGATAACATCATTGCCAGCTTTCTTTAAATGCCAGCCGAATTTTGAACCCATTGCGCCAGCACCGGCAATTGCAATTCTCATATTTTAAACCTCCTGTATAATTAGTAATCGTTTTCAGCATAAGCTAAAATAGATAAATTAGCAATTGAAAAGAATGCTATAAATAAGTTATTATGAAAGTGTGTAAACGGTATCATATTTTTGGAGGCTTATTATGGCTATTATTAATAATGATTTTCATGATGTTTTAACTGGAAGACATTCTGTACGTAGATTTGATCCTTCAGTAAAAATTAGTCGTGAAGAAATGACAGAAATGCTTAAAGAAACCATCACGGCACCATCTGCATGCAACTTACAGGCTTGGAGATTTGTGGTTGTTGATACAGATAAAGGAAGAGAAAAACTGCATAAATATTTTATGAAGTTTAACTTCCCACAGATCGATAAAAGTTCGGCAATTGTTCTATTCTTTGGCAATACTTTGGCTTTTAAAAAGTATAGTAAATTATGGCATAGTATGTATGAAGCCAAAAAGGTAACTAAGGAAGCTATGGATGCGGCTTTAAATACTTTTATGCCTTTATATGAAAAAGCACCAAAGGAAATGTTAGTTGCTGATTCAATGGTTGATACTTCACTTGCTGCAATGCAGTTTATGTTGATAGCTCGTGAGCATGGCTATGATACTAATGCAATGGCCGGTTATGATTCAACTAAAGCTGCAGCCACAATGGGACTTGACCCTAAGCAGTATGTTCCGGTGATGGCAATTGCGGTTGGTAAGCATGATCCAAAGGCTGAGCCTGAGATTGCTACGACTAGATATCAAATTTCAGATTTAGTTGATTTTGAATAATTGCTTATATAGAAACTTTTTTATGATGAAAAGACTAATAGTAGGAGGTACTTGTTATGAGAAAAAGATATTTGTTCCTAATGTCATTAGTTGCATTCTTTAGCATTTTCTTTGTAGGGATGCAAAGTCAAAATGTTTATGCAGATAGTCAATATGGCATTGCTCGTAAATATACAACACCTAAGGCAACTCGGGGGACTTGGTACTATCGTGAAACTGACAAGTTCAGCAGTGATAAAAAGACCATTTATACATTGAAGATTACTGCTCACACTGCTAACAAAGATAAGTTGTATGTACCTTCACAAAAATTCTTTAAGAAGAATGTATATAATGTTTCTTCAAAGAAGCGTAATGCTTTTATTAAGAAGGTTATGAAGAAGAATATTTATGCAGCTTATAACTTTAAGAAGGGCTTTAACGTTAACAATTGGGTTAACTTGGCTGGTGATGGTGTTTACTACATCCCTGTAACCAGAACTGTTAAAGGTAAAAAGGTGAAGGCTTTGAAGATTGCTACTGGTGCAGATCAACATGCCAGCGCTTATGCATTCAAGACCAAGGCTTTAGCTAAGGCTGCTAAGTAATAGAAATCTTATTTTAATGAATATTTTAAAAAGACATAGTCAGAGTAAATCTGACTATGCCTTTTTGAATGCCTGATAAGTGGTAAAATGTCGTTGAATTGGAAAGTTGAGGATGAAATGAAAAAGATTGGGAAAATATCAGTAATTTTGTTAACAGGTTTAGCTTTAGCTGGCTGCAGTCAAAAGCCTAAGCAAAAGACTTCATCTAAAGGTAGTGCAACTATCAAAGTAACTAAGAACAAGAAACAACCTACAAAGATGGGGCACTTATCGGATCAGGATTTAAGTCCACAAAAAACAGTAGCAGTTGTAGTTGCATATGCTGGTGATCGTTATTCTGGTAGTTGGAACAAGGCTTTGCTTGATGGTAAGCAAAATGGTATTGAAGTCGATTTAAAGAATCAGTCAAATTATTCATATATGAATGAGGGTAGCGGCGTAGCTTATATGGTATCGGCAGATGCTGGATATACTCTTAAGCAAGTGAATGGAGAGAATATTTATTATCTCTTTTCAAATGGTAAAAAATTAGGATCTGTGACCATGAAGCAAATGGTTGATTATTTGAATAAACGTGACTCAGATAGTTTGGTAAATAGTTTAGCTCAAAATGCCAAGGTGAACGATGAGCGTTCGGATTCAGGCGATGATTCTTCAGATTCTGCTGGTAAAAAATCAAACTTACCAGGAGACGACGGATTGTTTAATGTGCCAACTGAATTTCAAGGTACTTGGTATACTTATAATGATGATAAAATGTCTATTATTAAAATAAGTCAAAACAAAATCAACGTTGATAATTACGTACAAGAATTGCATAAAGTCAAAGCTGGTTTTCTTGATAAATATACTTATGGTGATATGTCTGCATCATATCATAAAGCAACCAAAAATTGGGGAATGGCTGGTATGGGAAGTCAACGTGTTCATGGAATAAATTATATGAATGTCCGTGGTTGGATGCAGGAAGCAGGGGATGGAGACTTCTATGGTCTACATACTGAGAACGGTCAATCTGTTTTAGTACTTGCTCAAGGAGCCGGTCCATGGGTAAGTGGCGTTGCCTGGAAGACGCCACAACTTGCTCAACAATATAAGCATAAGAAATTTAAGGATTTGTATTACCAAGATGACCAATAATATGAAAAGGATACCGTTAATCTTAATGTTGGGGCCACAAGCTTCAGGTAAATCTAGTTTCATTAAGATGAACGATTTACAAAACTATACTATCTCAGCTGATGAGATAAGAATTCGTTTAAATGGAATTAATTCAAATAATGGGCATCCCCAAATAAACTTTGTGAATCAAACTGAGAAAATCGTGTGGCAAATTTTTAATCAAATACTGCAAACACGGTTACAAAATGGCCTACCAACTATTGTCGATAATACAAATTTAGGCGGGCATGGATTTAATCCAATTAATGATATCTTGAAAAGAGTACCGGATAATTATCAAGTGTATGTGATCGATTGTTTTAAACCACTACTGGATGCCAATGATCCACTAAGTGAGGAATCATTAACTCATGCGTTAAAAATTCTCGACCAACGCAATCGTGATCGAGAATATTCAGTGAATATGGATATTATTCAACGTTTTGTTGATTATTATGCTCACTTCGAAATACCAAATAAGGTAAAAGTGATTAGCTCTGCCGATCTGCAGAAAGCACAGGATTTGATTGATTTAATTCTAAATTTTAATAGGTAAAAAATCTAACTTAAATTAAAGAGTCAGCATACTATGGAATGCTATAGTGTGCTGGCTTTTTGTTATAATAAATATAAGAAATACGTTAACAAGGAAGATAAAATGAAAACATTAACTTTACAGTATATAATTAGTCAAAAAGGTTGGACGGATTTAAGACAGAACGGCAAGATCAGTATTGATGAGCAATCATATTTACTTAATGCGATTCGTACACAAGATCAATATTTCAAGAATATCTATCTTGAACAATATCTGTTGCAAAAGATTATTAAAGATACGTTGCCAGAAGCAAAGAAGCCAATTTTGGCTAAAAAGATACCGATCTCTTGTACACCATTTCCAGAGCATGTAACCGAAATGCCGGATGCCGGTGAAATTTTGTTGGAACTTGTAGTTCCAGAGAATGAGGTTGTAACAGTTGATTATCGTACTTGGCTTTATTTAGCTAGCGAAGTAAACAAGACAGTTGAAAAGTACAATAGCATGAAAGATATGAATACAATCTTGAAGTTGCCTGAAAAGAAATTAAAGATTGATAAGATGATGCGAGTTCAATTGCTTGATGTGTTAAATCCAGCTAAGACAATGAACTTTATCCCTGAACTCAAGTTAGATCAAGTCAAGAAGGCTTATCAGTCGGCTGATGGTCAACTTGAAGAACTTGAGGATTATTAAGCAGAAGAAGGTTAAAACTATGAAGAGGAGAGGCTATTTAATTGGTGCAGTAGCTGCTGGTGCATTGCTATTTAGTTTGAATACTAACGTTCAAGCTGCAACAGTACCAATTTCTGATAATGCAACCAGCTATGTGAGAAAAGGCAATCAATACCGTTTCTATTTCAAAGCACCAACCAGATTAACTGTTGCCACTAAGGCAAAATATAAGATCCTTAATACTTCAAATTGGGAATGCATCCCTTATAAGGGTAAAAACAAGAATACCCAAGTCTTCTATTTGCGTTCTGGTCATTACAATTTGACTACTAAATCTGGTAAAAATGTAAAGATTAAGACTAGCGCTACACGGATTACCAAGATCAGAAATAAGCTGGAGACTTTCTCTCATAAAACTTATCCGTTAGAAACGCGTTTTACCTCAGCTATCCCAATAAAAATAGGACAGACGGTTACTGGTATGACTGATATGTATCATACTGAAAAGCTGAATACGATGAATAGATATAAATTTACGCTGGATAAAGATCAAAAAGTAACGATGAATATGTCTGTTCAACCTGTGTATGAGAACAGTCGGTCTAATATTTTTAACAATAATGACATTCAAATTGTGCAGGACACAGATTATGGTTATGCGTTAAATCCATGGAAAACCAAAGGAACCTTAAAAAATGGAAAATATTCCTGGAATTTAGAGAAAGGGACTTATTATCTAGAAAAAGGTTCTGCTCGTGGTCGTTTCAGCTTTAAGTTGACTAGCGAAGATACGAATGCTCTTCCAAGTACGCCTAAGTTGACTAAGGTTAGCTCAACTGAAGATGGAATCAAGGTTGATTATACTAAAGCTGATAATGCGACTGGTTATGGAATTTATGGTTCTTCTCTAAGACGGTATAGATCAAATGATCCTTTGCTTGATGCCGCATCAATGATTGGACATAGTAATTTCACCCCTGACGGCAATTATCCTGATGTTTTAACTCAGACAATTTCAAAGAATAGACTGATTAACGGTGAAACTTACGATATTGCTGTTCGTGCAGTGAATGATGAAGAAGGACTAAGTTTTAGCCCAGTTTCAGCAAATCAAAAGTTTACTTACTATATTCCTTTAAAGGGCAGTCATGAGAAACCAAAGACGCCAACGCTTAAGGTTAGCTATTATAATGACCATGGTTCAGATGAACCATATATCAACATTGAATGGGACGTTAACCCAGAAGCTGATAGCTATGAGATTCAGTATAGATTGAAAGGTAGCAGTAAGTGGGCAACCTTCTTTAGCAAAGCTAGAAGCGGCGATATAGTAGATGATCCAACGAATGATTTTGGACAAGACTTTAAGAAGGGCCAAGTTTACGAAGTTCGTGTCCGTGCGCTCCACAGTAATTTGATCAGTGATTGGTCGGGGGTTAAGACGACTCGTGTTGATGTTACGCCGAATAGGTAGAAAATAGTTAAAAATGTCTTTTGATTGGGTTATTTTGACTTAGTCAAGAGACTTTTTTATAGCAAAATAGAAAGCGCATACATAAATTATCCTCTATAATATAAGTAAACAGATTGAGTAGGAGGTAATAGCATGTCAGCTGAAACTAAAATTGTAACATTGCAAGACGATTATCATGTATGGACCAGACGTGAAGGTTAAGGTCCAATTAAGATGTTGCTTCTTCATGGTGGCCCTGGTATGACCCATGAATATTTGGAGCCATTTTCCGATTATATTAAGAAACATCCAGAAGTTGAGATTATATATTATGATCAATTAGGTTCATATTTCTCAGATCAACCAGATGATCCAACTCTCTGGAACATTCCTCGTTTTATTGATGAAATTGAGGAAGTTCGTAAGGCTTGGCATTTGGAACAATTTTACTTATACGGTCAATCATTTGGAGGACTTTTTGCACTTGAATATGCTGCATCACAATATGGTAAGCATGTAAAAGCGGTGATTGATTCTAATATGGTTGATAGCTATCAGGATTATGCAAAATATATCAATAAATATCGCGACACGATGGATCCTGATGACGTAGCTTATATGAAGAAGATAGAAGCTGCTGGAAAGTACGATGATCCTCATTACGGTGAATTATTGATGAAATTATATCATCGTTGTATTTGTCGAATTCCGGGGTGGCCAGATGCTGTTAAACGTACGTTTAACCATTTAAATGAGCAAGTCTATGTTACTTTGCAAGGCCCAACTGAATTCAATATCACTGGTTCATGTAAAGATTGGACTATTCGTGATCGTTTGAAGAAAATTTTAGTTCCAACTTTAATTCTAGGTGCTAAATATGACAATATGAACCCTGAAGAGATAAAAGCAGTAGCTAAGAGATTACCTAATGGTGAAGCACATATCTGTCCTAATGGTAGTCACTTCTCAATCTTTGACGATCAGGAAGATTACTTTAATGCGATTACTTCCTTTATTGAAAAGGTTGAGGGAAGAAAAATATAATACATTTCCATATCTGGGAGCTAGTGAGCTTAGTTCACTAGCTCTTTTTTTGACTAAAAAGTTATAAAATATAATCAAATACATTATAGAAAAGGTAAGAAAATGGAGATTCCTATTAAAATTAGTCAATTTGCAAAAATGTCTAAGCTTTTGCCTTTAAATAAAATTATTAGAAGCAATGCTTTTACTGCAAAGCAACTAGGCACAGTAGGTATGATATCCAAGGATGATGAGACCATAGCTGCAGGTAATGTAGGGACAATGGTTGATTATTTAACTAGGGCAATTCTATTAACAGATGATCATGCTTTTGATGTTGCTAATATTCAGTTAAAAAAAGATTTTGATCAAGGACTCGTGTCACCAGATGATCTTGTAAAAGTCGTTGATGAAAAGGAACGATTGAAGAAAATAGCAAAAGCCACGTCAGAAATTGATGACTTGCCTGATGAAGTATTTAAAATGGCTAGAGATGTTTGTGCTTGGGAAGAAGCATATCGTAGTGGCATATATGTAAAACCTGAGACTTATCCTGATAAAGTTACTATTTCTCATATTAGAGAGATGCTTAAGCGAGTGGAGCATTTCTTTGAAGAGTATGGTTGACCTACTAGGGATGCATTTATTGCTTCAACTAAAAATAATTGTTTAGCAGGTGAAGGAGATTATCTTCTTAAAGATACTTTGGTGGATTTAAAAGTTTCAAATGCTCAAAGTATGCAAATATACTGGGTTAGACAACTCCTTGTTTACTACACTTTAGGTTTTTATAATCATTTTAACGATGAAAAAAATTAACTGTTTGATGATCTTTAATGCTCGGACTGATACAGTATATTTTGTCAAGATTGCCGATATTGATGAATCAGTATTTGAATTTGTAAATAATGCAGCAGAGAAACAAAGTAAAAAGAATGAGCAGGTGCTTAAGTTGCTGGGTATTAAATTGAAGTGAAAAACAGAAATAAAGATAAAGGAAAAATATAAAAATGAAAAAATATAAACGACGTGATGTTGAAAAAGCAATTGTTATGGCTCTTAGAGATCTGGGAGGTTCAGCTTCTAGAAAACAGATTCGTCGAACCATAGCGGAAAATGAATATGATGGTTTAACTTATGAAGGTGTTTATTATACGAAAAAAGCAAAAACGGGGATGTATTCTCCATTTTTATTCGACTTCAATTTTGGTTTAAAGAATCTTTATTCAGTTGGTTATGTTGAAGAGTTAAAACGTAATCAAGATGTTGTCTTAACAGATTTAGGTAGATCTGCTGATTTAACTAATTATCCTTCAAAAGAACAACAAAGAATTATCGCAGCATATTGGGACAAGAAGAACGCTTTACGTGCTGAGAGAAACAAGGCTAAGAAATTAGCTAATGATCAAAAAGAAGAGGCAGTAGATTCAAATGATGAACAAGATTCTGCTGATAATGATTGGAAGACTCAGTTGTTGGATCAAATCAAAAAGTTCAAACCTAAAAAATTTGAAAGCTTCTCGCGCTTGTTAATTTCAAAAATGGGAGTGACAATAGATAAGGAAAAAGGAGTTCAAATATCTGGAGATCATGGTATCGATGGCTTCGGTTATTTTCGTTCAGATGAATTTAGAACAAGTCGGGTAGCAATTCAATGTAAAAGGTATACTTCAGGTCCAGTTGGTGAAGCAGAAATCCGTGATTTTAAGGGTACAATGGATAGTTTTAATGCTGAATATGGCATTTTCGTAACTACAAGTTATTACACAGACACCGCTAAAAGAATTGCGATGAAGGGTAATCGTACAGTAACTTTAATCGATGGTCAAGAATTAACCGATTTAATTGAGAAATATCAGCTTCATATTAAGCCGGTTACTACTTATGCACTTGATGATTATTATTTTGAGAAAGATTAGAAATTAAATTTCGTAAATTGCAATAATAACTTGAACACTTTTGTTTAGGCTGTTTGATAGATGCGATCTAATTCTCTTTCAAAGATTTCATCTGGTGTATGATAA
>ENA-OPWW01000347-OPWW01000347.1-human-gut-metagenome-genome-assembly--contig:-NODE-347-length-25966-cov-3.067577_pt1 | contig 25966 bp, 20 predicted proteins | sample MGYA00241513_ERZ502018 | MGnify/ENA primary metagenome ERZ502018 (study PRJEB25962, sample SAMEA2042987) | human gut metagenome | biome: human gut; feature: human-associated habitat; material: faeces...
AGACGTAGGCGCAGGTCTTGGGGATCATCAGCATACCGATCATGGGATTCACGTCTGCCCACAGCACCACGGGGATATAGAAGCCGAAGCTCAGCACGATGGTCAGCCACATCCAGCGGAAAGCCTTGTCGTTGTTCTGCTTGGCGCTGCGGTAGAACAGCACGATGATCAGCAGGCCCATCAGTGCAAAAGGAATATTACGGTAAATGCCCCAGGACAGCGGGGATCCATCGCTCAGCCACTGGTTTTGCGGCATCATGCACAGGATAACACGCACAGCAGCCAGACCGTAGACGGCGGCAGTCAGGCCATTGCTGCCCTTGACCCGGTAGCGCTCACGCCAGACATAGTACAGCAGCACATAAAAGACTGTCATTGTCACAGAGGTGATCCACTTACCCAGACCCAGGGGAACGGTAAAGTTTTCAAAACCCGTGGTGCATAGAGCCAGCGCACGGGGAATCAGATGGAACGAGTCGCCGGCGCCCAGAACGACAGCCATCAGACCGAACAGCTTGAACTGGTGGCTGCCCTTGCAGCCGCGGATCATCAGGATACCGATGGTGATGACGGATACCAGATATACCGCATCAAAAACAGTTTCTACGATTGCTTGCATAGTTGATTGCTCCTTGTCGATACATCAAATTTATTGTAACACTGCATTTTTTTGCAGGGTCGTCTTAGTTTTTACGGTCATCAGGGGCTTGCCTGGCATAGCTGCATCCAACGCGCAGGATGTTGAAGCTGGCAGTGCTCCACACAAGGCAGGCGAGCCGCAGCAGGATACTGCGATGAACCTTCCTATGAGCGTCCCCTTTGAGTGAACAGCGTTCAATTTGGACGTTATAAAATTCCCACAGCAGTGTGGGAAGAAAATGCGGTCAATATAAGGTTCTGCGCACGATCTCCAGCACAGCGGCGGGGTCGTAGTCCTGCCGCAGCAAAGCAGACAGCATAAGCGAAAACAGAACATCGGCAAATTTTTCAACGGTGAATTGCTCATTAAAAGCGCCCGGACGGATCTTGGTATCCTGTTGCAGCACCGTACACAGACCGTTTAAGATATGGTGCCAGATTTGCTGCATGTGCCGTTTGCCATCGGCCTTGTCCTCCTGCATAAAGCCGAGAGAGTGCAGTGTGAAGAATCCGGGATACTGCTCATAGCCGTAGGCCATGCGCTCGTACATCCATTTGACACAGGTCTGCACGTCCTGAAATACGGCCTCGTCCTGCGGGCGGTGGAAAATTTCGCACCAGACGCTCTCGACCGTGGCGCTGATAAGCTCAGCCTTGGAGTCATAATAGTTGTAGATAGAGCCGACCGAGACCCCGCATGCCGAGGCGACAGAACGGATACTGACCGCCGCCCAGCCCTTTTCCCGGATAAGCTCACGGCTGTTTTTTAAGATTTCTTCCTTGGAGGTCACAATCGTATTCATGTAGTCACCCTCAATATGAACAATGTTCATTTTTATTATACTGCCCCTTCCCACTTTGTCAAGAGGATTTCATAAAAGGTTTATATTTTTGTGGTCATCCCTTTCAGCCATGTTCACGGATGCTTTTCTGGTACACCAGCGCCTTGGGCATGAAAAGGTTTCGACCACACCTGGCACCTATGACCACCTATACCCAGACCGAACAAGCAACGTCGCGGGCCGGCTGGAAGCTCTGGCTTTCCCAGGGAAAAAGAAACCATGATACTGGTTTGATTCTGCCCAGGGTGTTACTTTTTCTGTTGCTTTGGATGCGAAAAAGCCCCGCCTTCAAGCGAAAAATCTCGAAAGCAGGGCTGTTTTTTATACGTTATTCCGTTCTATTTTTGATGGATTCAAAAAATCGGAAGGCAAATTTTTATTACTCGAGCTCGGTAGGTTTATTTCTTTACTAAGCAAATTTGTTTAGTTTGTCTGTTTTTGGATGTTCACTTTTCCATGAGATTGCCGTGGTAGATGCGGCTTGCTGATTTTTTAGTATCAGGATAGTATCACACAACCAGCGGGATTTCTATGAATATTATAGTCCATACTCTCTTCAAAATCAAGAACTGCTCATCATTCGTCCTGAAGACTCAGGATGTCTCCTAGACAAATATAGGTTTGGATAATGCACCGGGTTGCATCTCGTCTTGTCACCTCATGATGAACGCCCTTACATTGTAACTCTGTTAGATTATCTATCCAATCCAGCAGATAAATCACATTACTTCCGACCATGCTCTTAGACGGTGACTTATCTTCTAGCTTTTCAATAACTGCTGAAAGTTTATTTTTATAGTGTTCTCCACTAACGTCAATTTCTTTTCCCGATTTGGTTTTATATTTTTTCTCTCCGTATTCAGGAAAATATTTCTCAAATAGTTCTTTTGCAGTTCCTTCAAAGAGCCTTCTGCACGTTGTAAGGGCCTGTGAATACAATTCTGGATTTTCCGAATTGATTTTATCTTCGATTGCTTGAAGTTTAAGAAGATTCTCCTTTGACATCTTAGAAAATTCATTTTCTACTCTTGTGCGATATTCAGAAAAAACAGTTGTTGCCACATTTCCAAATGAAATCTCAATCTGTTTTTCAAGTGCGTAATCATAATACTTTGATTTTAGAATAGTTAACTGCTTTTCTGACGATGCTATTTGTCTAACCAGCACTCCTGTTGAACTTGATACCGTCGTTGTTAATTTGTTCATCGCCACCGCTGCCCATTCTCCCGAAACAGACGCTCCTTGTGTTGTGAAATTATTCACAGCGCTACGCTGTGCAGCAATTTTTTCTTCAAGTTCCGAGGCTATTTCTGAAAAGACAAGCTCCTTTCCATCCTCAATATATCCCCTTCCTTTTCCCCATGCTATTTGCCACGCCTCTTTTTGAATGTAGCCATTTTTATTTCTAGGATATCCGCCATATTCATATTGAAGCCACATTATCGCATCTGTATCATTTAGCAATCTCGCAATTTTCAAACATAATAGCAACGCTGATGTTACTGTTATAGTATTATCCTCTATGCCATTCAGAACTTTTTCACATGCTACTAATGCATTTTCTGTTTTAGTCATGTTTTCCCTCCTCAAATGAGTTTCCGCCAATCCCAAAGAACTTATCAAAGAAGCCCTTCAGCTTATCGATTACACCCTGCTTCTTCTGCGCACGGCCACCGCCGCCAAAGCGGGAAACAGGCGGCATCAGCTTGTCAATATCGGTGCCCACAGTTTTGATTTCACCATCACGGAACGCATTGGCCAGATATTTGCGTGTCTCCGGCTCCTTCAGTTTTTCCTCTTGGATGATCTTTGCAAGCTCTTTCTCCCGCTGTTCGGACACAAAGGTGTTCCACTCTGCCATCACGTCATCCACATCGTTGACCCCTGCAATAAAGGTTTCAATTAACTGCTTTTTGCTGCGCAGTTCCGGGCTGGCATCAATCGCCTTGCGAATCGTGATGAGCACTTCCTTATCATCGCAATGGGTGTCATGGTACTTTTTGACCAGCATCAGAATGTAGTCAATGTTAATTTCGACCTGCCGAATCAGCTCCACCTCGAACACCACATCATCCGTGATATCCTCTTTGGTTTCATCGTGCTTCTTGTTACGCCATTCATCCCGCAAATCCTGATAGCGGCCCAAATAGTCCTGTAAATCCCGTTCAGAGATCAGTTCGTTGCCCTTGAAATCATCAAAGGAGGACAGCAGGTTCCGCATCCGCAGCAGTGCACCAAACAGCACGATAAAGTCTTTCTGGTTCTGCTCCCCGATGATTTGCGGCTCTGTCAGTGGGAACTTCTGCGTCAGGTCATCGATCATGTCCGTATAGCCCTGATGGTATTTTCCCTGCTCATCCATATAACCGTGGTAGTAGTCCGCATATTTGCGCAGCAGAACGATGCCGCCCGCATTTTTATCTCCAAACAGCGAAATTGCCGCATCCACCCGCTTTTGCAGATTGCGGAAGCAGACGATATTGCCAAAGGTCTTGATGCTGTTCAAGATACGGTTCGTCCGGCTGAACGCCTGAATCAGACCGTGCATCTTCAGGTTTTTGTCCACCCAAAGAGTATTCAGGGCCGTGGCATCGAAGCCCGTCAGGAACATATTGACCACGATCAGCAGGTCAAGCTCTTTATTTTTCATGCGGAGCGATACATCTTTATAGTAATTCTGGAACCGTTCGCCATCGGTCGAGTAGTTCGTGTGGAACATCTCGTTGTAATCCTGAATGGCTGCGTCCAGAAAATCCCGGCTGCTCTGGTCGAGGTTGGAGGTATCTTCCGGGTTTTCCTCGTCCAGAATCCCGTCTGTTTCTGCTTCATTGGCTCCATAGCTGTAAATGGTAGCAATGCGTAGCCGCTTGGTTGGATCTGCCGCCATCTGCTTTTTAAACTCCTGATAATACAGCTTTGCCATCGGCACAGAAGCCACGCAAAAAATCGAATTAAAACCGCTGACGCGCTGTTTTTGCTTGATTTCATCCACCGCACCACGCTGGGCAGAGGCCACCTCTGCCACATTCGTCAGCAGATTAAACTCATACGATTTGTCTCCCCGATAGGTTTTCTGGTCGAAGTGTTCGAGGATGTACTTTGTCACCAGAGAAATACGCTTGGGTGCCATGAACGCCTTTTCCCGGTCAATGTCCCAAACCTGCTTGTCGTCCATATCTGGCTCTGCATCCATCGTCTTGATGTAATCTACACGGAATGGCAGCACATTCTTGTCGTTGATGGCATCCACGATGGTGTAGGTGTGCAGTTGGTCGCCGAACGTCTGCGCCGTGGTGAAATAGCGTGGATCAGTGGAGCTTCCTGCGTTGACTGCAAAAATCGGCGTTCCAGTAAAGCCGAACAGGTGGTACTTTTTGAAATTGTGAACAATGGCCTTGTGCATATCACCGAACTGGCTGCGGTGGCACTCGTCAAAGATGATCACAACGTGCTTCTGGTAGACTTCATGCCCCGGATTCTTCTTGATGAAGGTCGCCAGCTTCTGGATCGTGGTAATGATGATATGTGCTTCCGGGTTTTCCAACTGGCGTTTCAGAATCGTGGTGCTGGTGTTGGAGTTTGCCGCGCCCTTCTCGAAGCGGTCATATTCCTTCATGGTCTGGTAGTCCAAGTCCTTGCGGTCTACCACAAACAACACCTTGTCGATGTAGGGCAGCTGCGATGCCAGCCGCGCTGTCTTGAAGGAGGTCAGCGTCTTTCCGGAGCCTGTGGTGTGCCAGATGTAGCCGCCGCCCTCGATACTGCCATACTTTTTGTAGTTGTTGGCGATCTCGATGCGGTTCAATATCCGCTCGGTTGCCGTGATCTGATATGGGCGCATCACCATCAGCATCTTTTCTGAGGTAAAGATGCAGTATCGGGTCAGCACGCTCAGAATCGTGTGCTTTGCAAAGAATGTCCGGGTAAAGTCGATCAGATCCGTCAGCACACGGTTATTCGCATCGGCCCAGTAGGAGGTAAATTCAAAGCTGTTGCTGGTCTTTTCCTTTTTCGTCTTGCCGTGTTTGGCGTCCTTGATGGCATTGTAGCGGGTGCTGTTAGAGTAGTACTTGGTATTTGTGCCGTTGGAGATCACAAAAATCTGCACATACTCATACAAGCCGCAGCCCGCCCAGAACGAATCCCGCTGGTAGCGGTTGATCTGGTTGAATGCCTCCCGGATGGCCACCCCGCGCCGCTTCAGTTCCACATGAACCAGCGGAAAGCCGTTGACCAGAATCGTCACATCATAGCGGTTATCATGCCGTGCGCCGTCTGCTTGTTTTACCTCATACTGGTTGATGACCTGCAGGCGGTTGTTATGGATGTTCTTCTTGTCAATCAGCGTGATATTTTTGGAGCTGCCATCATCCCGGTGCAGCACCTGCACATTGTCTTCCTGAATCTTCCGGGTCTTTTCAGGAATATGCTCGTTGGGGTTGGCAATTACATCACTGAAAAACTGCCGCCACTCCGTATCGGAAAATTGATAGTGGTTCAGCTCTTCCAGTTGGCTGCGGAGGTTAGCAATCAGTTCATCCTCGGTATGCAGCGGCAGATAGGTATAGCCCTGCTCGCACAACAGCCGGATAAACTCTTTTTCCAGTTCCGCTTCGCTCTGGTAGCTGTCAGAACGCACCTTGGAGGGTTCATAGGCAGCAACAACAGTATCTTCATTGGTAGCCGCAACGATATTGAAAAAGGACATTTTCACACCCGCCTTTTACTCATACAAACCTGCTTCTTCTCGTTCCACTCGAATATCTCGCAGTTTTCTTCCCTGATAAAGCCAATGCACCGGCCCTTGTAGCGGATAGGTCGTCTGCATGATTTTTTGAGCCAACGCAGAAAGCGAATAGGCTTTACCCTGATACTCAATTTGCCGATCATCTTTTACAACGGCTACAACCTCAGGATGATTTTGCAGCACGACCTCTGCCCCCATCGGAATACCACATTTAATAAATGAGAACGGGGCTTTGCGTTCTTTTGCTTCTTCCTGAATTTCAGCCGCAACTTCTTCGTCTGCAATCTCATGGCCTTCCGGGGTAAGGCGCTGCAGTTTGTCCATTGTGCCGCTTAATTTTGCAATGCTCTCCAAAAGCGCATAAGCATCCTCTTTTGTCATTGCATAAAACTCTTTTGTTCTTGTCTTGCCATCGAACGTATCAATGGCGCGCAAATCAGGATTCAAACGGTCGATCAGGCTATGCAGTTCTTTATCTTGTAGCGGAGTTGAAACATCGTAAGTAGCATATACCCGAAACGCAAATGGGATGCATTCGCTCCGATTCAACTGTTTCAGTCGATTCTCGATATTGGTCGCATAGCCAATTTTTACATAATCCGGGAAAGAGGGATTTGTCAGGATATAAATTACACCAGCCTTTTTTGCTGCACTCACGTTGCAGCCACCTCCTTAAACGTCAACAATTTATCTCGATAATATTCATACTGCTTTTGTCTTGCTTCAATTTCAGCGGGCAAACCAATGTTGAGGTCAGAGCAAATCTTCTCAAAGTTGTCCAGTACATTTACAATACGGTTTTGGACATCGAGGGGCGGAACGGGCACAGGGAAAGCATTCAGCATAGGTCTACGAATAGACGCAACCGAACCTTGGAACATCGTTTTCTGGATATACGGTAGGAATTTTGCTTTCATGTAATGGAAATAATATTTAGGCATAACTTCTGGCGTATTGATGTGAATACGGTATGCACGCTGGTGTAGGGCATACCTCCCTTCGACATAATGATATACCTTTCCTACACCTACACCATCACCCGCCGTTATAATTGCCGTTTCGTCATACTCAAAATCGTTTTTTCGCAACGGTTCCTGAGAGCGAACAAAGAACGGATATTTTCCATCTTCCACTGCCTCGTTCGTATTACTGCTTCCAGTTCCAATATCCGCTATATCTGCCAGTTGCACGATTTTTGTGTCAGAGTGAAATGTCAGCAGCTTATTTCTATAGTAACTATACTGTATGCCTCTGGCTTTAAGTTCCGCTGTAAGTTCCGCTGTAAGATTTGTGAAATTGTCTAGGATACGGACAATCTCACTCTGAATCTCAATTGGTGGAAGCGGTATTTCAAATTCACGAATATCTTCAACCGTGATTGTCGCTTGCCCAGCACCTTTAGTTTTTCTACGAATTTGATGTTGTACATTATGAGATTCCACACAATAATAAACATAATCGACATCATATTGTGGTAAGACTTTTGCCACACAAATTGCCCCACCTAAAAAGCACTTGCGTTCGCCCGGAAACAAGCCAACATTACCAATACTTGCTCCCACAATAGAAAAGAGAATACACTTTTCATCCAACGTAATCTTAGGAAACTGCTCCACAATATCCATTGGCACATAATAGTCTGTTTGATAATTAAAGTTTTTTCCCGCGAAAAACTTTGTCTGGATGTATGGAACAGCGTTTTCAGCTGGTTCCATCAGTAATCTTGCTTTAATATGGTTTGTGTAATCAAATCCTGTCTGCTTTGTTATCAGGGAACATAGCGTCCCCAATTTAACATATTCTACACCATCCGGGCAAAGTTCCCGAATCATTTCATCCAGCTTACTCATTTTTCATTTCCCACCTAATACAGCTCATCGTCTGCCGTTCTTGTACTATCATTGGATAAATCATATAATCCCAAGGCATCAGTTTTAGCAAGTATGGAATATTATCTGTTCTGATGATTTCAAACCCATCTCTGTACACATAAATCACATATCTGATTTTATCCTTGAATTGATAAATATAATTCAAAATTTTCTTATCTCTACTAAGACGATAATTTTTGAAATCTTCTTGTTTACGCATATCGCCTTGCGACATACCATTGATCCAGTCTGTATATACGCATTCTATCATTCCTAGTGCGCTTTCATCATACTCGATCATGAAAATTCCTATTTCTTTAGTTCCATTATATTTTTCAAGGCTTTGAAGATGTTTCTCCCAGCTATCTTGAAAAGATTTCTTCAAATCCTCATAACTATGCGCACCATATTCAAATGTCCAGCTTGTTGAACGCAGTGTATTGCACTCCATTTCATGCTCCCACTGCTTTCTTACTTCTTCTTGCTCTTTTTGAACTGCACTTTTAAAGGCCTGTTCGTCTTTCTTGTGCTCTGCTCCTTTTCGAGTAGTTTTAGATGATGTAATCTGAAAATGTTCTATAAATCCTTTTCGGAATATAAAATCAGGGAACTCACTAAGGCGTTCATTCGGTTTAGCTGTTCTCAGGATGCTCGCAATTTCAAACCTATCATCTTCTAATAATCCAAAACAGCTTTTATAGCATTCGTGATTTACAAGCCACTGCCAAAGCCCATTATTAAATTCATCATCAGTTACATTTAGAATTGTACGGTGTCCAAAAGGTTCCTCACAGGGCACATCATCACGCCAAAAGAATCCCCGCTTCACCAAATCCAAACAGTTTTGTTCTTTTATTCCTCTTTGGGTTGTCTGCCCCATAAGTATCTCCTTTCCATTTTATTCAATTGAATTTGTTTCCAAATACCTGTCAAAATCGCTCTGGTACAACCGATCCTGCACCACACGGTACTTTTCAAACTCCGTTTCGGCGTGCATTTTTGCAAGCTGTGCCGAGATTTTGTCTGCATCCTTCAGCACTTCCAGATCATCTGCCTGCAAATAGATATCCAGCCGCTTGGCCCAGTCCTCCATGGTCATAGGGATATGACGGCGGGCACGGTTCTCGGCAAGGTCGAGGTATGCCGAAACGATCAGCTCCATGGACTTCATTTCATCTTCGGTCAGATAGTTTTTCGCCACCGAAACATCGCTCTTTTTAATTTTGCCGTTGGGAGCATCCTTCCATGTGTGAAGCCCCATGTGCGGCTTTTCGGCATCGGCACGTTCATAGATCAGTTCTGCCGCCGTATGGCGATGCACGGCATAGTGCATCTTGTTCTGTACCTTCGCAAAGAATTCTTTTGTGGTCAGCGCATTGCGGTCATAATCCAGCGAAGTAGCGTAAATATCAGTGAGTTTCTGGTAGAAGTTGCGCTCCGAAATGCGAATCTCCCGGATGCGCTCCAACTGCTCTTCAAAGTATTTCTTGGTCAGGACCGTGCCGCCGTTTTTCAGGCGTTCCTCGTCCATTGCCCATCCCTTGATGGTGTACTGCTCCACGATCTGGTTCGCCCAGACACGGAACCGCACCGCCCGCTGGTTGTTCACCTTGAAGCCGACCGCAATAATCATTTGCAGATTATAGTGGTTCACGCTGCGAGTAACCTGTCGGCCACCCTCATTTTGAACTATTCGGAATTTCCGAATAGTTGCCGCCTCGTCCTGCTCATGGTCAGCATAAATCTTTTTGATATGCTCATTGATGGTCGGAAGCCCCACATCGTAAAGGGTCGCCATCATCTTTTGCGTCAGCCAGATGTTTTCATCCTCGTAGCGCATCTCAATGCTGTCCTTGTCCTCGCCCGTAGAGGCAACAAAGGTCAGGTATTCCGCCGCAGAAGAACGTACCAATGCAGAATCTTTCTTTTCGTTTTCCATCTCAGCCCTCGATTTCTGCTACGATCTGGTCAATGGCGGCCCGCAGTTCGTTTTCTCGTGCTACAATTTGTGCAATTTCAGCGTTCAACTTTACAATGTCGATCTTCTCACGGGTGTCCTTAGCCTCCACATAAGTAGAAACCGACAGGTTATAGTCATTTTCCTGCACCTCGGAATACTCCGCCAGATGGGAGAAGTGTGCTTCTTCTGCCCGCTGTGCAAAGGTGTCCACTATTTTGTTAATGTTCTCCGGGGTGAGTTTGTTGTTGTTCGTCACCTTGACGCACTCGGAAGAAGCATCAATGAACAGCACCTTATTGTCCGTTTTACCCTTTTTCAGCACCATAATGCAGGTGGCAATACTGGTACCAAAGAACAGGTTGCTCGGCAACTGGATGATGCAGTCAATGAAGTTGTTGTCCACCAGATACTTGCGGATCTTCTGCTCTGCGCCGCCACGGTACATGATGCCGGGAAAACAGACGATTGCAGCCGTACCGTTGGAAGCCAGCCATGCCAGCGAGTGCATGATAAACGCCAAGTCCGCTTTGCTCTTCGGAGCCAGCACACCAGCCGGAGCAAAGCGAGGGTCATTGATGAGCAGCGGATTCTCGTCACCGGCCCACTTGATGGAGTACGGCGGATTTGAAACAATCAGCTCAAATGGTTCATCATCCCAGTGCTGCGGATTGGTCAGCGTGTCCTCACAGGCAATGTCGAATTTGTCAAACTCGATGTCGTGCAGAAACATATTGATGCGGCACAGGTTGTACGTTGTGATGTTGATTTCCTGCCCAAAGAAGCCGTTGCGCACGGCATCCCGTCCCAGCACCTTTTCTGCCTTCAGCAGCAGCGAACCAGAGCCGCAGGCCGGGTCATAGACCTTGTTGATTTCCTTCTTGCCTACGGTACCCAGCCGGGTCAGCAGCTCCGAAACATCGGCAGGCGTAAAGAACTCGCCACCGGACTTGCCCGCATTGCTGGCGTACATGGTCATCAGGTACTCATAGGCATCGCCAAAGGCATCAATGTCATGCTCTTTCACATCGCCAAGGTTCATATCTGCCACGCCGTTCAGCAGTTTCACGAGCTTCTCATTGCGCTTGGCAACAGTCGCACCCAGCTTATTGCTGTTCACATCGTAATCATCAAACAGCCCTGCAAACTGCCCCTCGGAGGAGCTGCCCTTTGCGGATTCCTCAATGTGCCGGAAGACTGTTTCCAGCGTTTCGTTGAGGTTTTCATCGTTGGCTGCTTTTGCACGCACATTGCAGAACAACTCACTTGGCAGGATGAAGAACCCTTTTTCCTGTACCAGCCCTTCCCGTGCCTGCTCTGCCTCTGCATCAGACATATCTTCATAGCGGAAATCCGGGTTGCCTGCATCAATTTCGCCCTGATTGATGTAGCTGGCAATGTTCTCCGAAATATAACGGTAGAACATCGTACCGAGAACGTAGCTCTTGAAATCCCATCCGTCCACTGCGCCGCGCAGATCATCCGCTATCGCCCAGATTGCACGGTGCAGCTCTTCGCGTTCCTGCTCTTTTTTGGTGTCTACCATTTTTATTTCCTCCATCAAATGCGGATTCCCGCATTGTTTTCTTTCATTTTAACATAGTAAATGTACTACTATTGGTACACCATGGTGTTTTTCCCAAAAAGGATATACCTTCCCTTTATACTATCCTAGTAAAGCGTACCACAGCTTTTCCGTGATTGCAAGCCGATAAAAATTTCTATTGCATTTTTCAGCGAGATAGTGTACACTTTTTTCAATCTCGTCCACTATCTGCATCTCAGACGTGTTTCGTATCAGTAAGCATCTACGGTTTTGGAGGGAAACAAATGAAAGTGAAAAAGACCAAACTGCCCGAAAATCTGTATCATTACACCAGCCTCATCAAGTATCGGATGATTCTTGCAACTGGGAAATTGCTTCTGACACCTTCCAATCTGAAATATGACAACGCCACACTCCATGACGAACCACTCTTTTTTAATGGGCAGAAAATTGGTTATAAATCCGTTGACAAATATGAAAACTATCACCCTGTCGTCTGGCTGACTGCCAATGACCATGCTGGTGCCAAAAATACCGGCCTGTCCAACGACAAAATCATGTGCCGCATTACCATCAGGACCAATGGTAAAATCTGGCGGTATCTGCCTTGGCGCACTTTCTGCGACAAGTACAACGCTGACCGCAGCGTTGCCTCAACCCTCAAACAAACCGCTAATGACTACCTGAACTGGTATGTCTGTGAATCTGAGATTCCAGTTGCGGACTTTGCAAAGGTCGAGTTTCTGGCTGAGGATGGCACCTACAAAGACGAGAAAGACATTCCCGGATTTGCTCTGACGGATATTGCCCCGGAACTTTTTGAGTAAAGTATCACTTATATGTACAGACCCCCGCCAACATCCGCTGGCGGGGGTCTACCATGCTTACAGTTCTACGCTGTTCTGCCTGTTCTTCTTCTGGCTCCTATCTGTGGTCTGCTCCTGCTCCCTCATAAGCCCAATGACCTGCTGCATCTTTTCGGCACCGAAATAGTTCCAGACTCGCCTGAAATCACGTTTCATCGCATAGAGCTGAGAGTTTTCAGCCTCCACCTCTTTCAGCCGCTGGCTTAGATGATGGGTAGCCTTCTTCTCGTCCTGATAGAAGTGCAGATACTTATCTCGCTCGCCCTTGACCTCCCAGTACTTCCGATGGAGGGCAAAGAGTACCTTCACCAGCTTCTGGATCAGCGGTATGGCCTTTTTCTCCCGGTAACTCTTGGCGGTCTCAAATGTGGCTGCTTCTGGCACCCATTCTTCTGGCCGCTGGGAGTATTGCGCTGACAGGTTTTCCAAACCTTCCATAATGGGAGCCAGCTTGTTCAGCTTCTGGCTCTGCTTCTGGTAGGTCAGCTCTGCTTTCTGTACCCGCTGTTCAGCGGCTTCTACGGCTGTCTGCGCTGTTTCCAGCTGTTCCTGCATCTCGGTCAGGTCGGTCTGGCACTCCTGCTTGGCAGCTTCCAGAGCCGCTACCTCTTTACTACGCTCCTGCTTTTTGAAGTCCAGCACAGACAGGTGCTCTTCGTGGGTGCCTTTCTGTTCCCACTCAATGCCATGCCGTTCCATGACTCTGGCAAGCTGCTCTTTCTCGGCGTTGATCCACTGGTTCAGCTCGGATTCTCGCTTGGAGCCGCCTGCAAAGCCCAAGGCCTTCAGAGCCTGCTTCAGGGAGACCTTGGTGTCCAGTCCTTTGCCCTTCCAGCCGGACACATACGGCACGAAGTCGATGTGCAGATGGGGCGTGGCTTCGTCCATGTGGAGAAACGCTCCGAACACCCGCAGTGTCGGGTTACGTTCTTGGAAGCCCTGCATATACTCGTCCAGCAGTTCCTTTGCCAGTGCGCCGTTCTCGGTCAAGACACCCATATCATCTTTGTTGCCGATCTGGACGATCAACTCATGGAAGAGCTTTTCCTGCTTGCCTGTCCGCAGGTGCTCATAGTAGTCGTTGATACAGCGGTCCTTGCGCTTCTGCTTGGCGTTGTAGCGGTTCGCTGCCTCGTCAAAAAGTTCGTGGTACACCTTCTGAATCGGTTCATCCAGATACACAACATTCAGGCTGCTGCGCTCCGGGTCTACGTTTTCAGCGGTGAAACTTCTCCGGTTATGGTTGAGGGAGCCGGGGCCCCGCATTGCGGAAATGGTTCTTTTCAATCGCACGTCCTTTCTCTGTGGAAGTAACTGGTGCCGGACACGGCATAGGCTTTGTTACTTTCGTCGAAAGTAACGCAAAAGCACTTTTGACAGACGTTCCGTCCATCAAAAGATGCCTTTGCGCCCTGCCGGGGGCTTCCGTCTGCGGACGGGGTTTCGCTGTACCTCGCCGCTGCCCGGTCCAACACCACCTTCCTGCGTGATTGCATTCACAGGAGCGTGACACGCTCCTGTCCTCTGCCAATAGAGGAACTCACCAGCGGAAGCTCTCTGGCACGCCTCGTCTGTCCAGATACTCCTGCCGAGCCTGCTCCCGCTGTTCCTCGGTGGGTGCTGTCTTGTACTGGGCATACAGCTCATGCCGCAGCATCGCATCCAGTTTTTGCTCCAAACACTGTTCAATAACTTCTTCGTACTCATTTTCGCCGCTCAAATGATAATGCAGCAAGGCGACGAAAAGCTCCTGCGAAATTTGCACATTTTTCATTATTATCACCATTCCGTGTCGGTTGTGTCGATTGTGACGGTATTTTACATAGTAGCAAAAATACCGTCACAACCGTCACGAATCGTCACGTCCCAGAATTTTCCAACGTTAATTTGACCACTCTGCCCTCATGGGTGCGCTTGCTTTCGTACCGAATTCCATAATCGTTGTAGAGCCTGTCGGCACTCACGTTCAGCTTCCGGGTCAAGATGTTTGCCTGTATGCTCACACCAGACAGACGTTCCAGCAGCTCCGTGGGCGTACCGCTCCACTCTGGCTGTTCCGGGCTGAGCATCTTTGCCACCGCTTCCAGAAGCGGGTCGGGCGGCAGCTTCCAAAGTTCCGTTTCGGCTCCTTGGAACTCCCACACGCAGCGTTCCCGGTCAAACTCCAATGTCAGCTCCTGATCCGGCTGGTCACGCCCCACGATGTCCAGTAGTGCGGTGTTGTCCGTGCGCCGCTTCTTCTGCATGATGAACGCGCCATCCGCTGCACCCAACAGACCGTTGGTGCCGGAGATCATATCAAAGCTGTCCTCGGCTTCCATCTTCCGGGTGTGATGAACCACCAGCAGGCAGATGCCGTACCTGTCACTGAAGGTTTTCAGTTTGGTCACGATCTCGTAGTCGCTGGCGTAGCTGTATCGGTCACCGCCGATCTCCCGCACCTTCTGCAGGGTGTCGATGATGATGAGCCGTACATCCGGGTGCTCCCGGATGAATCCTTCCAACTGCTGGTCAAGTCCCTCGCTCACGGACTTAGCTTGCGTTGCGAAGTAGAGATTGCTGGTCTCCTCTACCCCGAACATCCGGGAGAGCCGCCGCTGCAGCCGGGCGTAATCATCCTCCAACGCCAGATAGAGGACGGTGCCTTGATGCACCTCGTACTCCCACAACGGAAGCCCCATCGCCACATGGTAAGCGAGCTGCCCCATGAAGAAGGACTTGCCCACCTTGGGCGCACCTACGAAAAGGTACGTGCCGCTGTACAGCAGGTCGTTCACAATAGGTTTCCGGGGTGGATATACCGTGTCGTACAGTTCGGTCATTGATACCGTGTTCAGCCCGAAATTGTTTGACTTTTTCGCGGCTTGCAGATTGATTTGCTTGTCCGAATTTGTTATAATATTGGTGGTAATTTTATCAGACGACTGTACCGCATCTGCGCCAACAGATGCACCCGGTACGGTCGTTTTTCTATTGTCCGTCATTCGCATTCCTCCTTAAGTCCGTTCAACGTCAGACTTACCATTTGCAGGGTCTCCAGCAAGTCCGGCGGGACTTCTTCATCCACGGCCAGCCGCTGCAATTCCTGATAGATCAGCTCCATCTGGCCTCGTAGGGCTTTGTAGACCCTTGGGTTGCCTACCACGGTGATCTCCCGGTCAGTCAGGCGGCGGATGATATACTCCTGTTTGGTCAACCCGGAGAGCTTTACTTTGGCTTCCAGAACCTCGTCCTCTTCCGGGGACATTCGGAAGGCCACCACCTTGTTCCGCCAGCGGCCTTGCTGGTCGAGTACTCGTTCCATCTTCATCCCTCCCTTCGCTCCATGTCCAGCTTCTGCGCCATCTCCTGCTGCTTTGAGGGGAAGAGGTGGGCGTACTTATAGGTGATGTCCACGCTCTCATGCCCCACCCGGTCTGCGATTGCCAGAGCCGAGAAGCCCATCTCGATCAGCAGCGACACATGGGAGTGCCGCAGGTCGTGGATTCGTATCCGCTTCACCCCGGCTGCCTTGGCTCCCCTGTCCATCTCGTGGTGCAGGTAGCTCTTGGTCACCTCAAAGATCCGCTGGTCTGGCTGGACTTTGTAGAGGGATTTCAGATAGTCCCTGATCTCGTCCGTCAGAAACTGCGGCATCTGGATGACCCGGACGCTCTTGGGTGTTTTCGGGTCGGTGATCACATCCCGGCCTTTCAGCCTTTGATAGGATTTGGTGATGGAGAGCAGCCCCTTGTCCAAGTCGAAGTCTGCCGGGGTCAGAGCCAGCAATTCGCCCTCCCGGATGCCACACCAGTAGAGGACTTCAAAGGCGTAGTAGGACTGCGGCTTGTCCATCATAACTTCTGCGAATTTGAGGTACTCTTCCTTTGTCCAGAAAAGCATTTCCTTGTGCTTTTCTGACCCCATGCACCCGGCTGTGGCTGCTGCGTTTGATTTCAGCCCGTAGAACCGGACGGCGTGATTCAGAATGGCACTGAGTTGTCCATGCAGCGTCTTGAGGTAGGTCGGCGAATAGGCCTTGCCGTTTTTGTCCCGGTAGTTCAGCATCTCGTTCTGCCATGCGATCACATCCCGTAGCTTTATCTCGCTGAGCCGTTTTTCTTTGAAATACGGTAAGATTTTCGTTCGGATGATGTGCTCTTTGGTAGACCAGGTGTTTTCCCGGAGCCGCTTTTTCTTGTCCGTGATATAAATTTCCACAAAGGCTTCAAAGGTCATGGTCAGGTCTGCTGCCTGCTGAAGAAGAAACTCACGCTCCCACGCCAGAGCGTCTTTCTTGGTGGCAAACCCCCGTTTCAGCTTCTTCTGCTTCACACCTTGCCAGTTCTCGAAGTAGAAGGTCTTGGCGGTTTGGGTCAGTTTGGCGGTCATTCAATTTCACTAAGCATTTTTGCTTATCTTTTTTGTGTCCTCATTATACTAAGCACATTCCGTTAAGTCAAGAGGTTTTCAGGTAAAATTCTAAACTTTTTTGTTTATTTTCTATTGTACCTTCTATTTTTCTGTGCTATACTAGGTTCAACAAATATGTTTAAGTCAGGAGGCAATCGCATGGCAGTCGGTGACCGCATCAAACGTGCCCGCAACCTCCGAGGTATGACCCAGAAAGAACTGGGCATTGCCATCGGGTTTGAGGAGAAAAGCGCAGACATCCGCATCGCACAATACGAAAGCAACACCCGCACTCCCAAGGAAGATCTACTCCGCAAAATTGCGGAGGTACTGGACGTGAACTACCGTTCCCTCTATGAGCCGACCCTGTACGCCGCAGAGGATGTGATGTACACCCTGTTCGAGCTGGACGAGCACTACCCCGGCACCCGGCTCTATGAGGTCACAGACACCACCGACCCGGATCTCCCGGAAAAGCACATGGCAGTCAGCTTCCGCTATCGCCTGCTGGATGAGTTCTTAAAGGAGTGGCAGCTCCGCAAGAAGCAGCTCCGGGAGGGTGAGATCACCAAGGAAGAGTATCTGGAATGGAAGCTCAACTGGCCTCAGACCGCCGATGGCTGCGGCCGGTACGAGCCGAAGAAAAAGTGGCGTAAAGAATAAAAGACACAAAAATGCCCTCTGAAAAACTTACCGTTTCTCAGAGGGCATTTTCATGTCTCTCTTTATGAATAATCGTCTGATAGTATCAAAGCAGTATCACAGAGCCTTTTGACTCTCAAAATATTGCATTGCATCAATACTTTTCAGGGTTTGCAGATTACTCGAGCTCGATAGTTGCAGGCGGCTTACCGGTGCAATCGTAGAACACGCGGTTGACGTGCTTGACCTCGTTAACGATGCGGCTGGTGACAGTGCCCAGAACATCCCACGGCATGTCATAGCTTTCTGCGGTCATGAAGTCGGTGGTGGTCACGGCGCGCAGCGCAACGGCGTAGTCGTAGGTGCGCTCGTCGCCCATAACGCCAACGCTGTGCATATTGGTCAGTGCAGCGTAATACTGACTAATTTCCTTATCCAGACCGGCCTTGGCAATTTCTTCACGCCAGATGGCGTCAGCGTCCTGCACGATAGTAACCTTCTCGGGGGTCACCTCGCCGATGATGCGGATGCCCAGACCGGGGCCGGGGAACGGCTGACGGCTGACCAGATACTCGGGCAGACCCAGCTCACGGCCGGCCTGACGGACTTCGTCTTTGAACAGGTTGCGCAGAGGCTCGACCAGTTCCTTGAAGTCCACGGTGTCAGGCAGGCCGCCGACGTTGTGGTGCGACTTGATCATCGCGGCAGGTCCCTTGACCGATGCCGAAGCGGACTCCACCACGTCGGGATAGATCGTACCCTGCGCCAGCCACTTTACGTTCTCGATCTGCTTGGCCTCGGCATTGAACACCTCCACGAAATCGCGGCCGATGATCTTGCGCTTCTTCTCGGGATCGGTCACTCCGGCCAGGTCGCCCAAAAACCGGTCGTGGGCCTTGACACCCTTGACATTCAAACCCATCCCCTTGTACGATTCGAGCACGCTGTCGAACTCGTTCTTGCGCAGAAGCCCCGAATCCACGAAGATACAATAAAGGTTTTTGCCGATCGCCCGGTGCAGCAGCACGGCAGCCACCGACGAATCGACACCGCCGGAAAGACCGAGCACTACACGGTCGTCGCCCAACTTCTCACGCAATTCCCGGACGGTCGTTTCGACGAAACTCTCCGGCGTCCAGTCCTGTTTGCAGCCGCAAATGCCGACCACGAAATTCCGAAGCAGCGTAATGCCGTCCGTCGAATGATACACCTCCGGATGGAACTGAATACCCCAACTCCGCTCTCCCTCAATACGGAAGGCGGCATAGCGCACGTCCTCCGTGCTGGCGATCACCCGGTAGGTGTCGGGAACCGAGGTAATCGTATCTCCGTGCGACATCCACACCTGCGTAGGCGACGGAACTCCCTGCATCAGCGGATCGGACGGCTCGACGACCGTAAGCATCGCACGTCCGTACTCCCGGCTGGGAGCCGACTGCACTTCGCCGCCGTAGAAATGAGCCAGGTATTGTGCGCCGTAGCAGACGCCCAGCAACGGCAGACGACCTTTGATCGCCGTCAGATCGGGCTTCGGGGCTTTCTCGTCCCGTACGGAAAAGGGACTTCCCGAAAGAATGACGCCCCGCACCGAAGCATCCAGTTCAGGGATCTTGTTGAAAGGGTGGATCTCGCAATAGACGTTGAGTTCACGCACGCGGCGTGCGATCAACTGCGTGTACTGCGATCCGAAATCCAGAATGACTATTTTTTCCTGCATCTATCCTAATTTGGTTTTATTTTCTTCACTCGCATTTTCCGAATTATCCTTTTTCATACGGTACAGATTCACGGCGATACGGACGACGAAAAAATAGAAAAGCGCCGATGCCAACACCAGATGGCGCATCCATGCGTACCGACAGCCCGTAAACCACCAGATCGCCAAAAGCGTCAGAACAACGAACACCGCCGCCCAATCGTATCGGGTCGTTCGCAACCGATTTCTTCGGAAATTCGACATAGCGGGTCAGGAGTTTAGCGCTCGCTGCTGTAATTCGGCGCCTCGCTCGTGATGGCAACATCGTGGGGATGGCTCTCCTGCATACCTGACGAGGTGATGCGGATGAATTGAGCCTGCTTGAGCGCCTCGATGTCCCGCGCACCGCAGTAACCCATACCGGCGCGAATACCGCCGACCAACTGGAAAACCGTTTCCGAAAGCATTCCCTTGAAGGGCACACGGGCCACGATACCTTCCGGGACCAGTTTATTGATATTCACATCGCCCTTCTGGAAGTAGCGGTCGGCCGAACCGGCTTTCATAGCGTCCAACGACCCCATGCCGCGATAGCTCTTGAACTTGCGGCCGTTGTAAATGATCGTTTCGCCCGGAGCCTCCTCCGTACCGGCGAACATCGAACCGATCATCACGCAGTCGCCGCCTGCGGCAAGCGCCTTGACGATATCGCCCGAATAACGCAAACCGCCGTCGGCAATGACCGGAATGCCGTACTTGCGGGCTACGGACGCAGCTCCGTAAATAGCCGACAACTGCGGCACACCCACGCCCGCAATGACGCGGGTCGTACAGATCGAACCGGGGCCGATACCCACCTTCACGCCGTCGGCACCGTTAGAAATCAGGAACTCGGCGGCTTCGGCCGTGGCGATATTGCCTACGACCACTTCCAGATCCGGATAAACAGCCTTGATCTTGTGCAGCGTATTCTTCACATTGACCGAATGGCCATGGGCCGTATCGAGCACGACGGCATCGACATCCTCATCGACGAGCGCCTTCACGCGATCCATCACGTCGGGCGTGATGCCGACCCCCGCCGCAACGCGCAGACGGCCTTTCGCATCCTTACAGGCGTTGGGATGGTCCTGCACTTTCGTAATATCCTTATAGGTAATCAATCCGACGAGCTTGCCGTCGGCATCGACTACGGGCAACTTCTCGATTTTGTTGCGCAGCAGAATGTCGGCCGCACGCTGCAAGTCGGAGTTGTGAGTGGTCACCAGCCCCTCCTTGGTCATCACCTCGTCGATCTTGCGGTTCATATCGCGCTGGAACCGCAAATCGCGGTTGGTCACGATGCCGATCAAATGCTGATCCGGAGCCACGACGGGAATACCGCCGATCTTGTTCTCCTTCATCAATGCCAGCGCATCGCCTACGGTATCGTCCTTGGAAATAGTGATCGGGTCGTAGATCATACCGTTTTCGGCACGCTTCACCTTCCGCACGTGAGCCGCTTGCTCGGCAATCGACATATTCTTGTGAATTACGCCGATACCGCCTTCGCGGGCCAGGGCGATAGCCAGAGGCGCCTCGGTCACCGTATCCATGGCGGCCGATACGATCGGGATGTTGAGTTGGATGTTTCGGGAAAAACGGGTCACTACGCTGACCTCACGCGGCAACACTTCGGAGTATGCGGGCACCAGAAGCACATCGTCGAACGTCAGTCCTTCGGGTTGCACCTTCTCATTGATAAAAGACATAGGAGTGAGATTTTGTTGCCTGCAAAAGTAATCATAATTTTTGGATTATTTTTCGTACACTCCCCGAATTTCCAAAAAATCGGCTCCACAGCAAGAAAAACATCCTTACAGCAGGGCGACCGTTTCAAAATCACGGGCATCAAGCCACCACGACGCTGCCGAAGCGTATTGTTTGCCTCTGGGGAGCGAGGTTTCGGCATCCAAGTATCACCTTTTTCAAAAAACAATTCCCGTATGAAATTTTATTACAATTCTATCGTTTAATTAATATAGTGGGCTTGATTTTAAGTTTTTACTTCATAAAAATATAGACGGCGCATCGGCAAACTATCGTCCTGCAAGCCGAATCACCGAAAAGATACATGATACGTTAGACACTCTTCTATCATGAAAAGAATTCTGCTTTTTATTACGGCAACGCTTTTGCTCGCCTCCGGAACCTCCTGCTCGGACGACAATACCAATTTCGATCCGATCGGTGACGAACTGGGAATTCCTTATAAAGATGGTCACGATGTCTATGGCGTGGAAGTTTGGGAAGAAACATCAGTAATTCTTACAAACTATTATTCCTTAATTGAAGAAATCATTCAAGAAAAAACAGCAAAAATCCAATCAATCTGGTGGCTTTCTCCTGCCAAAGAAAAGTGTAATGTCCGTTGGAACTGTTCGGCTCCTATTATGGGGAAAACAGATCATTCATCCTCATATATAATCAATCCCGATTACAATATGAATTCATCGCAAATTACGATTGACTTAACAGATGTAACGGACAATTTTACCGTCGAAGCAATTGTTTCCATTGGGAATCTATCCATACGTCGATTCCAAACTATCCCAATTGTGACAAATGAGATTCGATGCGATGCATTTTATTACACCTTCGGGACACCACTCATGCAATTAGAAAATAATATAGACAATGAAAATACACTCAACTCTGATATATTAAAGGCGACCTATTATGCAAGAACTCGTCCGGTCAATTTTCTCGGATTTACGAATTTACCGGGACAAAGATTAGAAAAATTATACTGCACGGCCACAATTGCAGATCCGAATCCTCTACATGATTTACAATATGCGTGCAAGATATGTTTATCTCCTGAAGAACCGGAATTTGAATTACAAAGCGGATCGGAGAATGTATATCGCGTTCTGAATCCCCAACAGTGGGAAATCAACGGTTTGCTCTGCACACTCGAAAATACGACCTGGCAACAGTTAGGTGCTTCAGAAAATACGGACGATACAGAATTTGCATGTTTAACTATCAAGAAACTATAAAAAGAGAGGAAAATATGAACTGCACCCCAAAAGTTGGACATAACTTTTGGGGTGTTTTATGAAGTACAGTTATGAGGAGAAATTAACAGCAGTTTTGTCTGTTGTCAGAGGGCAACATTCCGTATCGTCCGCCTCCAAGCATTTTGGAATAAGCTATACGCCTTTGTCGCGTTGGATTGCGCGTTATAAAGAGTTCGGCGAAGCAGGTCTTCGTATACGGCAATATACTTACAGCGGCGATTTTAAGTTGTCAGCTATCAGGCACATGCACGAGAATCACTTATCTTTAACGGAAACAACGGCAAAGTTCGGTATTTACAATGAGAGTACGCTGAGCAAATGGGAGCGTATCTATTATGAAGAAGGTGAATCCGGTCTTTACCGTGATAATCGGGGTAAGATGAGAACCAAACCTAATAAACAGGAACTACAACCACAGGAAGAAAATGACTTGCGAGTCGAAAACCAACGTCTTCGCGCCGAGGTTGCTTACTTAAAAAAATTGAGGGTCTTAGTCGAGGAACGCATCGTCCGCGAGAACGGGAACGGGCAAAAGCCATCGAAGAACTAAGACCGGAACATACCCTTCCCACGCTATTGGAAGTTACGGGGATGGCGCGTAGTACGTTCTATTATCATCTGAAGCAGTTAAAGTTCCCCGATAAATACAAACAAGAGAAAAACGAGATTGTAAGTATATACCACGATCATAAGGGACGTTATGGTTACCGCCGTATCACAGTAGAGATGCACAATCGCGGATATTCTATAAACCATAAAACGGTACTGAGGTTAATGAACGAATGTGGAGTTAAATGCCAGGTGCGCCTAAAAAAATATCGTTCATACAAAGGAGAGGTTGGTGCCGTGGTGCCCGACTTGCTGAAACGTAATTTTATGGCGGAACGTCCTAATCAAAAGTGGGTTACAGACCTTACTGAATTTTCTCTGTTCGGCAAGAAGCTTTATCTGTCGCCTATTATGGACTTATATAACAGGGAAATAATAAGTTATAATATAGCTGAACATCCGACCTTTTACCAAACAATGAAAATGCTTGAAGATGCCATAAAGGATCTGCCCGATGCTCCGGAACTTATACTTCACTCGGATCAGGGTTGGCAGTACCAGATGAAACGCTATCAATATCGGCTGCGTGAAAAAGGTATTAGTCAGAGCATGTCTCGTAAGGGAAACTGTTTGGATAATGCGGTTATGGAAAACTTTTTCGGACTGTTAAAATCAGAATTATTATATTTGCAGAAGTTCGAGTCTGTCGATCATTTCCGCAAGGAACTGGAGGAATACATAAATTACTACAATAACAAGCGAATAAAGACCGCTTTAAACAACATGAGCCCGGTACAATACCGAACTCATGCTATCTGAATTATTAATCAGTCCAAACTTTGGGGTGCACATCAATAATTTTCCTCTCTTTTCAGTGAATATCGTTATAGTTTGATACCTAAAGGGTAAAATTTACCAAATTGATTTTCTGCAAAAGGTTCATCTGTATTGATAAAAATATGATTAGTGGGTAAGGTTTGAATCCGAGAATCTTTAGGGCCGCCTTGTGGAAGATTATGGAGACGGATAACCGTGTATAGATTACCTAAAGTTGATAATTCAATATATGTAGTATTATCCTTTTTCAATACAATTCCATTCGCAGACAAATTACCTGCTAATGCGGGTCCTTTACAGGTGATTCCTTCTTGATTTAATATAATGTTTTTATCTTTCACTGTAACGGTATCGAACTCTCCATTGAGAGCTTTCACAGTCCCCGAAGCCGTAACGGTATTAACCTCCAAGTCATCCGGTATATCCATGGGGAAATCGCCCTCGATCTTTGAAGCGGTCAGGGTTCCCTTCGTCGTGATATTGCCTGTGGCGACGATGGTCCCCGCATCGATCCGACTCTTGACATTCAACGTATTAGTTTCCACTTCGCCTTTATTATTGATCGTTGAAGAATTAATTGTACCCACGTTCATAACTTCAGCATCCATAGCTCCGTTGCCTATATGCATACGATCCCGGTCGGTCATACTAAACGAATCAATTCCTTCATACCATACGACAAGGATTTTACCTTCTGAAGTAAATTCCTGTACTAAAGCTGACTGGCGTTTAGCATCACTGCGATTACCGAGCTGAGCGATCCAATCGCCCGGTTGAGGCTCGCCGGTTCCTTCGGAATCGGTACTCGAAAACTCGATCCAGTCTTCTCCCGCAGCTGTTACCAGTTTCCAATATTGACGAGTTGCAGCACCGGATGCCGAATTTTTCTGAAGGAAATAGACTTGATCGTTTTTCACAAAGTTGTTGCAACCGTAAAGAAATTCCAAATCGGCATGCCAAATATTATCCTGGGTTTGCGGCGTATAGAGTGTCGGTGAAGAGGAAAACTCGACCTTCGCATTCCGGAAATATACAATGGCTCCAGCGGTATTATTATATATCTGAAAATTCCGCATACCGGTCGGTGTCAAAACCGTCGATATCCGAATCCATCGCCCCACTTGATATTCCGCAAGCTCGACGATACTTTTCGTTTCATCCGCAGCTCCCAAACGAATCTGCGCCGGAGCCTCGGCGAAGACATCGACCGAAGTCGCCATCGGCCGTCCCTGGGAACAAAGCGGGGCATCTTCGAAATAGTCGAGCCAGACCCCTGCCGATGATCCGGCACCTACGGTTTTCATACACGATTTACCGTGAAAATTTCCGAACGAAAGGTTGCTGCCGTTCGTCGTTTTCCAGTTGGCAGCCGATGCCAGCGAAGTGTCCGCACCCGGCTTCATCGCTGCGATTTTGTTTCCCTTTACCTGTTCCGCAGCGACGATCCGGGCGGATGCCGAAGAAAAAATCACGCGGTCGCTCATCATAGTACTGAATGTTCCGGGACGGGATGCCTGTTCGGAACGGTCGGCGGACAACGCCCTTGCACTTGCGTTCTCCAGTCTGGACGGATTTTCCGTCGCATCGATCTTCTTTTTCATAAGCAATAGCGGTTTAATTATTTATTTACTTGGGTCAGCAGCGGGAATCTTCGCCAGAAGATACCCTCCCGCCATTCATTCTCAATCGATCTTCACCTGCGGTCAAAACCCGAATCGGCCTGTCTGCCGGGATTTCGGCCTCATTCTTTTATAAAGATAGCAAATAAATTATTGCATTCCAAACGAAACGTGCGCTATTTTCGAAGATCGGGACAAATCCGTTCCCGTCCCTTTCCCGAACTTTCGAGATCGGCAATCCCCGTAATGGATCCGGCACTCTCACCCCGCCGCCGACATATCGCCGTACATACAGCGGTGAAAGCCACAATACGGTCTCGCGCCGTCCATCCGGCACGAAAGCCTATTCCCCTCAAGCATCGGTTCGCAGGAAACAGGACATAACGAAAAAATATCGGAAGCTCCGCCGGGAACTTCCGATACACATAAAGAGGATATAAAAACCCGTATTTCTAATATTGCTCCGACTCATTCGGGAAATCGCCCGATTTAACGTCCTCAACATAAGACGTGACCGCACCGGTCATCACCTCGTGCAAATCGGCATAACGGCGCAGGAAACGCGGCGAGAAACCCTTGTTGATCCCCAGCATATCGTGAATCACGAGAACCTGTCCGTCAACGCCACCCCCGGCGCCGATTCCGATGATCGGGATGGTTAGTTCTTTGGCAACTTGGGCAGCCAGTTTTGCCGGAATCTT
>ENA-OPWW01000352-OPWW01000352.1-human-gut-metagenome-genome-assembly--contig:-NODE-352-length-25667-cov-13.493909_pt1 | contig 25667 bp, 10 predicted proteins | sample MGYA00241513_ERZ502018 | MGnify/ENA primary metagenome ERZ502018 (study PRJEB25962, sample SAMEA2042987) | human gut metagenome | biome: human gut; feature: human-associated habitat; material: faeces...
ATACTGGAGTTCAGAAAAACGGAAACCCAAAACAAGAAATTATGTGTAAGTCGTGACAATCTGGCAGCCCTTGTACACGAGATCGGACTGAAGTATAAGGAATTGAACCGGAAACCTGAGATTGATTTCTGTCTTGAGATTGAGCAGGAAGATATGTCTTTGTTTTTTGATAAGGAGGTAGTAACGATTATACTGGATAATTTGATCTCCAATGCTATAAAATATACAGAGAAAGGAACTATAACTTTAGGATTACATCAGGTGGTCCGGAATAATATACACCATACGGAAATCAGTGTGAGTGACACCGGTTTCGGTATTGCTCCCGATGCATTGCCTCATATTTTTGACCGTTATTATCAAGAGGGAAGCGAACATCAGGCTTCAGGAACAGGTATTGGTCTGGCTCTGGTAAAGAACCTGGTAGTTTTGCATGAGGGGGAGATCAGGGTTGAAAGTTCTTTGAATGTGGGAAGTACTTTTTATGTCAGTCTGCTGACGGATAACACGTATCCTCATGTGCTGCATGCTGACTCGACGGAGAAAACTTCCGATGAAAAGGACGAAAAAGAAGAAAATATAGAACCTGTGCATAGTGGTAAGCGTATTCTGCTGATAGTGGAAGATAATAGGGACATCTGTGATTATATTGTAGAATCTTTCTCGGACGATTTTGAAGTGAGGACTGCCGCCAATGGTGAACAAGGTTTGGAACAAGCGTTGGGCTGCATTCCTGATATTATAGTCAGTGATATCATGATGCCGGTGATGAACGGCATTGTGATGTGCCGGAAATTGAAAGAAGACTTGCGTACCAGCCATATTCCCATTATTTTGCTGACGGCAAAGGATTCTTTGCAAGATAAGGAAGAGGGGTATCAAGTGGGTGCTGACTCTTATCTGACAAAGCCTTTCAGTGCTACTTTGTTGCATAGCCGTATCCATAATTTGCTTGAATCCCGCAAATTGTTGGCAGAGCGTTTTAATACGAATTCCATACTCATTGACAAACGTGCGGCAGTAACCGAGTCTATGAATAAATTGGATAATGAGTTCCTTGAGAAGATTAACAAGCTGATTGAAGATCGTCTTTCTTCTGAGAAAATTGATATCGGTTATTTGTCGGACGCCATGTGTATGAGTAATTCTACCCTATATCGGAAGATGAAGGCATTGACCGGACTTTCCACCAATGAATATATCCGCAAAATAAAGATGCAATATGCGGAACGTCTGTTATTAGAAGGGAAATACAATATTTCAGAGGTTGCATTTAAGGTGGGAATTAACAGTACGGTCTATTTCCGTCAGTGTTTTAAAGATGAATTCGGTATGGCTCCTTCTGATTATCTGAAAAAGATAAAACCGGAATAGGGGGTTATGTAAGCCGTTTCTTCCATATAGTTAAGCCTTTTCTTACAGTCATCTGCTACAGACTCCGCCGGTGGACTGTAAGGTCTGCTTGGGTGGACTATACAGTCTGCTGCAATGGACTCTACGGTCCATTGGCGAAGTCTGTAGTAGGTAGCCGTAAGAAAGGGCTTAATTGTAGGCAAGAAAAGCCTTAGCTAATAGGGAGATTGGACTTTGAAGGAAAATTGCTGTTTCTCAATTTGTATGTTTATAAATGATTGTAGAATGCTTTCACCGTTTCCCATTTATAATAAGGGGCAATAGAGCTGTCAATGGGTAATTTGACTTCATTTTCATTATGTAGCAATTTTACAATAACTTCTCCTTGTTTATTCTTGAAAAAGATTAATTGAAGGTTGGCTCCCATAGGTGAAACACGGAAATCTTGCCAGGCCAGGTAATATCGGTCGGGATCTGTTTCTTGATTGGAGCATCCTTCTACTTGCATGAGTGCCAACAGACGGATCAGGTTGGTATCATGTCCGAAACGGAGGGTGGCGCAAGGAGTTCCTTCACGGATGGCGCGGTCGGCACTTTCTATAATATTCTTCAATAAAGATTTTGCACTCTCGGGGGCTGCTCCCTGATTGACGGGAGCATTGGCATTGCAAATATACATCCGATAATTTACAGACTGCCAGATACCGAATAATTCTTCTTTTTCAAACAAATCATAAAAGGATAGAGGCAACTCTACATCTTGCATGTCGGAAGCAATCCAATAAAGTCCCATCATGAGCTCGCGGGGATTCCTGACTTCTTTGGGATTTTTGAAAAGTGAAGTGATTAAACGTTCCGGATGAATATGATTTTCTTCGAATGCATGGAAAGCTGTTCTCCATGGCGCACTTGCCGAACCCAGCTTTTCGGCTTCGGGTGAAGTATAGGCAATGTAGTCCATGTGTCTTTGGTTGGCTTCGCGGGTGATCTGGAGGGAGGGGTTTAGTTCTTTCAGTTGTTCTGTGAATGCGGACATGCTCATGATACAACGTACGGAAACGCTCGAACGCGCCGATATGTTGGCGCTGTCCCGGAATATATGGGGATATTGTTGATAAAGCCGTTTGGCAATGGCTTTATGTTGTCGTTCTCCTAATGGGGTCAGGTTTCCTCCGCGCCCGCGGGCATTTTCCCATACTTTCTGAAGTCTGAGCCTCACATCTTCACCTAAATCGGTAAGTCCTGATTTATTGTGAAACGTATCAAAGACACGAATGACTTCTAGATAACGTTCGTCCGAAGTCATCCAGCGGGACCCATGGCGTCCGTAATGGCTGACGTAGAAAGGACTGTAACCTTCGGGTACCGGAGTTTGTATGCCGTTTGGCGTGGGATAAGCATAATAGATGCTACCCATTTTTTCCGGGCTTTGGATGATTTCTTCTTTCAGATTGTGTGCGGGGAGAGCTATGGGAGCTACTTTCCAATTGATGCCGAGCGGATTATTTTGTATTTCCCATATCAGAGGGAAATCCGGATTATCCATAATCCACATTTCGCATCCGTCTACTGAATCGTTTACATGCAGTAAGGAATAGCCCATAGCTTGTGACTTCGTATCAGCCAGCTGGTATTCTGTCTGATTATAATGAAACGCCTTTTGGCTTTTCAATTCCTGAAAAGCGGTTGCTGAAAGTAGGGCAAAGGTTTCTTGAATGGGGAGACAGATATGCCGTCCGTCTTCCGGCTGTAAGAAGCTTAGTCTGACCGCTGTTTTTAAAGCTTCTTGGGGCATGGCGTAGCTGCCTGATTGCCATCGGGTGTTTCTTTCAATTCCCCAATGCAGATAAAGGGTGTCGTTGGACTGATTGAAAGTAAATTGGTACTTTCGGGTTTGTCCATGCAGTTTGAATACAAATAACAGAGGGCTGGTAATGATATCTTGTGCCATTACATTTCCCATCAGGCTGCCGATAAGCAGAAAGCATATAAAAAGTTTTTTCTTCATCGTATGTTACTCTTTAGATTCAGGAAATAGCTTGCTTCCCCAGTTACCGGGACTGGGGCTCATTTTTAAAACCAACTCGCCTCCTTTGATGATATCATTATGGCGGATGGCGGAATATGGATAATTCTTTCCATTTAATAATATCGACCGGATATACTTGTTCTTTTCGGAAAGCCCTTCGGCTTTGATCGTGAATGTTTTGCCTTCCTGTAAATGGAAACGACTCTCTGTCAGTAGAGGGGTATGGATTAAATAATAGTCTTGTCCGGCATTGGGGTACAACCCCATCATGTGGAATACCAACCACGATGACATGGCTCCGGAGTCATCATTTCCGGGAAGACCGGCAGAACCGTCATTATAGTTCTTCTGGATAATTTCATGGATGCGGTCGCCGCTTTTATCCGGACGCCCTACCCAGTGGTATAGGCAGGGAGTGAGGAAGGAGGGTTCATTATTCACATTGAAGAAACCCTTGTCAAAGAAAATATCCAGTCGTTCGTCAAACTTCTCTTTTCCGCCACATTGTTCAATGAGTCCGGGTACGTCATGCGGAATGCTGAGTGAATATTCCCAGGAGGAGGCTTCATAAAAGAACATGTTCCACCAAGGAGTATACCAAGGACCTTCAAAGGTAACGGGAGTATATGTGAAGGTGGGTTTCTGGATACGGGAGTTTCCGAAAGGTATTTTGTCTAACCAGTTTCCTTCTTTATCCCGGGGAAGTATGAATCCTTTGACTCCTGCATGTTCATAATTGGCCCGCCACAAGTTCTTCCAGTTGGAAGATTGTTTCAAGTATTGCTGGTACAAGTCTGTCTTGCCTAGTCCTTTTGCTACTAAGGCTATGGCATAATCACAATAGGAGTATTCTATTGTGCGGTTTCCGGCTCGGGGAATACCGTATGGAATATATCCCAATTCCAGATAAGGAATCAGTCCGCCTCTTCCCTCCGCTTCTTCGTTACCTCCGGGCGGTATGGTCGCATCTTTCAGCATAGCTTCCAAAGCCAGATGGTAATCTATGTTTGGTAGTCCTTTTACAAATGCATCGGCTATAACAATTTCGGCGTTGGAGCCGCCTTGTGTCCGTCCGTTACAATTTCCGCTTCGTGCATCAGGCATGTAGCCGTCCCGTTTATAGATATTGATCAGTGAACGTACAATGTCTGTTTCTCTTTGAGGGTCAATTAGTGTGATAAGTGGAGTTGAGGTGCGGTAGGTGTCCCAGATAGCATAAAAATCATCATAATAAGGTTCCGGATCACTCCATAATGGATTTTCACCGGTACGGTCTACAGGCATTAACATGGTATGGTAGATACCGGTATAAAACATACGCTTATATTTTTCGGGTGTATTTGAGGCTATATCAATGCGTTGCAATAAGTTTTCCCATTGTGCCAATAAGGCTTGCCGGGTGTCCTCAAATGACCAATGAGGTATTTCGTTCCATACATTCTCTCTGGCTTTGAGAGAACTGATAAATGAAATTCCGACTTTCAGTTGAATGGTATTTGCAGAAGAAGGGAAACGCAACAAAGCTCCGGTTTTTTGTTGGGAGTCTGGCTGGTATCGTTCATTGCTGATCTGGTTTCCTTTCCATGTGGCCGTTTGTACAAAGGGATGGTCGGTTACTGCATAAAAATAAACGGTGTAGGCACGTCCGTTATTCCAACCTCCGCGAATACGGGTATATCCCATTACTTCGTGATCGGATATGATTTGAATTTCCGAACCTACAAATTGTTGTGCTTCGCGGGCATCGGGGGGCGGTTGTTCACCCAGGAAGAAGCCGGCGTCAACCAACAGGGACTTTAAGGAATCTTCGGGATAGGTGAATCGGTAGAATGAGGCGCGTGGAGCAGTTGTTATTTCAGTATATATGCCTGTTCTCTGGAATTCGGTAGCATAATAGCCCAAGCGGATTGTTTCATCTTTGCGATAGTCTATATGATTGAGCTGATCCATACCTTTGCCAAAAGGCATGACAAGTATGTTGCCATATTTAGGACCTCCTCCTGTCCCGCTGACGTGTACTTGGGAGAACCCGTTAACTTGTTCGGGCATAGGCAGCCAACCACTATTGGGATGGACAGTGCAATCGGGCGATGGTTTCACCATACCATAAGGGCAGGAGGGGCCGATAAATACCCGTCCCAGTCCTTCCGAACCGATTCTGGGATCTACGTAATCAGAAAGTCTGGCTTCCTGTGCCGCGACCGTCACGGGCAGCAGCAGGAAGACCAGCCTTAACAAAGAAACTTTGAATGGAATGTGGGTCATAATTATTTCTTGTTTATTTTTACACGTATTGTATTCTTCTCTTTGATATCTCCTCCGGCTTGTGTCAATTGAGGGAAGGCCCAATAAATGTTACAGCCGGTAATCCGGATATCCGAAGCGGTGTCCAGATAGAAAGCATAAGTCTTGTCATATACAAAACCATCTCCGTTACAAGGACGTTTGTCATACACGCCGCCCTCATAACCGGTACGTTTTAACAACTTGACATCTATTTCATCAAAATAGATATGATGCACCTTCTCCGGAGTGTCTCCCCCTACGAAAATGCCGTTTTCACTAGTGCATTTAATCTGATTGAAGAAAATGTTGCTGACTTCTCCCGAGTGTCCTTTCGTTGCACCTTTGGGGAAACGCCAGCCTGCATCTTTATGATTGCCTACGGCACGAGGGTATGAGGTGACATAGATAGGTTCCGCTTTACCCCACCATACATCAGAATAGAACATACAGTCTACTAATATATTGGAGAAAATGACATTGCTCACAGTACCTTCATCCCGGTTTTGTATGCCGATGCCCCGGTTGCTGTTTTTGATAATGCAATTATTGAATAATACATTATCAATCTTGTCCATATTTTCCGAGCCTATCTTAATAGCGCATGAGCGTGAAGTCATGACACAATTAGTCACTACAATATCTTCGCAAGAGCCATATTCTTCAAATTCCCGACGATTCTTCAGGCAAATGCAGTCATCGCCCGATTCAATGAAGCAGTTCGCTATACGTACTTTTTTGGAGTGATCCACATCAATACCGTCGCCGTTGCGTATTTTTAGATTATTCAATAAAGAGATGCCGTCAATCAAGGCATCGTAACAGCCTATCAGGTGTATTGTCCAATAGGCGCTGTTCCGGATCGTGATGTCACGGATAACGGTTTTCTCCACATTGATAAGGGTAAGCACATGTGGGCGTGGGTCAAAATCAGTGACGGGCTTCAGCTCGTAGGAATCATCCAGCTCTTTGCCCATGAAGGCGATTCCGTTTCCGTCTATTTCTCCTGTACCGGTAATGGATATTTGTTTTAAGTCTTTTCCACTGATCCACATCATTCCTTCGCCACGGTTTTCGCGGAATGCGCTTTCTGTATAGATGCTTTCATCGGGGTTGGCCAGCAATCGGGAGTTGGGTTCCAGATGAAGGTTCACATAGGATTTCAAATATAGCGGACCGCATAGAAAGGTGTGTCCGGCAGGAATGATTACGGTTCCGCCACCGGCAGCGGAACAGGCATTGATGGCGCGTTGTATAGCGGCGGTATCATCTGTTTGTCCGTCTCCTTTGGCTCCATAGGTCATGATGTCGTACGTGTTCCCTTGATGGAAAGTACTGCATCCTGTCACAAACAACAGGAGGCAGCATAAGAGGCTGATGATAGTTTGTTTCTTCATATGGATTGTTTTTTATTTTTTGTACTTATTTCATGTTGTCGGGAGGCAGGCTGAGGGCGGATGCTCCCCAGCTTGTATTAGGGTTCGGGCCCATCTGGAACTCTAATGTTCCTCCCTGTACTATATCTTGGTGTGTAAAGTAATTCTTGTCATATTCTTTTCCGTTTAGTTTTGCTGACTGGATATATATATTTTTTTTGTTGGCGTTGTGTGCTAATATGGTGAATGTCTTTCCGTTTTCCAAGCGGATGCTCATTCGGGGAAAAGAAGGACTTCCTATTATATAATAAGGTGTACCGGGACATACCGGATAGAATCCCATAGCAGAAAATACATACCAGGCAGACATCTGTCCTGCATCATCATTACCTGACAGACCACCGGGAGCATTCAGATATTCTGTTTCCATAATATGACGTACCTCCCGTTGGGTTTTCCAAGGTTGTCCGGCATAGTTGAAGAGGTAGGCTATCTGATGGCAAGGTTCGTTGCCGTGCCAGTAGCGGTGTTCGCTGAACATGGAATCCAGTTTGGCAATGTATTTTTCTTTTCCGTCCATACATTCCATAAGTCCGTATATATCATGGGGGGCATACCAAGTATAATGGCAGGGAGCTCCTTCGGTGATGAAGCGGGTGAAAGAAAAGGCGTTACTGGCATCGGTGAGGAAACTTCCGTCAGCGTATCTGCCTTGGGCATATCCGGTGCTAGGGTTTATTACGTTACGGTAATATCGTGCACGTATCATTAATGTATCATAAAGTCCTGTTTTTTGTGGATCAGGAAAGTAATCATCTGATGTTTCCAACTTTTGCAGGACTTGGGCCAATACGAAATCATCGTATGCATATTCTAAAGTACGTGACACTTGTTCGCAGGTATGAAAGGCTTCCGGTACGCTGTCTTCCAAAGGAATGTATCCATATTTTAGATAAGAATTCAAAGCACGCCGTCCCATTCCGTTTTTATATTCTTCATAGGTGGCGGGAGTCCTGAATGCGTTCCGGAGCATTCCTTCGCAAGCTTTGTTGATATCAAAATTACGGATTCCTTTGATATAGGCATCTCCCAGTGCGGAGATGCAATGATCGCCTATCATGGCTGCGGTATAACTGTTCCAACAAGGAAATATAGGCAGCCAGCCGCCTTGTTCATATTTGTCCACCAATGATTGCATCATGTCTCCGGCTTTCTTTGGGGTTAGGATATTGACTAAAGGATGGAGAGCACGGTAAGTATCCCACATACTGTAATCTTCATAGTAATTTCTACCGTTGGCTGATTGTCTGAACGGGTGTCCTGTGGAAAAAGAAGGATAGCGCCCGTCTACATCATTGAATGTACGTGGCAGGAATGAGGCACGGTAGAGTGCTCCGTAAAATTTCTCTTTATCGTTTCGGTTGTTTGTCTGTATTGTAACTTGTGAAAGCCTTTGTTCCCAGATGGAGTTCAGTTCCTGTCGGGTGCGGTCAAAATCCCAATGAGGTATCTCGGTGTCCAGATTCTTTTGAGCGCCTTCCATGTCAGTAAAAGAGGAAGCGGCTTTGATTAATATGGGTTCTTCTGAGTGTATTTTGAACCGGAGATATGCACCTATACCTGTTCCATCGGCTATCTGTCGTTGTCCGGCGAAGAGACTGTCATGCCGGAATGTACCATATTCTTTTATTTCATTTTGATATTCAATGATAAAGTACCCGTTGTATCCGGCGGGTTCTCCCCAGCCTTGATAGATGCGGTGGACGGGATTGTATCCGCGTATCTGTTTTTTTATGGTATCGATTTCAATATATCCTTTCCCTTCATCACTGTTAGGATTGACTATGAGATAAGCATCTTCCGGTTGGTTATAAGTGAATCGGAAAATGGCTGAACGGGAACGTCCGGTCATTTCTGCAAAGATGGAATAATCTTTGAGAAGGACAGAGTAATAGGCGGGCGTTGCTGTTTCTTCTTGGTGAGAGAACAGGCTTCCTCTGTCTTGGGGAAGATATTTCAGTGTACCCGATACAGGCATCAAGGTCATGGAACCGTAATCCTGTGTACAACCTCCGACAATCCAATGTGAATTGCGGAAACCTTGTATTTTCGTATCTTTGTAATAATAGGGAGCCTTACATTTTGCTTCTGTATCTTGTGTTTGGGGAGTCCAAAAGTTCATTCCGTTGGGCTCTAGAACAGCAGGCAGCGTTTGCCCGTACTCTTCGGTATTTTTGCCGAAAAGTTCTGCGGTGTGGGTTGCGCTTGGTGCAGTGCCCGTACGGGTATCTACGTAGAACAGTAGGGATTCTTCCTGATGACCGATACAAGCAGTAAACAGGCTGCATATAATCAGCAGGTAAGATAGGGTACTTTTCATAGCTCTTCTTGGAAAAGGGTTATTTTTTAATCTCCTGATGGAGTATTTTTATAAAGAGTTCCGGCCGGTCCAGATTGACTAAATCGGGATGGACTTCAATCGCTTTTTTATATTCTTTTTCACTCGCATTCTGAATAGCAGCCATTATCTTGATATGATTGCTTTTGCAGAATTCTTTGAATTGAGGAGTGATATTGAGGATATCTGTTTCTACATAGGCCGGGGTGCATATTTTCATCCATTTCTCCAAAGCCGCTATATTGGAGGCATTTACTTTAATCTTCATTTCCGGAGCGATTTTGATAAATTCTTTCAGCATTTCTGAGTCTGCAAACCAGAAGAAACTTTTATTTTCATATCCTTTTTGGCGTACTAATGTAATCAAATCTTTTATCGGAGTTCCTCGTTTTACATCAAAAAAAATGTGTGCCTTTCCTTGTAGGGTATCTAGCATTTCGGCTATACGGGGTACGTGAATGCCGATAAATCGAGAACTGAACCAACTGCCGGCGTCTAATTTTTCAATATCTTTGGATAGCATATCTTGAATGGGACCTTTACCGTTGGTAGTACGGTCTAAAGTTTCATCATGCAGATTATAAAGTATATTGTCTTTACTTTTGCGCACGTCCACTTCTATCCATCCGGCTCCATGTTTCAATGCAGCTAGAGCTGATGGAATGGTGTTTTCCGGCGCTATATGGTTCGCTCCTCTGTGTACTACGATTTCGATAGAGTCCTGGTACATCATGTTATGGGCATGTATAGGAAATGGGAATAATACCAAGATGGATGTCGCGATATGAAGTAATAAGATTTGATGACGTTTCATGAATTATTTTTTGCTTTAAAGGTTTTTATAAGAGCTTGCCGTAACAAGCCCTTATAAAAACTTATTTAATTTATCAATAACCGTAATTTTGCTTCCAGTTGGTGTTTGAATTCATCAAGCCGACAGATACAGGGAAGATTCTACGCCATTTCTCGGTCTTGGCTTCCGGATGATATTGATTTTTATATCCCCAGTCGTCTTCGAACTTTCCAAAACGGATTAGGTCATTGCGACGCCATGTTTCTGCGTAAAATTCACGTGCACGTTCTTCAAGCAACTCGTCCAATGAAGGAGAATGCTCCAATAATGGAGCGTTACAGTAGCTGCGTATTTGGTTGAACAGGGATTGTGGCGTATCACCGTTCGTAGCTGTTGCTCCCCGTAGAATAGCTTCTGCTTTCATCAGCAGAATATCTGCATAACGGAAGATAGGTACATCATTGCTTTGATTCCGGTTATAGAGGTTATAATCGTCTGCTTGAATAGCCCATTTGATGCATCGGTATCCCTGACACCATGCGTTCAAGTCATTTCCAAGATCCATTTGGTCATTCAAGATGGTGATATTCTTGGTGAGGACAACTTGTTGTCCGTTGTATATATAAGGTTCTGTTCCCATTGTATGTGTGCTGATGTCATAATAGTTGATCGCACCTTTCATGATGATGTCATTGCGTTCATCTCCTTCCAGGCAAAAACGGTCTGCTGCTTCAGGAGTGACGATGAAAACGCCTCCAGCATTTTTGGATAGTGTTATACCGAACAGTCCTTTGCCGTCCGCGCCGTCATTGTTGAATTTAGGCCAGAATTGAAAACGGGCGTAAGTATTGGCTCTGGTTGATGTTTCATTATTTTGGTATGGCATTGCATAGATGAAATCTTTGATCTGATAGCCGTTGTCCGGCATGAATTTCTTGCGATAACCATCACTGAGGTTGAAATGACCAGAGGCGATGATATCATCGCAATATTTTATGACATCATTCAATTTGGAATTAGTCATGCTTGGATCATAAGTAGCTACATCATCACAGGTATAAACAGCCCAGTTTATATAGAGTTTGGCAAGGAGAGCCTCAGCCATCCATTTGGTTGGCTTGCCATAAGTGGAAGCATCAACATCTTCTTTTAAACCGCCGGAAGCCAAAGCACGAAGCAGGTCGCTTTCGATAAATTTTGTAATTTCGGAACGGGGAGAACGGTCGATAGCTTCAGAATCGCCGATCAAATGGTCTAATTTGGGAGTTGCTCCGAATGTATCCATAAAAATAAAATGATAGAAAGCACGCATGGCAAGTGCCGGAGCAATCAAGGCTTCTTGTTCGGCATTGTTTTCATCCTCTCCACCCAGGTCAAAAATTGCTTGATTGCACTTTGTGATTGCAGCCGGAATATCACCGGCCCAGTCCACGTGTGCGTCTCCTGGAAGGCTGGCATGAAGAGAGGAATGGATATAATTGCCGCCATCATACCAGTTACCACCAAATGTCACTGCCATGAATTCATCAGAGGACAGCAGGGCAGCTTCCATATAACGACGTCCTAATGCTCCGCCGAATCCATAATACAAACCTGCCATTTTCGCTTCTTTGGCAATTTCGGAATCCGGGTATTCTGTATAAGTGGATTTAAGATCCACATCTAGATCTGTGCAGGAGGAGAAGGTGAACAGACCACCTACTAGCCAGGTTATTAATTTTATGCTATTTTTCATATCAGTTTTCAATTATATGGTTAGAAATTCATGTTTACACCGATCATAAATGAACGGGTACGCGGATAGTAATTGGTGCGTCTGTCCATACCCGGTTCCAAGCCTCCAAGGTTGATTTCCGGATCACGACCGGAGTAACCGGTAATGGTGAATACATTATTACAAGTAGCGTATAGCTTGAGCGAGTTTATCCAGTTACCAATTTTGCCGAAAGTATATCCCAATGAAACCGAGGACAGACGGAAATAACTACCGTTCTCTATCCAGCGATTGGATGGTGCTTGAGATTGTGTGTCTGTAGCACGGTGTTCGGTAGCTACGCTTTTTAATACATTGCGGCCTTCTTTCACAAAAGAAACATTAGAGTATTGTTCTGCAGTGGCGTTGTAGATATCTTGTCCAAAAACACCAGTAAAGAATAAATCGAGATTCCAGTTCTTGTATTGGAAGTTATTGCTCCAGCCTAAATTTAAATCAGGTTGTGCACAGCCGGTAATAGTACGGTCTCTATCAGTTTCAGGATCTGTGGTCGTTTCGCCTGTACGCTCACCCGTTTCAGGATCGTGTACATAAAAGATGGATACTCCTTGGTTATTGTAGCCGGCCCATTCGTAGGTGTAGAAGGTGCCGATAGGATGTCCTTCCATGATGCGCTGTACGTCTGCATTTGAAGAATAACCTGCGATTTCAGGATCGGCTGCACGGATATAATCTACGGAATATTCACTGTTGGATATACTTTCTACGTTATTTTTATTATGAGATAAGTTCAAACTGGTTTGCCAAGAGAAATTTTTTGTTTGTATAGGAGTGGCATTAATGGTAAATTCAATACCTTTATTGCTGATATCTCCCACATTGGCCGGCATGGTTCCGAAAGGATAGCGGTTTGTGGAAACCTCGTAAGTGTATATCAGGTCGCTGGTACGCTTGTCATAGTATTCGATGGTTCCTCCTAATCTGCCTCCAAAGAAGCTGAAGTCCAGCCCGATGTTCAACATGGCTGTACGTTCCCATTTTAGGTCTGGATTGGCATTTGAGGCGGCTGCCAGGGTATGGTAACTATTCTGTGTGCCATTGGCGTTTGTATAGTTGAACCAACCTGAAGTACTGTAAGTCTGGATAGCCGAATAAGCTCCGAATCCGAGTGAGTTACCACTAACACCATAACCAACACGGAACTTCAAGTCATCGAAAACATTTAAATCTTTGATGAACTTTTCTTCGCTCATACGCCATGCCAACGATGCAGATGGAAAAGTTCCCCAACGGTTGTTCTTTCCAAAAGCAGAGGAGCCGTCACGGCGAATTGTTGCTTGAAGCAGGTATTTGCTGTTGAAGGAGTAGTTGATACGTCCATAAAATGAGATCATACGTAAAGTTTCCAAATGACCGTTATTATTGCTGGTGATACCGCCATTCTGCCAATCCATTTTATTGGCAAGGTTCAGATTATAAAAGGTGGTGTTATCATTGTAAAAGTCGTAGACATCCAGACCGAAACTGTCATTGTCATCATTCTGTTCCCATGAATAACCGGCCATCAGGCCCAGTTTGTGGATATTGGCGAATGTATGATCATAGTTTATGTATGTTTCAAGAATTTTTTTCTTGTTTTCTGTTGCAATACGTTTAGCTTCGCCATTTCGGGTGTTATATTGGGATTTGCTGGTATGGTATTCGTTCCATATATATTGTTCGTCTTGATAGGAAAGACTTAAGTTCCATTTCAAGTCCTTAGTGATATCTAAAGTACCTTTGGCTGTTCCTTGAAGGAGTTTCTTGTTATTTTCAAAAGTATCTTCATTGATCATGGATACAGGATTGAAGTTTTGGGAGATAGTTTTGTCGCTATACCAAGAACCGTCTGCATTGGTGACAGGAACTAGTGGAGAATAATAATTCATGGCATCGAATACGGATTGGCCATCTTTGGCGGAATCAACGGTGGTACCTTTTGATTGTGCGGCATTCACATTAAAGGCTAAGGTGAGCCGATCATTCAGTGCTTTGGTTTGCAAGAATGCGCGGCCGCCGAAACGCTCGAAATCTGTACCACGTACGATACCTTGTTTGTTTTGATAACTCATGCTGGCACTGTATTGAGTCTTTTCTGAACCGCCATTGATAGAAACGTTGTGGTTATGACTGATTGCTGTGCGCAGTACTTCATCGTTCCAATTGGTGTTTGCTCCTTTGTCATTCGGAAGAGTGATGTTATTTTCCTTGGCATAGGTGCGGAGTTCGTCGGCAGTCATCATATCTAAACGCTTGGCAATGTTGTCAAATGCAAGATATGCGCTGTAGTTTACAGAAGTATGCTCACTTTTACTACCTTTTTTGGTGGTAATCAAGATTACACCGTTAGCAGCCTTGGAGCCATAAATAGCCGTTGCAGAAGCGTCACGAAGTACGTCAATGCTTTCAATATCTTCGGGAGCAATCAGACTTAATGACATACCGGGAATACCGTCAATAACATAATAAGGTTCCATTGCCGCACCGGTACGCAGAGAAGAAGCCCCACGTAAAGAGATAGAAGCTGTACCAGAAGTCGGGTCGCTGCTTTGTACTACCGTCAAACCAGGAACTTTACCTTGCAACAACTGTCCAGGGTCAGAATAAACTCCTACATTCAGTTTGTCTGCTTTCACAGTGGTAATGGAGCTGGTTACATCCTTACGACTCATACTGCCATAACCTACTACCACAACTTCATCTAATGTTTTAGAATCTTCTTCCATAATAATCTTCAGAGAAGATCCTTTTACTGTAATTTCCTGGGTAGTGTAACCCACGTAAGAGAATACGAGTGTCTTTCCTTGTGCTACATTCAGTGTAAACTGTCCGTTAAAGTCAGTGATAACACCGTTGGTAGTACCTTTTTCGACTACATTCACTCCGATAAGGGGTTCTCCGGTCTTGTCTGTGACAATACCGTTAACTTGATTTTGAGCAAATGCCAGTGTACTGTTTAATAGGAGTAATGCAAAGACTACTATCTGTGCAAATGTCCTTTGGGTTAGAGATTGTACGTTTAGCATAGAATTTAATTTTGGTTTTGATTAATATGTTCTTGTTTAATACTGCATAGTTCTCTATATATTATGAATTGGTTGTTACAGTTTGATGTATATTTTCTTAAGATATAGCGGATAACCGATACATCCCAAAAACAGAGTGAAAACGAGGGCGTAGACAGCTGAGGCAAGGTAGGCGTCGGTTATTCCTGAATGAATGGCTGCATAGGCTGCCGCCTTCCATCCGGTACTTCCCATCATAATGGCAAGTACTTCGCTCAGTACATAGAGGAATAGGGGGTTGACGCCGAAGATGATGAAGAAGCGGCACCATTTTTGTTTATTCCTTATGTCTATATAATACATTAATGTGGCAAGTGACATGGAAGCCGCTCCGCAGGTCACCAGAACAAAAGTAGGAGACCATATTCTTTTATTTAAAGGCAGCGCATCTGCCAACAAATAGCCGATACTCATCAGAATGAATCCGGTCAAGAACAAACGGAGCACTTTGTTTTCTGTCTGATGGCTTTGTATTATCCATTTTCCACATGAAAAACCGATACAAGTGTGGGCGATAGCAGAGAGAGTGCTTACAAATCCTTCCGGATCAATCGGGCTCTTCTGATAGAGATGTGCTTCGCCGAAAAGTTGCCTGTCAATGATGGATAAAATATTGCTTTCATCGCAGGTATAACCGTTCCCCATGCATAATATGACAGTGTAACTTACCAGTAAGATAAAGGTTAATGTGGGGATGAACTTATGATTCATAAATAGGGCTGTAAAAGAAATAACACAGTAACATAAAGCAATGCGTTGTAGTACCCCGGGGATGCGCAGATGGACAAAAGGCAGGAAGTCACCTTCACATACATGGTCAAACCAACCGATTGCCCATCCGATGCATAGAATAAGAAATGTGCGTTTCAATATCTTGGTTACCACTTGTAGGGAAACGTTGAAATTGAATTTGTTCAATGAAATATATGTTGAAATACCCATGATGAACAGAAAGAAAGGAAAAACCAAGTCACAAGGTGTCAGTCCGTTCCATGCAGAATGTTGTAAAGGTGCATACGACACTTTGCCTCCTGCATTGTTGACCAGAATCATTCCTGCTACAGTGATGCCCCTGAGTGCATCGAGTGACAAAAGCCTCTTTTTAATGGGCAGTGCCTGCTGTGCGGTTTCTGTATCGAGTTCTTTCTTTTTCATCTTACAATCAATTGTTTATCAATGTTATAGCCTCTTTTGCTACTTCTATACAATCACCTTCGGCAGATGCCGCATAGGTGTTCTTTGCCAGTGTCCATGGTTCTTCCAGGGCATACCAATCTATGGTCATGGCTGGATTATCGGCAGTGGGGGTTGATGAATTACCTACTGGCAGTACAGGAAGTTTGCCATCCAGTTGGTCTTGCAGTACTTGCCAGTATTTTTCCCAACGTTTATAATAAAAGTCGCGCAGTAGTCCGTTCCATTCTTTATGGGCATAATCTCGTAACTTGCCGATGTCGGCGCAGTAACGGTTTCCCCATGTGGTGATTTGTACGCGGGCATTCCATTCGTAGAGGTCTTTCTCTTCAGATGTACTTCCTAGATTGCGCGCTTGTTGAATCCAGTTCCCTACTTTGAATTCTTTGCGTGTGCCCAACAGTTTGTCTTGCATTATCAGTAGTTCCAAGAACTGTCGGGTATGTGTGGCATAACTTTTTTTATCGAAGCTTTTAAAGTCGGCAACAGCGTAATTGTACACTATTCGGGCACGGTCGGCAATGGCTTGTCGGGTGATATCAACTAGATCATATTCAAAGTTGTTGTTACCGCGATATTTGTGTGCTACGCTCACCATCAATCGTGCGGCTTCTGCTGTGGTAGTGGGGTCGTAATAGTTGCACATTTTGCTCCAGCTGGATGCTTGGAAATTATTCAGTGATGGGCGCCCGCAAAAGATACTTTCGTGAGGACCTTGTTGGTTGTTGCCTGCCGGACAGTTGTAGATACCGTTTGCCAGGATCTGCCAAGCTTGCCAGATAGATTCATCGTCTGTGCCATAGCGTGCGCGGATGTATTGTTTTATCCATTCTTCTTTGGTAAACTTTTCTGCACGCCAAGGTAGTTCGCACATCAGTTCGAACATAACGGGATTATTTTCAATGCCTTCCATTGTCAGACCGATGCCTTTTAGCTGAGCGGCCAGTGGGTTGTCTTTGGTCAGGTAAAAATTATGAAGAAGTTGGTCCATCCTTCCATGCAAACCCACGTTCCCACCGAAATTTTCCAACAGGCAGAACAACCAGTTGTGTTCTTCGTATCCTTTGTCTCGTTTCCATATAGAGGGAATGCCCCACATGGGACGACATTCGCTAAATAAATCAAGGATGAGCAGATCGCCGGGATTCAGCGCTTTCATCATTTCCGGGCGTGGATTTTCTGTCCATCCCTGCACCACCCACACAGCTTTTGGATTAGCCTTTTTCATTGCATCCATAATAGCCTTGCCGGCTTTGCCGAAGTCTAGTCTGGCAGGCAAGCTTTTGGCTTCATGAAAAGGATCGATGGAGTAGTAGTCACTTGTTCCATACAGCTTTTCGGTTTCTTCGTAAAAAAGGCTGGCAATCTGGGTAAACTTGGGATCGTCGGGCAGTAAGATTCCCGGTCGGTCAAATCCGTTCCATTTGTTGAGAGTGCTTTGGGCGGATTCCGAGGAAGTGTTGCTTAATGTTTTCTCTTCTTTTCCACCATCAATACGTTTTCCCAAATCCAGTTTGGAGGGGATCATACCCGAGTAACCGGGCAGTACGGGGTGCATTCCCCATTCTTTCATTCGTTTCAATATTTTTTTCTGCAAGTCTTCTTGCTGTTTATACCAACTATCGGGGTTAGGGCCTCCCCAGCCTTCCAAATTGTTCATTTCCCACCAGGCAAGGAATGCTGGTCCGGCAATAAAATCATTGATTTGCTGTTTGGAAAATCCTAAGCGGAGTAATAGGTTACGCCACACACATTCATGTCCTACGGCAGCAAGTGGCAGGTTGATGCCATGCAGTGCCATCCAATCCAGTTCCTCTTCCCAACGTTTCCAATCCCAAAATGCCATGGAGTAGGAGTAGGTGCAGTAATTGAAATCATAACGCAGGGCCAGATTTGTTTCGTGGCGTTCTTTACGGAAGACGGGAGGAAGAACATTGGGTAGTGAGGCATGCATACTGTTCCATGACAGGTGGATTCCGGCATGATACTTTAAGTACCAGTTGATTCCGGTTGCTATATTAATATAGGTATTGCCTCGTATCACTACCTTGTCGCCTTTTTGGTCCAACTCGAAAAAGTCATTTGAGCTTTTGTGTAGTTCGACTACGAACTTGTCCGATGCTCCCTTGTCTATCCTTTCCAGCATTTCCTTGATGGGGTTTGCCAGTATACCGGAGGGGAGTAATATCAGCCAGCTCAATAATAAGAATGTGTTTTTCATATACATTTGCATTTCTGTTTTTTACAAATGTAAGGGAAACAAAGCTTTTTATAGGAGACTATGGTGCACAAATGGAGTAAAATAGTAAAGTGAACTATTTTTTTCCAAAATATTCGCTTGGAAGTACTCCAAACAGCTCTTTGAAGCATTTTGTGAAATATTTAGGGTCGTTAAAACCTACGGCATATGCGATTTCTGCAACAGAAATGTCACATTCTACTTTGGTTAAAGTGTCTTTTGCCACATTTAATCGGTAGTTTCTCATGAATTGACCAATGGATTGCCCTGTCAAAGATTGTAATTTCTGATTGACTAAGGTTTTGCTGTATCCCATATCGCGGATAAAGCGCTCTAAGTTATAATCCGAGTCGGCATAATGTTCTTTCATTAAATTGATTGCCGATGTCATAAATGTGTTGTCTTTGGAACTAGCGTTTATATTCAATGTTTCACAATTCATACTAGTGGAGAACATGGATTTGTATTTCTGGCGTAAGGCAAGTATATTTCGGATACGTAATCTTAGAATAACCTCATCAAATGGTTTGCACAGATATTCATCTACTCCTATTTCATAGCTGATTCTTTCTTGGGCTTCAGACCGGAGGGCAGTGAGCATGAGAAAGGGGATGTGGGAAGTAGCCAGATTAGCTTTTACCCGGCGGGATAATTCATTCCCGTCCATGACGGGCATCATCAGGTCGCTGACAATCAAATCAATCGTTTCTCTTTGAATCAAGTAAAGAGCTTCTGCACCGTTCTGTGCTTCTTTTAATTGATAATTGTTTTTGAGAATGGAACAAATATAAGTACGCATATCTGCATTATCTTCAACAATGAGGATGGTTTCCTTTTTCTCGTTTCCATTGGCAGGAATGGAAAGTGGATGTTCATTCTGCTCATATTTTTCTTTTTCTGATTTGGCTTGGGGGATACCTTTTTCCAAAGGTAATAGTATTCTGAAGAAAGCTCCTTGCTTGGGATTGTTTCCTGCATAGATGTTGCCTCCGTGCAGAGAAATGATTTTCTTACATAAGAATAGTCCGATTCCTGTGCTGCTTTGTCCATAAACGGGATATTTGATGCTCTTTTTGGATTGGTAGAAGCGTTCGAAAATACGTTCTATATCTTCGGGTACGATACCATTACCTGTATCTTTTATATCTATGAACAGCCAGGTATGGTTGTCTTTGTCGGTAAGGGAAGCCACATACAAACTTATTTTTCCATAATCGGGAGTGAATTTAACAGCATTGGATATCAGATTAATAATGGCTTTGCGCATATATTCAACATCAAATATCCAAAACGGGGTACAGAGCCGGAAGTAGGTGATGATGTTTATGTTCCGTTCATGGGCAAATACTTCGAAAGGCATTAATATATTTTGTATAAGGCGGATAAAGTTTTCGTTTGTCTTATTTAATACAACTTTGTCTGCATCTAACTTTCTGAAGTCCATTAATTCATTGACTAGTGATAGCAGATAATTGGAATTCCGTTCAGCTATTTGTAGCTGTTTCTTTACTTCCGGCTCATGGCTTTCGTCAAGGGCGCGTTGGATGGGACCGTTGATTAAAGTGACTGGTGTCCGGAATTCATGAGTGATATTGGTGAAGAAAGCAATTTTTTCTTCCGTTACCTCCTCGACGTGTCGTGCCATTATTTCTAGTTGTTTATTTTGTAACTCTAGCTCATGGGTGCGTTGGGCTACTTCTTTTTCCAGTTGTTTTTTCTGTTGACGGTACAGACTTATTTTCCATTGATAAAAATAATAGCTGCCTACGGTGATCAGAATGGCAAGCAATAAATAGAACCACCAGGATTTATAGAAATAAGGAGTGATGGTTACTTTGACTTCCGTTATTTTATCGGACCAATGTCCTTTCTCGTCTGTGGCACGGACTTGGAACACATATTTTCCGGAGGGAATGAAATTGTATCTAGCAGTATGTTCGCCAGGAAGGGTTTCTGTCCATTCATTCTCATAATTTTTCAAGCGGTAGGCATATTTCACTCGGTTACAGTTTCCATAGTTTAAGGTGGAAAACTCGATGGAAAAACCATGATCTTTTTCGTGCAGACGGATGGTATGTAAATTTGTTACCGCGCAGGGAGTTTTTCCGTCTGCTGGAGGATAGACCATGGTACCGGCGACACTGATTGAGGTCAGTTTGACTTTGGCATCCTGTTTTTTGGTCTTGGCTATATCGGGGGTGAAAGCGACTAATCCGTTTATAGTACCGAAATATAACAGGTTATTTTGGGGAGAATAATAAGATGCGTTCCAATAAAACTGATTATTGGGCAGTCCGTCTTCTTTTGTATAATTGGTGAAAGTCATGGTTTGTGTATCCAGTTGGGCGATGCCGTGGTTGGTGGACATCCACAGATGTCCCGTTTTATCTTCCACAATACCTATAATGGTATTATTGGGTAACCCGTCCTTGCGGGTGTAGTTATGAAATGTGAACTGTGTTCCGTTTTCTTCCGCTAGTTGATATAGTCCGTTCCCATTTGCCCCCAGCCAGATGGTACCATTATGATCTTCTATGATACAGTTTATTTTTTCTAATTGCAATGAAGTGGGTTCCGTCAGTTTATGTTTTAAATAGGTATAGCTGAATTGTGTGGAGGAAATGGAGAACGAGTGTAAATCCATAATGAAAACTCCTTCAGATGTTCCCATCCAAAGGCGTTTCTTGCGGTCGATAATGATGGACCCTACCGCATCGAATTCATTGTCGGAACGGTCAAACAAGACCCGGGTGAAACGCTTGGTCTTTTTATGGTAGAAATGAAGCCCTCTGGTAGTACCAAACCATAAACCATTGTTCATGGTGTCTTCACAGGCACTGCTCAGGAAATCTCCTTCCAGTCCTATGGAGTCTTCCCGGATATGGCGTTGGAAAGTTTGGTTATGGGGGATGTTCAGATTTAGTTCATTGATTCCGACTCCCCAAGTATATGCCCATAAATGATTTTCGGAATCAATGAGAATGCCACGGATAGAGTTGTTACTGATGGAAGTGGGATTGTTCTGGTCAAAAGTATAATGAATGAACTCATCGCTGCCTTTGCTCTTTTTGTTGAGTCCTCCCTCTACTGTTCCTACCCATAGATTTCCGTCTTTGTCTTCGCTGATGGCATTGACTGGATTGGGGGAAAGAGAGGTTTCTCGAAGATAGTTATATTGCCACACATACGTTTGCAGACAATTGGGAGTCAATAAATTGATTCCTCCTATCTCGGTCCCTACCCAGATATTCTCATTGTCGGTCAGCAGGCAGTTGATGAAATTACAGTTCAACGACTTGTCAGGCATTTCATTGTTTTGGCGGATATAAGTAAAAGTATCGGTATCCCGATTGTATACATTGAGTCCGTTCAGAGTAGAAACGATGACATCTCCTTTGCTAGTCAGTTTAACTCCGGTTATATAGGCTTGACTTAGCATTCCGGGGCGATGATTGGAGTAACGGTACCGGTTCAAACTCTGCCGGGTATGGTTATACTTGAAGAGTCCGCGATTGGTTCCTATCCATAACAATTCCCCGTCAGTTTCCATGCAGAGAATTCTCCAGTCTTCTGAGAAGGGTTTCAGCAGCTCCGATACCATGCTGGTTTTCAGTAAGTGGTTGCTTCCTTTTTCAATACGGCATACATGATTATCTATGCCTGCACAGATGTATTCTTGCAGGTCAATAACAGCGTGGATGGGGGATTCTGTATCTTTTTTCAGTTTATAGTAATCTTTTATTTGCCCGTCTACGCCTAGTTCCAGATACCATAGATTCTTGTCTGTCGATATCCACAAATTATCCTGCTTGTCCCGATAGATGGATGCAATGTAGTTACTTGCTAGAGATTTCAATTCGGCAGGCAGTTCTTTGTCCGTGTCTATCTGTGTATAATGTTTCAAGTCAATGAGGTCTATTCCTTCTTCCGACCCTATCCAGAGTCGTTGAAACTTATCCTCACAGACTTTATGCACGTAGTCGTTTTTCAAGCGAATGGAGTGGGATTGGGAATTATAATGAATGAATTGATAGCCATTATACCGTCCTATTCCATTATTAGTAGCTACCCAGATATATCCTTGAGTGTCTTTGTAAATATCATTGATGAAGTTATGGGGTAACCCAGTATCTTCTGTAATGAAGCTGAAATTATATCGGTTGAAAAAGTTATGTAAGTTTTCTCCAAATAAATTCAATGCTCCTCCTATAAGTAGAAAAAGTGCTATGATGTGCGTTTTCATGGCTCAGTTATTATTCTTGGGGATTTAACAATTTGCCATAAAAGTGTATCTTTGCGTTATGCAACGCAAACAAGTAGATTATAAATCGGTATTATCCCTTTTTCTTCCTCAGGGAATATTGGATTATTTCGACATAGTCGACTATTCTGATATGGGCTCTTATTACCTCATCAGTCTGGAAGAACGAAAAGTTATCCCCTTAGAACATTCACATATGAAATTGGTGTCAAAAGGCTTTTTCCCTGAAACTGTCATCACGGATTTTCCCGCCCGTGACCGTACTGTATATCTCAAGATTCGCCGCCGTCGTTGGGAGGATCCATTGACCGGCAAGACTTACAGCCGCAACTGGGATTTGGTTGCTGAAGGCACACGTATCACCAAGGAATTTGGTGCTTTTTTAAAAGAGTTACATTGATAGCACCGAGACTGACATCGCCAGTGTCGCAAGAATTTGCAAGCTCAAAAGTTCCCAACTGACAGATTACTACAGGAATCACCTGAGCAGCTTTACGGACTGGGAACTCGCCGGGCATGCGGATGAATACATGTGCTTCCCATCCAATCTTGGCGAGCATCTCTCCATTGACGAAACCTCATTCAGTAACGGTGAGTTGTATACTATCGTAACAAACAAGGACGGGCATGGGAAGAAGGGCAGTCTGATAGCCATGATTAAAGGTACCAAAAGCGACGACGTGTGCAGATGGCTGCTCCGTAAACTACCTGTCGGCAAACGGCGTAAAGTCAAGACGATAACCCTGGACATGTCAGGAAGCATGTCGCGCATTGCGAAAAAATGCTTTCCGTTAGCCAAGCAGATTATAGACCGGTTTCATGTGCAGAAAGAGTTCAAGGATGCGCTTCAGGACCTGAGAATACAGTACCGTTGGCAGGCTATGGAGGCAGAGAATAAGGAAATCAGGAAGTGCAAAAAGGAAAGGACGGAGTTTAAAGCGGAAATCTTTTCCAATGGGGACACGCGCAAGCAGTTGCTAGCCAGAAGCCGTTATCTGCTGTTTAAAAATCCGGATAAATGGTCCGTGTCACAAAGACAAAGAGCGGAGATACTCTTTGAGCAGTATGATGACATCAAGCAGTTCTATTACCTTTCCCTTCGGTTAGGCCAGATTTATTCATGCAACAGCAAAAAGGATGAAGCACGGGTCAATATGGCTTTATGGTTTAACGATGTGGAAGAATGGGAATATCCGCAATTCAATACGGTTATAAAGACATTTACGAACCACTATGACAGAATTCTTAATTTCTTTGATGAAAGACTTACCAACGCAAACGCAGAATCGTTCAACGCTAAAATTAAAAAATTAAGGGCAAGCTTTAGAGGTGTTACTGATGTGAAATTCTTCTTGTTCAGAGTCGCAAAGTTATTTGCATGAATTGTTAAATCCCCAAGAATAGTAACTGACCCCTCAGTTGTAATTCTTGGGGGAAAATCCCCTGTTAAGCACCTCCGCGCTTCTACAGGTCTACCATTTTTCCGTTCTTATATCTTTGCAGCATATAAAAAAGGTATTCAGGGAACCACACCGAAAATGGGTGTCTGGATTTCCGGCTTCTTTGGAAGTGGTAAATCTCACTTCCTGAAAATGCTCTCCTACCTTCTCTCCAACAAAGAGGTGGACGGCAAACACGCCTTTGATTACTTCGCGGACAAGTTTGACGATCCGCTGATGTATGCGACGGTGCAGAAATGTGTCCGTATTCCCACGGAGTCTATCCTGTTCAACATCGACATTGAGGGACCAATCAACAAGGACAAGACCGCTGTGCTTCGCGTCTTTGCGAAGGTATTCTATAACCACTGCGGCTTCTATGGCGAAGACCTCAAGGTGGCGAAGCTGGAACGCTTCATTGATAAGCAGGGCAAGACAGACGCCTTCCGCGCTGCCTTCAAGGAAGTCAACGGGGACGAGTGGGTCAACGCCCGCGATTCTGCTGCCTTCTTTGAGGACGATGTGGTTGAGGTTTTGCAGTCTGTTCTCGGCATGAGCGAGACAGCAGCCCGCAACTGGTTTAACGGCGAAGAGAACGCCGACATGAGCATCAAGCAGCTCGTCTCCGAGATCAAGGAGTATGTGGACAGCAAGGAAGGAAACTTCCGTCTCCTGTTCTGCGTGGATGAAGTCGGTCAGTACATCGGTGACGATGGTGATCTGATGATGAATCTGCAATCGCTGGTGGAAGAGATCGGTGACAAATGCCGGGGCAAGGTCTGGGTCATGGTCACCAGCCAGGAAGCGATTGATTCCGTTGTGAAAATCACCGGCAATGACTTCTCCAAGATTCAGGGACGCTTCAACACTCGTCTGAGCCTTTCTTCCTCGTCTGTCGATGAGGTCATCAAAAAGCGTGTTCTGGCGAAGACAGAGGACGCGGATCATCTTCTGCAAATGGAGTACGAGAAAGAGGCTTCTGGCTTAAAGAGCCTGTTTGCCTTTGATAATCCGATCCTCGACATCAAGGGCTTTACCAGCGCGGCGGAGTTCAGCGCGACCTTCCCCTTTGTGCCGTATCAGTTCATCGTCATCCAGAAGGTTCTCGCGGAAATCCGCAAGCACGGTAACTCCGGCAAGCACCTTTCGGGCGGCGAACGCTCCATGCTGTCCGGCTTCCAAGAGGCGGCGCAGAAAATCGAAAACAAGGATGAAAACGCTCTTGTGCCGTTCTATCAGTTCTATGACACGGTACATACCTTCTTGGAGAGCGCCATCCGTCGGGTCATCGACCGCTGCCAGAATGCGGCGGATGCCAACGACGGCTTGGAACAGCAGGACGTGAATGTCCTCAAGTTGCTCTACCTTGTCCGCTACATTGAAGATGTCAAGGCGAACATCGAGAACATCGCCATCCTGATGATCGACGATATTCAGTTTATTATAGGAAAAGAAAGTACACAGGAAGAATTTTTCCATACTTT
>ENA-OPWW01000356-OPWW01000356.1-human-gut-metagenome-genome-assembly--contig:-NODE-356-length-25479-cov-3.011564_pt1 | contig 25479 bp, 34 predicted proteins | sample MGYA00241513_ERZ502018 | MGnify/ENA primary metagenome ERZ502018 (study PRJEB25962, sample SAMEA2042987) | human gut metagenome | biome: human gut; feature: human-associated habitat; material: faeces...
GGTCCAGATGGACTTTTATTTTTATAAAGTGTTCAACTTGATTTTACAATCGGCGTAAATATTTTTTCTAAAAGAATGTTGGATTATTTTGTATTTCAATTCTATGGGAATTCGGTTTCAAGAAATATCTCACTTTTTGAAAAACAACGACTCCTTTTAAAATTGAAGTATGAAGATAATGCTACTAAAAATTGGAATAATATCAAATTTGGTAATTACTTTTATCACCTTTTTCCAGCTGCATATAAATTAGGTGAAGAAAATCAGTTTAATGGTAGCAAGAACTATAAAGCAGTCAAACTTGAACAAATAGTACCATTGCCTCCTAGAGAAGATAGTCCAGAGTTTCCAGTTGCTTTTAATAAAACAGCTGTAAAATATAAAGCTAAAAATCCACAATCTCAAAAGAGATTCATTTCTAAAGTAGACTATGTAACCAAACAGAAAGCTAACCTAGATGTAGGAGAATTGGGTGAGAGAGAAGTATTTGAATACGAAAAGAAAAGGCTAGCAGAATTTGGCAATCTTCAAAGGCAGATTCAATGGCAATCAAAGAAATCTGATGCTATTGGGTATGATATTCTTTCTTTTGAAAAAGATGGTACTCCGAGACAAATTGAAGTTAAAAGTACCACTGATAAAGTAAGTAATAAATTTAGTTTTATTATGACTGAAAATGAAAGACAACATGCATTATCTCTTTCTAATTATTGGATTTATCGAGTATTTGATGTAAAAAAGCAACCTATTATTTACAAGATAAAAAATCCTTTGAAGGATAACTTGGCCGAGATAATTCCTGTAAAGTATCAGGTTAATGTGAAAATAAAAAAATAAAAATAGCATTCCCATTTTAGTTAATGGGGATGCTATTGTTTAACGACGTTGTAAAGTCATTGTCCATGTATCAACACGAAATTTTAATTTAGATCCACTACGATAGACATTACTTTCTTCACCACCTGGACAACAGAACCAAAGATTTTTTCCACCTCGCCAAGCTAAATAGTAATGTGTAGATGGTTTCATTCTCATGTTCAAAGCATTAGAACCATGATAAGTAGTCATTGGATGCTTTGACAGATATTCACCACAAATAGTATGTTTAGTGATATTTATCCATTGCCATTTGTGTTTTTTATTCTGCCAATGTCCACAATAACGTGCAGGTATGGTATAACGATGAAGCCGAGTTGCTTCAACCTTTTTATTATTAAGACCGTTGTTGAATATAGTGATAAAACTAATAGCTGCGAGTGTGCTTAAAACTACAGTAATAATTTTTCTCTTCATTTTAAATGTCTTATTTCTTATCCTTAAAATTAATCACCTTAGAAGGATCAATTTTAGTTCTACGCTTATCCTTTTTCGCTATCTCAGAATCAATTTTAGGAAAGAGAGCATTCCAGAATTCCGTAACAGCATCATTTTCATATTTTTCTTTAGGATCTTCTTTTGTATGACCGTTCTCATCAACGGCTTGTGGACCTTTGTACTTATCTTGTTCAGCCTTAGCCAACATTGCCGTTGCAAAACTATTAACTTTAATCTGTTTTCGCGGTTTATTCTTTGGTCGTTTATTTTTATCAGGTAAGTCTGTTACTTTTTTCATGAGTTCTCCTTAAAATATAATATAATCTTGAATCATTTGATGAAAGGTATCAACCTGTCATTTTAGTAAAAATATGTATAATAAGAGGCACTGCATTTAAGTGGTGCCTTTTTGCTTAAGCAAATTATCTAGGATTTACATCGTGAGCATATTCTTTTAGTTCCAACAAGCTGTATTTTTTCCCGAAGATGGTGTGTTTGTCGGGAACCAAACGATAGGAGTTCTTCAATCTCTTCATAAACTTGTTAGTGAATAATTTTTTCTTTTGCCCATAAAGCGTATGTTGATTCAGCCATTGTTCTGCTTGATTTCTTGATAGATATTTCATGAAATCTTCCTTTCTGTTATTCAGAGTGCAAGTACTTTGGCTGTACCTCTATACACCACTATTGTAGTTCTTTGAGTATTGAATGTATAAAAATTTATAGAGGGCATAAAGATAGACTATATTCATAAGAAAAACCAAAATAAGAATTAAAGGTATATATTTTACGAGGTAAAATTATGAAACTCAATAAAAAATCATCTTAGTTTCAGCTGCAACTTTAATGGCATTGAGTCCAGCTATCGCTTTGACTCAAAACAATGAGCCGGTTCTTGCAGCTAGCAAGAAAGCCACCAAAAAAACAATTAAAACTAGTACAAATGGTATCACGCTTTATAACAAAAAGGGTAATTCTTATACTGGCAAGAAAAAAGTTAAGAGTAATAGCACAATTAAGACTTATGGCAATCCAGTTTGGATTACTAGTCGCATTTCACTTCTGTCAAGCGATAGTTTTCCAATAATCAGAATTAATAATGGTCAAAATTACGTGTGGCTTGGTGACAATGGTTATATTAAGTCTAATTGCTTAGGCAGTATTAGCAACAAGGGTGTAATTAATATTGCTCGTAAAGGTTACGTTTATGACAAAAACGGCAAGCGTTTGAAATCATATCGTGGTGGCAAGGCAACTGTAACTCGTAATCAAAAGATTAAATATGCTGGCAAATTGACAGAAACTTCACGTGAACTTTACTATTACGTTGGCAGCGGTGCTTATGTTAAGGCACTGAATGTAAGTAAAATCAATGGTCAATATGTCTTCACGAAGCAACCAACTTATGTAGTTCCACGTGCTGATATGTACGTTTTGAACAAAGATTTAAAGGAAACTTCTAAAGTTGTTCGTACTGGTAGCAAAGTTAAGATTGATCAGGTTTTGATCGATACTGACTACACTGACCCACAATTGTACGTCAGAATAGCTGGCACCAAGGACCAATTCTTGTACTGGACTGATGCAGGTGATTATCCAGATGAAGATGAGGGGAATTTTAGCTTTAGATTCTTCATGGATAATAATCATAATTTTGCGGAATCAACTCAATCGTTGGTTACTTTTAAACAAGGCCTAGAAAAGATTACACCACTTTACAATGAGCAAGGTCAGCTAGTTGATTTAGGTGGTAAATATTTGGAAAAGGCAGCTCGTGGCAACTTTTTGCCTGAGAACAATTATCAGGTTGATTATGCTCGGTACATTTGGGTACCTAGTGAAAAGAAAGCAGAACTTTTCTATCACTTAATTGGTACTACTTTTTCAATGCGTGATCCACATAGTAAATATGAATACACTTGGGTTAAGCAAAATATTGGTAGTGTTTATGTAAAGGCAAGTGATGTTACTTTCAAAGGTTTAAAAGTTAAGACTCAAAATACTGCAGAAGAGGCTACCAAGTTAGCTGAAAAGTAGAAAAATATTGAAGCGCTGTCGTTTGACGGTGCTTTTTATGTCAATAAAAAATTCTAAAATATTTATTGACAATAGCTAAAAGAAAGATCAATTTAACATTAAATTCATTTAAGAAAGGAGTCACATATCATGTTAGAATCACAAAGCGCATTAACAGTAGAATTACGCCGCCACCAAAATGATGGTTTATTTGTGATCCTAAATTATGGTGTGCGGCGATCCTAATCTCAGATAATTGATTTACTAATTATTCTATGAAGGTTCACATTCCTTAATTGAGATGTGGGCCTTTTTTTATTTTTTAGAAAAGAGAAACAACTATGAAAGCTATTAAATTTATCAGTACTACCGGTTTGCTTATTGGTGCAGCTTTAAGTTTAACTGCATGTGGTCAAAATAATAAGAATGCAGCCAAGACTGCGAATAAGTTTCCTGAACAAACCCCGCAAAAGACAGCAAAACAGGGCGGGACTTTAACCTATGCTATTGAAACTGATACTCCTTTTAAAGGGATTTTTGATAGTCAGTTATCAGTTGATCAAGTGGATTCAGACGTAATGCAATTTGGTAATGAGGCTTTGTTCGATACTGATAATCAATATAATATTACTAATAAAGGCCCAGCTACTTTTAAATTAGACAAGAAAGCCAAGACAGTAACAATTACTGTTAAGAAAGGAGTTAAGTGGTCTGATGGCAAGCAAGTGGTTGCTAAGGATTTGGAATATCCATATGAAATGACTGCCAATAAAGCTACCAACAGTCTACGGTACTCAGATTCTCTAGCTAATATCGTGGGAATGAAAGCCTATCACAATGGCAAAGCGAAAACTATTTCAGGCATAACTTATCCTGATGGTGAAAATGGCAGAACTATTGTCATTCATTTTTTAGCAATGAAACCAGGGATGTTGCAATCTGGTAATGATTATTTCATTGAAACAGCAGCTCCATACCATTATTTAAAGGATGTACCTTTCAGTAAATTAGTTTCATCAGATCAAATCAGAAAAGATCCATTATTCTTTGGACCATATAAAGTTAGCAAAGTTGTCAGAGGTCAGTCAGTAACTTGGGTTCCCAATAAATATTATTGGAGAGGCAAACCAAAGTTGAATAAGATTGTGGCGCAAGTTGTTTCGACTAAATCAGCCAGTCAAGCAATTAAGAGTCACAAGTTTGATATTGCAGATGTAGTTAACTCTGATTGGCAAGCCGTTAAGAACGCTAAGAATACTAACTTTATTGCTAAGATCCCTCTTGCATATAGTTACTTAGGCTTCAAAGTCGGGAAGTGGGAGAATGGCAAGAATGTCATGGACAAGAATTCTAAGATGAACAATAAATCTTTGCGTCAGGCAATTGCCTATGCCATGAATATTAATCAAGTTGAAAAGAGATACACGCAAGGTTTGACTTTCAGAGTGCCAACAAGAATGCTAAAGGTTTTCCATACAATTTAAAGAAAGCCAACCAATTATTGGATAAAGCTGGCTACAAGAAGAAAGGCAAATGGAGGGTTCAACCTAATGGCAAGCCTTTGAGTATTCACTTGGCCGCAATGACAGGTTCCGCAGTGCAAGAGCCGATTATTCAGAATTATATTCAACAGTGGCATAAAATCGGCTTGCATGTCAGCTTAACTGGTGGCAGATTAATTGAATTCAATTCCTTCTACGACAAACTGGACCACGATGATAAAAATGTCGATATGTTTTTATGGCAGCTTGGTCATTGTCATCAGAGCCTTCACCAAGAGGGATGTACAGCGAAACTAACCCAATGAATGACTCTAGATTCGTTACCAAGGAAAACAATAAATTGCTTGATGAAATTGATTCTACTAAGGCATTCAATCACAAGTACCGGGTAGCAGCTTTTCATAAATGGCAACAATATATGAACGATGAAGCTTATATTGTGCCAATGACTAATTCATATTCAATTCAGGCAGTCAATAATAAGATTGTGAACTACTCATTAAAACCAGCAGCTGCAAATAGTGTTTGGTATAAGGTTGGCTATGCTAAATAAATTGTGAATAGAAAAAGATGGCTCTAATCACTAGATCTATACATATGTTCGCATTATAATTTAACTTGTAATGACTTTTAAGGGTAGGTTTAGTGATTATGAAGAAATAAACAATTGATGTTGAAAATAAAGATTTTAGAAAGAAATTACGTAGAAAGTATTTAGTGAGCCTTTTTGGGGATGCGTTGGGTTTAATTAGTGTTATCTTCTTAGCCCATGCACGAGCTCAAAATAATCTCTCACTCATGATTTGGACGTGTATTTTAAATACACTAGCTTTGATTTTAATAATTTCAAGTAATTTTTTCGTAGCTTCAAAGGAATATAAACAAATTAGACATCTATCGGCACAAGAACTTAAAGAAATAAGTGAAGAATTAGATAAATTTCCTGATCCTTTTGATAGTCGAGGATTAACAATTGTTTCGACTTTATTTTTTATTAGTCTGGCTGTTGTGCTATTGTTCGGCTTAGTTAAGTTATCACAGTATGGTCTGATTGAGTTTATCTGTTTCATCTATGCGATTTGCTTTGTAGTCGATTTAAGAAACGTTGTTAAGTATTCAATTTAAATTATTTTAATCATTAGGCATTATCTCAGAGATAATGCCTTTTTTGTCGCTTCTATTAATATTGTTTAGGTGTAAACTAAAACTATAAATGTATATTTTTTGTGTGAATGAGAGGTTATTTTATGAAAAAAGGAAGAAGATTACTAGTCCTAATCAGTGCAATTCTGATGATGCTAGGTGAAGTGGCAGTTATTCCTTCCACTTTTAATAATTGTGATACTGTTTTAGCTACAGTTCATAGAGCTAAGCGTCATCCTAGAAGACATGTTAAAAAGCATAAACATAGTAAAGCAAAGATTTGGACTGGTGATTATCGGATTGTAGGTAATAAAAAGAGTAAGATCTTTCATGTAATAAGAGGTCATAGTTACCGTATGAACCGTGAAAATGCTGTATTTTTTAAGAGCAAGGCTGCAGCACGAGCAGCGGGTTATCGTGAATCGAAGAGATAAGTATGAATACCTTAGAAAAAATCGGAAAAGTAATTCTCTGGATTTTGTTTTGGTATTACTTTACTCCGTATTATTTATTAAAAAAGTATGTTTTTAAACATAGTAAACGAGATCGATTATGGTCGAGTCTGAGTTCAGTTGTCATTGTTTTCATACTGTTTTGTTGCTGGGTAAATAGTTTGCCCGATGATGATTCGTCAACCAGTACTACAGAACCTAAAGTTCATTATGTAGTGAAAAAAGTTGGACAAAAAGAGTTAGTTAAAGCACAGGCTAAAGAAAAAGTTTTAGATAAAGAAGAGAAAAAAGAAGAAGCAGAATATGAAAAGTTAGTAGCTGCTTTGGCTATTGCAAAAACTAAAGCTAAAAAAGAAAAATTAGCTGAAGAAAAAGCTGAGAAAAAAGCGGCTAAAGAGGCGAAGCATGATAATTATTCAGCTAATTCATCTCAATCAATTAAAACTGAACATCATCATAATTCAGGAGCACCCGCTGGCAATCATGGAGATATGAATACCACAGATTCAGGTAAAATTGTTGGTAATCGTAACTCTAAAATTTACCATGTTCCAGGGCAAGCGGGATATCGAATGAATTCCGCAAATGCAGTTTACTTTGATTCTGAAGCAGAAGCTAAAGCTGCTGGCTATAGAAAGGCATTGAGATAATGAATAAACGTAAATTTGTTACGATTTTTTCTAGCTTTTTGATGCTTTTGACACTTTCAGGTTGCTCGAATGCTCAAAGTAGTCAAGGAACTGTTTTAGCAAAAGCACCTAAAACGGTAGTTAAATATAATCGAACTGCTAAAATAAAAGCTACTAAAATTGAGGCTAAGAATCATAAAACTGAACAAAAAATAAAAACATTAGATAAAAAGATTGCTAAATTAAGAAGGCAACTTAAGAAATATTCGAGTGCACATGCAGTTGAATCAGTAAGTGCTGCTAAGCTTGCTACTCTCACTTATACAGGGAAAGATATTATTATTGTTAATAATAATGATCCTAGTTTCTCCAAAACAGACTTGAGTACAGCAGACGGTGCATGGCAACGTTATGGCAATCTTGATGGCTTAAATCGAGTTACTACTGCTAACGCATTACTCAATAAGTCATTGATGCCTAATAGTCCACGTGAACCGCTCCACGTTGATCCGACAGGTTGGCATAATAAGAGAATTGCTGGTGGCTGGCTTTATAATCGTTGTCATCTAATAGGGTTTCAATTAACTGGACAAAACAATAATTTGAAGAACCTGATGACAGGAACTAGACAGCTTAATGATCCGGATATGCTACGTTATGAAGATGAAGTAGCAGAATATCTCAAGGAATCGGGTAACAATTACGTTCGCTATCGAGTAACACCTGTTTTCCGTGGTGATGAATTATTAGCTCGAGGAGTAGAAATGGAAGGACAGTCAGTTAGTTCAAATACGGTTCATTTCAACGTTTATATCTTTAATGTTGAAAATGGCGTTCGTTTGAATTACGCAACAGGTACCAGTCGAATAAAATAAAAGTAAAATGATCCACTACCAATTAAGGTAATGGATCATTTTTTAACTTACAATTAAAATCTTCCAAAGAGGGCTGCTAGTGTACCAATTCTGCGGTTGCATAGCTGCTAAACTAGCGACAATAATAAAAATTCCACCAATGGAAATTGATAAGGCAAAAAGATAATTAAACATAATGAACGGAGAATTCCCATTAATAGCTTGACGTAAAATGTGAATAGCAAATGCTACTACAATCATCCCTATTGAGATGCCGATTTGGTAAAAAACATACATCAACTTTTCCCCAGTCTTTTTAAATCTGTTAAATATTATATGATTTTTTTGAATAATAAACAAAAATTAAAATTAAATTTGACTTATATTAATAAGTCTATTATTATTCACACTAAAGTATGATGTTTCATGAATGAGAGGTATATAAATGGACTGGACCATTATACAGCAGGCATTGCCAGCATATGGGCATGGCTTCGTTCTTACCGTTTGGCTCTCATTGGTTGGGATTATTGGCTCAATCATTGTTGGAGTCATTGCAAGTTTGCTGCAATACTTTAAGACCCCGATCTTAAGTCAGATTGCAACAGCTTATGTCGAATTGGCACGCAATACACCGCTTTTAATTCAACTTTTCTTTTTGTATTATGCATTCCCGGTAATTGGTTGGCGAATGTCATCAATTACTGCCGGAATTATCGGCTTGATTTTCCTTGGGGGAGGCTACATGGCTGAAGGGTTCACCGGTGGCTTCCAAGGGGTAACGGATAGTCAAATCAATTCTGGCGAAGCTTTAGGAATGAATCGCTTTCAATTAGCAAGATACGTTGTGTTCCCGCAAGGATTTGCCTTAAGTATGCCAGCTTTGGCAGCTAATGTGATTTTTCTTATTAAGGAAACATCTATCTTTACAGTGATTGCGATTCCAGAATTGACTAATACCGCATTGGACCTAATAGGAATGTATTACCGGTCTAACGAATATCTTTTAATGTTGGTTATCGGCTATGCGATTATTATGATTCCAGTAATTTTGCTTTTAAACTGGCTAGAAAGGAAAGTTCGTTATGGCGCATTCGGGGATTAATGTCTTATTTAGCGGCAGCAACTTTGATCGGCTATTAGTTGGTTTATGGACCTCTATTTGGATTGCTGCTTTGTCAATTATCATTGGATTGCTTATTGGAACTATATTCGGTGTTCTTCGGACAATGCCGAATAAAATAATTCGTTGCATTTTAAGAGTCTACATGGAGATCTTTAGGATTTTACCTAGTGTAGTTCTACTTTATTTGGTTTATTATATTTTGCCTCGTAGCTTGCATATTAATTGGCCGGGTACTTGGATGGCAGTCTTAGCTTTTTCGCTTTGGGTAGCAGCAGAGTTCAGCGATATTGTTCGTGGGGCTTTGCAATCCGTGCCATTAGCTCAAAAGGAAAGTGGCTTGGCATTGGGTTTGAGTAAGACGCAGCTTTTCTTGTATGTTTTGTTACCTCAAGCATTCAAGTTAGAGTTACCAGCTACGATCAACTTAGCAACAAGAGTAATTAAAACAACTTCTATTTTAATGTTGATCAGTGTAATGGATGTTATCAATGTGGGACAACAAATTATTGAAGCAAATAATCAAAAATTCCCAACAGGTGTTTTCTGGGTTTATGGTTTGATTTTCTTCTTTTACTTTATCCTGGATTATCCTTTATCAGTATGGGCAAAGAGTTTAATGGCAAAGCAAAAATAGGTGAGAAAAATGACTGAAGAAATTTTAAAAGTGGAACATCTAAACAAGTTTTATGGTGACTGGCAAGCACTTCACGATATTAGCTTTAATTTGAAAAAGGGTGAAGTTTTGGCGATTCTGGGTCCCTCAGGTTCAGGTAAATCAACACTCTTAAGAACACTGAATGGTTTGGAAAATTATAAAAATGGTGAGATTGTCTTTCATGGTAAAAAGGTCCAGTCCTCTCCAAAAGAATGGCAAGCTATTCGACAAAAGATTGGCATGGTTTTTCAATCATATGATCTTTTTCCAAACCTAACAGTAATGCAAAATATTCTTTTGGCACCTACAAAGGTCCAAAAACGGGATCGAGCAGAAGTAGAACAAGAAGCACATCATTTGTTAAAACGGGTAAATATGGATCAATATGCTGACACGTATCCTCGAGAATTATCTGGTGGTCAACAACAAAGAGTGGCAATTGTCCGTACTTTAGCTATGAAGCCTGAAGTTATTCTACTTGATGAAATTACTGCATCTCTTGACCCTGAAATGGTTCGTGGTATTGAAGATATTGTTAAAAAACTTTCAGAAAATGATCATATGACAATGATTTTAGTTACTCACCAAATGAACTTTGCTAAACGTGTCGCTGATCAAGTCCTCTTTTTGGAAAAAGGCAGGATTATTGAGAAAACTCCTTGTGAACAGTTCTTTACTGAACCACAATCTGAAAGAGCTCAGCAATTCCTCACTGATATGGACTTCTAGGGGGATGAAACTATGAGTGGACGAAAGATATTCAACACTATTATTAGTGTAATTGCCGCTGTCGTAGTGTTAGCTTCAGCTTATATGGGTTTAACTAAACCATATCTAGCTCGTTCTGCTGGTGGTAGCGGTTGGAGTAACAATAATAGTGTGACCCAAATTAAGCGTCGAGGTTATATTCGAATTGGTGTTTATGGCGACTTACCACCATATGGTTGGGTTAACTCTCAAGGTAAACGGGTTGGTTTTGATTTGCGACTTGCACGAGAATTAGCTAAAGAATTAGGTGTGAAACCACGATTTACCCAACTTAACGGAAATAACCGGGTTGACGCATTGAATTCTAATAAAGTAGATATGGTCTTAGCCAACTTTACCAAGACTCCAGAAAGAGCAGAAGTAGTAGATTTTGCCCATCCTTACATGAAAGTATCAACTGGTGTTGTTTCACCTAAGAGTCACCCGATTACCAGTGAAAAGCAATTGCGAGGGAAACAATTGATTCTTTTGAAAGGATCAACGGGTGAAAACTACTTTGCTAACCGTCCTGGAATAAAGCTTTTACGTTTTGATTCAGAAACCCAGCAATTTAATGCAATGAAAAATAAGCGAGGAGCTGCATTAGCTGATGATAACTCCTACTTATATGCCTGGATTAAAAAGAATCCGCAATATGTAGTAGGAATTAGATCAATTGGTCCTCACCAATTTATTGCACCTGCTGTTAAGAAGGGTAACAAATCTTTATTGAAGTGGACTAATAAACAAATCAATCGTTTGACTGCTGAAGGTTTCTTCAAGAAAGATTACCAAATTGAACTTAAACCATACTTTGGTAAAGGAATTGTGCCTAGCGACATTTTATTAAAGTAAATCAAAAATGAAAAGAGAAGTAATTCAAACTTGGAATTACTTCTCTTTATTCTATGCCAAAGTATTTTTTAGCTGCGTCGCTCATCTTATTTGGTGACCAAACAGGGTACCAGACGAATTCGACGTCTACATTTTTAACTTCCTCGACTTGTCCAACTTTTTTTCAAAGATTTCATCTGGGGTATGATATGCTAAGATCTTTCTCGGCAGTGAATTGCACCAGGTTTCAATATTAATGATGTCTTGAAGATGTCGTTCCAGTGCTCGCTGTATTGTTTTTGAAGCGTTCTAAAAGCATGCATGACACTGGCAGCGGTCTTATCGGGAATCCGCAAGATTAAAAACTCACGACTCATTCGCTCAGACAAAGTCAGCAGTACTTGATCATCTCTAGTCTCATGTCCTAAAACCAGGTCGCATTCCCAATGGCCGAACTCTTTTCGATCGTTGATCTCTTGTGGACGTTCTTCAATGCTTCGGCCAAGCTTTCTCTTATTTTTGCGGATGCGATGAATTTTAGTGTTGCGTTTTAACTTTTCGGGCAAATCACAGTTTCTGATATCCATTAATCCTTGATCGACATAGTTATACAGGGTTCTAGTACAAACCGTTTGATTACTAAAAAATTCTCCTATAGCCAAACTGCGATTGGCACATATATCAAGCGACCAGTCGTCTTCAGAGAAATGCTTGTTAACATATTCGATAAAATCAGATTTCTTCAAGAAGTCTGATTTGCGGCCACAATGGTATCGATTAGCCTGATAAACGCTTTGACCGTGATCAGCCTTGTACCGCCTCTGTTTGCCATGATAAAGAGAAACAGTACCGCGTTTGACTTCATAGCTGATAGTAGACGGGGAACAACCAAGTTCACGTGCAATAAGCCGTCTTTGATACGAGTTTGGATAATAACCCGCTCTTCGAATGATAAGTGTTTGCCTTTAATGCGCTGATTCATGGTAAAACATAAAGAGTCCATTTGTGACCTCCAATAGAAGTTTTTGTGGTTATTAACATTCTATTAAACAGGCCCAGATGGGCTTTTATTTTTTACAAAGTGTTCAATTTAATTTTACAATCGGCCTTTTTTTAAAATTCATTATTAGGTATAAACCAATAATATAAGTTTATCTTTATAACTTGAAAGTGAGGGTATTTTTATGAAAAAGGGTAAGAAATTAGTATTGTTGCTAACAACGATCTTGATGCTGTTAGGTGAAGTAGGAATTAGTTCTACCGTAAGTAATCCAACTACCTCAGTTGTGGCTGCGACTCGTAAGCCTAAACGTTCTACTAAAAAATATAGTAAAGCTAAAATTTGGACAGGCGATTACAAGATCGTTGGTAATAAAAAAAGCAAAATCTTTCATGTAATTCATGGTCATAGTTATCGCATGAACCGTGAAAATGCTGTGTTTTTAAGAGCAAGGCTGCAGCCCGTGCTGCTGGATATCGTGAATCCAAGAGATAAATTAATAAAAATAAATTAAATCACAACAAAATAAATAAAAAATTTTTAAAAGCGAGTATTAGTAAAATACTTGTTTTTTTCTTGCTATATAGGGATGAATTAAATAATAAGCGTTAGTTTATGGGCACTTCGTTGTTTTTGTCCAAGCAGGATAACTTTACCAACCCCTGAAAGAGGTTACAATGAAGATGTTAACCAAATAAACAGGAGGTTTGAAATATATGGATAAGAGAAAAGTAATTATTGTTGGTGCTTCACACGGTGGTCATGAATCTGCCATCGAATTATTAGACAAATACGATGACGTTGACGTAACTATTTATGAAGCCGGCGATTTTATTTCATTTATGTCATGTGGAATGCAACTTTATCTTGAAGGCAAAGTAACTGCTAAAGATGACGTACGCAACTTTGCACCCGAAGACGTTGAAGCTAAAGGCGGCCATGTCTACGCTAACCACGAAGTAACTGCTATTCATCCAGACGACAAGACTGTAACCGTTAAGGACGTCGTTAGCGGCAAAGAAAGCCAAGTAGAATACGACAAATTGATCTTGTCTTCCGGCGTAACTCCTAAGACCTTGCCAGTACCAAACAGCGACCTAAAGAACATCTTCTTAATGCGTGGTCGCGACTGGGCAACTAAGTTGAATGCTGCCAAAGATGATCCGGCTATCAAGAATGTTGTAGTCATTGGTGCCGGCTATATTGGTATCGAAGCAAGTGAAGTCTTTGCTAAAGCCGGCAAGCATGTAACTTTAATGGATATGATCGATCGTCCTTTGGGCACTTACCTTAACCCCGAACTTACCAATATCTTGGAGCCTGTATTTAAGGATCACATGGACCTTAAGATGAACGCTAAAATTACTGGCTTTAAGGGTGAGGACAAAGTTTCTGGCGTTGAAACCGACCAAGACGTAGTTCCTGCAGATTTGGTCATCGTTTCTGCTGGTGTAACTCCTAATACTACTTGGTTAAAGGGTACAGTTGATCTTGATCAAAGAGGTTGGATTAAGACTGACCCATACCTCAGAACTAACGTTAAAGATGTTTACGCAATCGGGGATGCAATTTTGCCACTTTCGATTCCTGCAGGCAAGCCAATGCCAATTGCCTTAGCTACAACTGCTCGTCGCGAAGCTCAATACTTGGTAAATCACTTGTTTGAAGCTAAGCCAGACAAGGCCTTCAAGGGTGTCACCGGTGCTTCCGCATTGAGCGTCTTTGACTATCACTTCGCTACAGCAGGCTTGAACCAATTCTCAGCTAAGAGAAACGACGTTCCATACGCAACCAGCTTCTATGAAGACTCAATGCGTCCAGCTTATATTCCTGAAAAAGACAATCCTAAGGTTTACGTAAGTTTGACCTTCAATCCATACAATCACCAAATTTTAGGTGGTGCCGTTCTTTCTAAGTATGACATTACTGCACAAGGCAACGTTTTAGCTTTGGCAATTAGTCACAAGATGACGCTTGAAGACTTGGCTGAGCAAGACTTCTTCTTCCAACCTGGATTTGATCGTCAATGGAGCTTACTCAACTTGGCTGCACAACACGCCTTAGGTTTAGCTAAATTCTAAAAGATAAAATTTTCTGTTGACAAACTTCATTAGCAAGATTTTTATAACATTAAATTTATTTAAGAAAGGAGCTACATATCATGTTAGAATCACAAAGCGCATTAACAGTAGAATTACGCCGCCGCCACCAAAATGATGGTTTATTTTGTGATCCTAAATTATGGTGTGCGGTGAATTTTGTTTAAATAATTAATTAACAGATTATTAGACAAGGCCTACATTCCTTAATTGGGATGTAGGTCTTTTTTGTTTTTAGAAAAGAGATACTTATGAAAGCTATTAAATTATTCGGTTCTGCTAGTTTACTCGTTGGTGCTGCCTTAAGTTTGGCAGCTTGTGGTCAAAATAATAAAGATGCAGCTAAAACTGCTAAGAAGTTTCCAGAACAAACTCCTCAAAAGACAGCTAAAAAAGGTGGCACTTTGAATTATGCTATTGAAACAGATACGCCATTTAAGGGAATTTTCGATAGTCAATTATCAGTTGACCAAGTAGATTCAGATGTCATGCAATTCGGTAATGAATCATTGTTTGATACTGACAACCAATATCAGATTACCAATAAAGGTCCAGCTATTTTTAAGTTAAATAAAAAAGCTAAAACTGTAACGATTACAGTTAAAAAGGGTGTCAAATGGTCAGATGGTAAGCAAGTTGTGGCCAAGGACTTGGAATATCCTTATGAAATGACCGCCAATAAGGCAACTAACAGTTTGAGATATTCAGATTCATTGGCAAATATCGTGGGAATGAAAGAATACCATGATGGCAAGGCTAAGACTATTTCCGGAATTGATTTTCCAGATGGCGAAAATGGTAGGACAATTGTCATTCACTTTTTATCAATGAAGCCAGGAATGCTCCAATCAGGTAACGACTACTTCCTTGAATCAGCTGCTCCATATCATTACTTGAAGGATGTTCCATTTAAGAAGTTGGTTTCATCCGATAAAATTAGAAAGAATCCGATGTTCTTTGGCCCATATAAGGTAAGCAAGGTCATTAGAGGTCAAGCAGTAACTTGGGTGCCTAACAAGTATTACTGGAGAGGTACACCTAAGCTCAACAAGATCGTAGCTCAAGTAGTTTCAACCAACTCAGCTTCTCAAGCTATTAAGAGCCACAAGTTCGATATTGCAGGCGTGGTAAATTCTCAGTGGCAATCAGTAAAAACTGCTAATGACACCAACTTTATTGCTAAAATTCCTCTAGCATACAGTTACTTAGGCTTTAGAGTAGGTGAATGGAAAGATGGCAAGAACGTAATGGACAAGAATTCTAAGATGAACAATAAGTCATTACGTCAAGCAATTGCCTATGCCATGAACATCAACCAAGTTGAGAAGAGATACACTCAAGGTTTAACCTTTAGAGTGCCAACTTTAATCCCAGAGCAATTTGGCGATTACTTTGATAAAAATGCTAAAGGTTACACATATAATTTGAAGAAGGCTAACCAATTATTGGATAAAGCCGGCTACAAGAAGAAGGGTAAGTGGAGAGTTCAACCTAATGGTAAGCCACTTAATATTCACTTCTTGGCAATGAGCGGCAGTGCTGTGCAAGAGCCAATCGTGCAAAACTACATCCAACAATGGAGAAAAATTGGTTTACACGTAAGCTTAGCTGGCGGCAGATTAACTTAATTTAATTCCTTCTATGACAAGTTGGATCATGATGACAAAGGTATTGATATGTTCATGGCTGCTTGGTCACTTTCAACTGAACCTTCACCAAGAGGGATGTATAGTGAAACTAACCCAATGAACGATTCAAGATTTGCCACTAAGGAAAACAACAAGTTGCTTGATGAAATCGACTCAACCAAGTCATTCAACCACAAGTACAGAGTTAATGCTTTCCATAAATGGCAACAATATATGAATGATGAAGCTTACATTGTGCCATTGACTAATTCATACTCAATCCAAGCCGTAAATAGTAAATTGGTTAATTACTCGCTTGAGCCTTCTGTTTCTAACAGCATGTGGTATAAAGTTGGTTACGCTAAGTAAAATTTTTTCTATATTGTGGGTGCTCATCGATATTTTTCGTACTATAATAAGAAAAAAACGGATGTTTTTGAATTATTAAGGGAGTTCAAGGATGAATAACAAATTAATCAAAATTACGATGGGTGTCGGTTTAAGTGCTGCAATGCTTTTGGGGAGTGTAAGCGGAGTTAGCCAAGTTGAACCGCAAACAGTACAGGCTGCACGCAGCTACAAGATTAAGTTGAATCATAAGGATGTTGTATATAGCGCTCGCGGCCAAAGAAAAGGTGCTTTAAAGAATGGCAGAACTGTAACTGCATATGGCGTGAAGAAAATTCATGGCAAGAGATACTACAGCTTAGGTGCAGGAAAATACATTAAAGTTGCTACTGCTACTAAGGTAGGAAAAGCTACTCAACCAGCACAAAATACTGCAACTGCAAGTGAACAACCAGCAACTAAGACTGAATCAGGTTCTGCATCAAGCAAAGGCGGCTTGATGAGTTTGAACAACAGTAAATTTAAAAAAGAAGCTGCTGAATCATTCGTAAACCAATTGAATGAAATGAGAAGTCAAAGAGGTTTGCATAAGCTTACTGTTAAGCCAGCTTTGAAGGCTTATGCTCAAACTCGTGCTAACGAAATCGTTAATAAGTTCTCACACATTCGTCCAAACGGTAAGAGAACTTCATATGAAGAAAACATCGGCTTGAATAGCGTGCAAGTTTCTACCACACTTCAAGAAGCTGCTAAGGCTTTGCTTGATGAATTTATTTATCACGACCAAGGTTCAAACTGGGCTCACAAGAAGTCACTTTTGAGTAAAGCAAACAAGACCATTGGTGTAGGTTTTGCCTTTGAAGCAAAGGCAGGCATGGCAACTCAAGGTAACAAGTATCCTGATTACTTGGGTGACCGTATTGCTGTTGATTTGCAAACTCACTAAGAAATAAATATAAGATAAAAAATGTTCAATACCTGAAATTTGGTATTGAGCATTTTTTCATCCTAAAATAAGCATCTTCCAAAATTGACTACTGGTGTACCAGTTATGCGGCTGAATTGCGGCCAGACTGGCAATGATGATTAACACACCAGCTGTCGAGATCGAAATGGAAAATAGAAAGTTGGTTAAGTTAGAAGGGTAGCCACTTTTACGACATCCCTTAAAAATATAAAGAGCAAGACCGACGAAAAAGAAACCTACAAAAATTCCAATTTGATACCAGATATCCATACTACTCCCTTGATTTATATCCAAAATATTTCTTAGCTGCATCACTCATTCGATCCGGTGACCAAACCGGATACCAGACAAATTCTACGTCTACGTTTTTTACTTCTTCAACTTTTTTAACTTCTTTAGTGATTGCATCGATTAAAAAGCCGGTCAAGGGACAGGCTGGAGTGGTCAAAGTCATGTTGATTAAGCAGATGCCATCTTCGTCCAAGTCGATACCATAGATTAAGCCTAAATTAACCACGTCGACGTTTAATTCAGGGTCGATCACCTGAGCGAGGTGGTTAATGATGTCGTTTTTGATTGTTTCGCCGTCTCTCATTATGCATCCTCACCAAAAATCTTTGCTTTGATTGCTTGTCCGGTTGGCGTACCAGCTAAGCCACCGATTCCTGTTTCGCGTAGGGATGCTGGCATTTGGTGGCCAACTTTTTTCATGGCATCGATACATTCGTCAGCCGGAATTACACTAGTGCATCCCGCCAGCGCCATATCTGCCGCAATCAAGGCGTTCCCAGCACCAATCGCATTTCTTTTCACGCAAGGCACTTCAACCAGTCCTGCAATAGGGTCACAAACAAGGCCAAGCAAATTCGACATTGCAATCGATAAAGCCTGTGCACTTTGTTCGGCGGTGCCGCCAGCTGCTTCAACTGCCGCAGCCGCACCCATGGCAGAGGCAGAGCCTACTTCAGCTTGGCAGCCGCCAGTAGCACCAGCGATTTCGGCGTTGTTGGCGATCACCATGCCAAAGCCACCGGCAGTGAACAAGAAGTGAATCATTTGCTCCTCAGTTAAGTTGAGTCGTTTTTCTAATAAAAACAAGACACCAGGTAAGGTGCCGGATGAACCCGCTGTTGGCGTAGCACAAATGACACCCATTGCCGCATTAACTTCGTTAGTTGCAACAGCATTCTGTACGGCAGTCATGATCGTATCGCCAGAAAGGGTGTGGCCTTTCTCAATATATTTCTTGATCTTCACGGCCTCACCGCCAGTTAAGCCAGTGCTAGAAAACACACCATTGCCGCTGCGACCTTTTTTCACCGCATCGCGCATGGTTTCCAGATTGTATTTCATTTTATTCCAGACTTTTTCACGAGGTAAGCCTGACATTTGGCATTCTTGCTCAATGATCAATTCAGAGATAGGTTTGCCTGTTTTTTCGGAGTCGGCGACAATTTCTTTAATGTGGTTGTACATGATTTCTTCCTATCTATAAACAAATGATGTGAGGATATTTTTTCCGTAATTCACCAGTTAAGGCTGGTTTGAAGTAATTTTGGATATCGTACTCATAGATGTAACAAGCGTGCGACTTGTAGATTCTTTTTTCCTTAAAAGGGGCCTTGAGTTTCAAAAAGTCAGATAAGGATCTCTCGTGATTAAGTTTTCTCTCAAAATCAACTAAGATCACGATTGGTAGAGAACCAGCTGGCTTGATGTTGATGCCGTGTAAGACGATCTCGCGCACTTCAATGGCACCGCCACCGATAGAGCAGCCTGATAATTGAGCCTTCTTTTCACCATCTGACATGTCCAAAATCGCAGTGTTAGGGTGGCCGATGGGGCTTTGGCCTTCTTCTTCAACAAAGCGAATATCGATTCCGCGTTGGCGCGCAATCTCAGGTGCTCGCGGCACACGCAAATCCTCTGTAGTAAAGCCCAAGATTCCTGCAGCGATGGCATAGTCAGTACCATGTCCGCGGTGCGTTTGCGCAAAAGAGCCATAATAATGAACAGTAACTTTTTTAGGTACGCCGCCGAACAAGCGGTTTCCTTCACGGCCAATGGCTACGGCACCGGCAGTGTGTGAGCTTGACGGTCCGACCATGACAGGTCCGATGATGTCAAAGACGCTCTTGTAACGATTCTCCATTGTAAGATCCCCTAATGTATTATAATTTTCGTTTCTCATTATAACGGATAATGGGAAAATGATAAGTAAAGATTGCGATGATTTTCAATATTTTGAGAAATAGAGTAATCGTAATTACTGTAATTATAATTACTGAAATCTAACTAAAATAAAAATTTTTTATTCTTGTACATTTTCAGTATAATTTAGTAGCATAATAAAGATCGTTTTTAGAGAAGGATAAATTATGACTAACGAAAAAGACAAATTGAAGCAAAATTTAGAGAAGGTTGCTGAAGAACACGGCGACCAGCAAGCAGTATCTTATCAAGACTTGTTCAGTCCAATGTTCATGCAAAAGAATACCAGCTTTGCTACGATTGATGTGTTTGTAAGAGAACTTGGCTTGAAGGACTTCCAAGAGATCGAAAAGATTGATGACAAAGTAATCGACGATTTTGTCAAAAAAGAGACGAAATTTAATAATTGGCAAGAAATGCAACAGCGTGCGGTAAGCGAATACATGACTAGCTTATTTTAATAAAAAGTAACCCCTAAAGTCGGTTATTAGTTGATAAGAATGGTATCATTAATATAGTAGTAAATATATATTTTTGGCGTAGAAAGAAAAGGAAGAGAACGATGGAAGATAAAGAAATTGTTCAACAGATTGAACAGGGCGTCAAAGAATCAGAAAATTGGAGTGTATATCACCACTTAAAGGATAAGTTAGGTTATCCAGCATTGATGTTGCGTCAAACTAACACAAGTGCAAATAGTTTCGGCGTAAACATCGATATCTTTAAAGGATATGCTTACTTGTTCTTGGACAATGGTACACCTGCAGAACCTGGCAAGCCTTTCTCAGTGCAAGAGATGTCAGATTGGGTAGCTTTGAAAGAACTGCTTGACATCATTAAGCCTTATATAAAAAAATAAATCCATAAAAAATACGAATTTGCCATTGTGACAAATTCGTTTTTATTTGTGGGAAAGGGATCAGAATGCAAAAGTACACAAGATTAGCAACTAAAGATGACTTGGCTGAGATTATGGCTATTATTGGGGATGCCAAGGTATTTTTGAAAAAGTCAGGCAGCACGCAATGGCAAAATGGCTATCCAAATGAAGAATCAATTTTAGATGATATTAAGAATGGCGATGGATATGTCTTAGTAGTTGGCGATAAGGTGGCTGGCTACACTGCTGCAATTACTGGTGTAGATCCCCATTATCTGAAAATTGAAGGTGGCAGCTGGAGCGACAACGATGATCCTTATACAACGATCCACCGCATTTGCTTGAGTTCAAATTATCAAGGTCAAGGCTTAAGTAGGATCTTAATGTCAGATATCATCAGTTTGGAATATGCGACCGGTATCAGAAACTTTCGTGTTGATACCCATCGTTTGAATAAGCCAATGCAAAAGCTGGCAACCGGCAACGGTTTTGAATATCGTGGTATTATCCAAGTCGATGATGAAGTTGATCCAGACCGCTTGGCTTACGAATTAAATATGTAGAAAATAAAAAGCCCATAATTGCTACAAGAAGTAACAATTATGCGGCTTTTTTACTTTTCGTTATAAAGAGCTTTAACAGCATCGATATCACATTGTTGGATGGTGTAAGCACGTTGATCAGTAATTGCAGAATTCATAACTGATGGTTGACTGTCGTTGTGCTCCAAACCAATAGCGTGACCCAATTCGTGTTCAGCACAGACAATGCAATTTCTGGATTTACTTGATCCAAGAAGAAGTTGTTAAGTGAAATGATTGAACCGTAGAGGTAGCCACGTGGTACAGCAGGTAGTTGTGTGATACCAGCCCAACCAGTGTTGCTGTAGTTACCAGCGTTCACAATGATGTTGGCTTTGCGATAATCAGTAACTTGCTTAAAGTTGATGGCTTTAGTATCGTTCCAAGCATTCATTGATACATCGGCTTTCTATTTAATTTTTTGCATTATCTAACTATTTGTAACCCATTTGCAAGCGTAAGGCCTCGTAAATTGGCTTGCCGCCAAGCAAGTCGAGTACGTAGTAAGAAATAAATGTAACGATGATTAATGGCAAGACTTGTTGGACAGTACCGACCATTTCGGTTAACAGCATGATCGCAGTAAAGGGTGCTTTTTCGATCGCGCCAAAGTAGGCGGCCATTGAAATAACCAAGATGTGAACGAAGCACATTGACGGAATGATGCCTAATTTAATCATGACGTTGGCACAGATCATGCCTAAGATCGCACCTAAAACCAGGATCGGCATGAAGATACCGCCAGGCACTGATGAACCATAAGACAGCATTGAGAAGACAAAACGAATGACGAAGAGAATGATAGGGATAATTACCAAACTCCATGGTCCAAGCAGTAATTGTGTGTCGAGCTTATGGTTGGACAAATCAGTGATCAAAACGTGTGAACCACCGAGCAGGTGAGAATTCCAAAGACCAACTGGAATAATCGAGATCAAAGGAATAATGCTGTGGTAGTAAGCAGGAATCTTCTTAAGTTTACTGAAGATGGGCTTCAAGCTAAGCAATGTATATTGGTAGCCGTAAGCTAAAAGTCCTAATACAATACCGATAATTGGCAAAGTCCAGTAGGCATTGATTGGGAAGTAGCCGCGAACTGGCAAGTATAAACATGGCTTGTTACCGAAGAACAGAATAGTCATGAAGTCAGCTGAGAAGCTGGCGGCTAAAATTGAGACCACCTTTTTGGGTTTAAAGCTGAAGGAGATTTCTTCAACTAAGAACATTGCGCCGGCAATTGGTGCACTAAAGGCAGCCGCAAGTCCTGCCGCAACACCACATTCTTGCAGTTCCTTAATTTGATCTTTGTCTGATTCAAAGATGCTTTCGGCTAACCCTTGTCCAACCATGGCACCCATTTCAATACATGGACCTTCACGTCCCAGCATCAGGCCAGGGCAGATTGCCAGCAGACCACCAACAAATTTACGCCATAAGATTGACCACCATGGCATCTTGTTTTCACCTAAGAAAACAGCTTCAATTTGCGGTACACCAGAACCGACTAATTGATTCAAATATGGTTTAGTGATGTGACCTAGTACAAGGCAGATAACGATCATCAAGATAACATAGGGCACAAGCCACATTGGTTGTGCCGCCATCTTCGGGTAAATAAAGTTGAGGATCTGCATCGTATGGTCAATTACCCAGCGAAAGACGCTTACGATTAGACCGGTGATGATGCCTACAAGAATCGCCCGGTACAGGTGATAAGACATGTCACTGGAAAACGGTTTTCTTAAAATTTGTTTTGCAGTTTTTATCATAATCATTTCCTTATTGCTGAAGTTTAGTACAACTTTATCTTATCACATGCAAACAGCCCTTGTTCAGGGCTGTTTGCATGTGATATTGAATAAAAATTATCTATTTTCTTGAACTACTTTAACAATTTGAATGATGATAGTAGGCATTAATGCTAACCCGATAATCCAAAGAAGTTGGGTGTTAGTCAATGGAGTTACAGCGAACAAACTGTGAAGACCTGGTACAAATAAAATTAAAGCTAATAATAATGTACCAACTGCAAAGGCAGCCAAGCTGTACCAGTTGTTCTTAAAGCCAATCTTGAAAATGCTGTGCTGTGAACGGCAGTTGAAACCATGAAGCAAACGAGCAAAAGTCAAAGTTGAGAAGGCCATGGTACATGCGACAGCGGCACTAGTTTGACGACCAATCATGAAGGCAGCGATAACGCCAACTGAGATAATGATCCCCTGAAGAGTTACTTTGGTTATTAAGCTCTTATCAAGGATGCCGACTTTAGGATCACGTGGTTTTCTATCAAGAATGTCTGGTGCACCAGGCTCCATCCCGATTGCCAAAGCTGGAAGGGAGTCGGTTACCAAGTTGATGAACAAAAGCTGAACTGCGATAAATGGCACTGGAAAGCCACCAATTGAGGCAAACAAAACAGTGATGATCGCAGATAAGTTACCTGAAAGAAGATACATAATTGCGTTCTTAATATTTTCAAAAACGGTCCGACCATTGGCAACAGCCTTGATTATTGTAGCGAAGTTGTCGTCGGCCAAGATCATGCTGGCTGCATCTTTTGATACTTCGGTACCGGTGATTCCCATAGCAACACCAATGTCGGCTTTCTTCAAGGCAGGGGCGTCGTTGACGCCATCACCAGTCATAGAAACAATCTTGTCCTTCTTTTGCCATGCGTTAACGATGCGGATTTTGTTTTCTGGCGATACACGGGCATAAACGGCGATCTTTTCAATCTTTTGTTCAAGTTCTTCGTCGCTCATCTTATCAAGTTCGAGACCAGTAACGGCAATGTCGCCATCGCTAAAGATACCGATCTTTTTGGCAATGGCAACGGCAGTAACCTTGTGGTCACCAGTGATCATGACAGTACGGATACCGGCTTTTTTAGCACGGGCAACAGCTTCAATACTTTCTTCACGAGGTGGGTCCATTTCGGAAACCAAACCAATGAAGGTAAAGCCGTGTTCTGTCTCAGGAGCAAGATCTTCGTCTTTTTCCTTGTAGGCAAAGGTTAAAACACGCAAACCATTTTCTGAGAAGTGTTCGTTTTGAGCTAAAATCTTCTTTCTATCTTCATCAGTTATTGGGCGAACTTCATCGCCGATACGGATGTTGTCACAGCGGTCAAGCAAGACGTCGATGGCACCTTTAACGAAGATAGTAGGTACGGTGTGGATCAAGTGCTTGGTACTCATCAACTTACGGTCAGAGTCGAATGGCACTTCTTGCTGACGAGTTAAAAGACCACGAAGATCACTTTCAGACAAGCCAAGTTGATTGTTACCTAAATCAATGCCTGGCACCTTGCGGTACATTTCAAGTAAGGCTGATTCGGTTGGGTCACCGATGCTCTTGCCGTCTTTTAAGCTTGAGTCGTTGTTTAATACTGCGTCGTATAAAAGGTAGCGGTGTAATTGATTGCCTAAGTCTAGTTGATCAGGCTTTAAGACTTCGCCACCAATGTAGATGTCTTCAACGGTCATCTTGTTTTGGGTTAGAGTACCGGTTTTATCGGAACAAATAACGGAAACGGAACCTAAAGATTCAACGGCAGCCAAGTTCTTGATAATGGCATTTTCTTTGGCCATCTTTTGTGTACCCATAGCTTGCACGATGGTTACGATTGAACTCAAGGCTTCAGGAATTGCGGCAACAGCTAAGGCAACTGCAAAAAGAAGTGCATCCATAATCGGTTGACCGCGCCAGATTTGCAAGCCAAGTACGATGGCACAAATGATCAAAATTGCCGTGGCCAGTTTGGATGAGAACTTATCAAGTGAGACTTGAAGTGGGGTACGACGTTCCTTAGTTTCATTCATCAAGGAAGCGATCTTACCGATCTCGGTGTTCATCCCCGTGCCGGTAACTAACACATTAGCGCGGCCGTAAGTAACCAGTGAACTTGAGTAAACCATGTTGAGACGGTCACCCAATGGGATTTCATGATCGAAGTCAACGTCGGCCTTATCGATATTGGTTGATTCACCGGTTAAAGAACTTTCGTTAACTTGCAGAGAATAGTTATCCAAAATTCGTCCATCGGCAGTAACCATGTCGCCGGCTTCCAAAAGCATGATGTCGCCAGGTACAACGTCTTTTGAATCGATTTCGATCTTTTCACCATTGCGCAGAACTTTGGCACTAGGTGAGGACAGCGACTTGAGCGATTCAAGCGATTTTTCTGCTTTAACGTGCTGCACCGTTCCTAAAATTGCGTTTAAGATCAGTACGGCAATGATAACCAGCGTACTTTCTAAATCACCAGTAAAGGCAGAAATAACTGCGGCGATGATCAAGATGATGACCATCAAATCTTTAAACTGCTCTAAGAAAACTTGAAAGGCCGTTTTCTTTTTGCCTTCAACTAAGGCGTTTTTACCGTATTTGGCTAAGTTTTCTTCAGCCTGCTTAGTCGATAAACCATCGCTGCCGGTTTTAAACTCTTTTAAAACCTCGTCCTTGGTCTGTAAATAATACTGTTTCATATAATC
>ENA-OPWW01000375-OPWW01000375.1-human-gut-metagenome-genome-assembly--contig:-NODE-375-length-24487-cov-143.385683_pt1 | contig 24487 bp, 20 predicted proteins | sample MGYA00241513_ERZ502018 | MGnify/ENA primary metagenome ERZ502018 (study PRJEB25962, sample SAMEA2042987) | human gut metagenome | biome: human gut; feature: human-associated habitat; material: faeces...
TACGCCCAGAAAGGCTTATTTCATGCCAATCTGCTTCACACGCTGCTCGAACTCTTCCCTGTCACAGATGGCACTATTCTTGATTTTGGCGCGATAATTATAGATAGTGTTCACAGAATAGTGAAGGAACTCGGCAATCTTAGAACTGTCCTCGATGCCCAGACGGATAAGGGCAAAGATACGGAGGGTGGTAGAAAGACGGCTGTCATCTTCGAGCACGATACGCTCTTCAGGCCTCAAGAGGGCATTGAACTCCTCAACAAAGTCAGGGAAGAGCTTCAGGAAGGCGGAATCGAAATACTCATACAGCTCGCCCATGTAGGCCTCGCCAGCCTGCATCTGCTCCAGCAACTTGTTGAGTTCTCTTGCCTTCACCAGTTTCACTACTCGCTTGCGCATGGTCTCTATCTTGTCGACATAGATGGCACAAAGGCGCAGGAATCGACCAATATATACTTCCTTCATCTTGTTACTCTCGTTGAGAGAATGGTTCATCTCGTTAAGAGAATGGTTCATCTCGTTAAGACGCTCATTTGCCAACTGCAAGGCATGGTTGGTTTCCTTCAGCTTATGATGGGCCGCAGCAATGCGCTTGCGCTGCTTGTTGACATAGTAGAGCAAGAGCATAACCACAAAGAGAAGCAAGGCTGAACACGCTACCATGAGCCGCAGATGCTGGTTGCTCGAAGAAAGCTCTTTCTGATAGCCCTCCTCAATCTGCGTGAGCACAGGCATGATCTGGCGGCTGCGGATAGGCGTATTGAAAACGGTAGCCGACTTCCAGGCAAACTTGATATACTCGTGAGAGCGCTTCTGCTCGCCCGGTTCGGCATTGAGCAGATTGGCGAGTTCCCAGAGCGACCCCTGGTCCATCACAGCCAACTGGACATCGCAGATAGCAGAACGCAAGAGGCAGCTGAGAAACTGCTCTTCATCGCCAAACTGATTGTAGGTCAAGCCGCGATAAAACTGTACAATGGCATACTGATGGGTGCCCGGTTTCGTCATCGACAGCCGCTTATCGCTCAATCGCAAAGCCTCCTTCATATTGCCTGCATCGCGTGCCCTCACCTCCTGCATCTGCAGATAAAGGTCATCATCATGGCTGAATGTGCTGTCTATTGCAGCCTGATAGGCATTACGCTTGCCGGCATAATATTTCTTCAAGGAAGGAACGTTGGAATAATATGCCATCTCGCCATACAGGTGCTGGCAAGCCCAGAGGTAGTTGCGTTTGCCCTCAGCATCAAGATCAGCGATATTGACAGACTTCAGCAGGTCGTACGATTCGGCATAATCGCCCGTGGTCGACTCCTGGAAAGCAAGCAGCGCCTTGGCATTTTCCACCTTCTTTTTATCGCCCATTCTGAAGGCAAGTTCCATACACTGGTTGATGTATTTCAGCGCCATGTCATTCTTGTAGGAGCGGTATTCCTCAAAGAGCGCAAAACAGGCATCATACTTACTGCTTAGCCGCCTGGCGGTCTTCAGTTTCTGCTCCCAATCGCGAATTCGGGCTTCACGTACCTTCACATAATCAGCCGAATGGGCAATGGCGTTGTCCAGACTCTGAAAAAGCTGCTCTATATTATCTGTTGTTTTTGCTGCAAGAGAAAGAGGCATCAAGACAAAGAGCAGGAAGAAGAATGCCTTTCCCCATAATTCATTTACGCGATACATCAACTTGATTCCGTTTAAGATTGATTTATTTTCATGAGGTTTCATGTGCAAAAGTAATAAAAAAATCGGAAACGACAAATCAAATATAGAAGAAATGTAGATTTCTTCGCATTTTTCACCTATGCCGTATCCACTTTTTATATATTCTTCATTTTTCTTATCCATCTCATTATCAGATACATTTCTATCTGAAAAAGAAAAGTTCATCCACATTTTAACATTTCTATCGCGCATCGTATCATCTTTTTTATTATCTTTGCAAAAGATAAACATAAAAATAACAATTAACATAATAAACAATGAGAACAGCACTTTTATCACTCACATTTCTTTTGGCTGGTTCTATGGCAGCACCTGCTTTCGCCCATACCGCAGCCCCTAAGAAAAAAGTAACTGCCACAACCAAGAAAGGCAAGATTCTACCCATGAAGGAGTATATCGACCAACTGATGGCGAAGATGACGCTACAGGAGAAGATTGGTCAGCTGAACCTGATGGTAGCTGGCGACATCACCACCGGCGGCGCACTTGATACTCAGGTAGGCAGCGATATCGCCCAGGGCAACATGGGCGGAGTTTTCAATATCAAAGGGCTCAACAAGATCAAAGCTCTGCAGGAAATCGCCATCAAGAACAGCCGTCTGGGCATCCCGCTGCTCGTAGGTATGGACGTGATTCATGGTTACGAAACGATGTTCCCTATCCCTCTCGCCCTCTCCTGCTCATGGGATACCGAGGCGATGAAGAAGGTAGGCGAAGTATCAGCCAAGGAAGCAAGTGCCGACGGCATCAACTGGACTTTCTCTCCTATGGTAGACATTGCGCTCGATGCCCGCTGGGGACGAATAAGCGAAGGAAATGGCGAGGATCCTTATCTGAGCGGCGTGATGGGAGCAGCGATGACTCAGGGCTACCAGGGCGTGGATATGCGCACAGAAGAGATTCTGAGAGCCAACCGCATCATGGCCTGTCTGAAGCATTTTGCCCTGTACGGAGGCGTTGAGAGCGGAAAGGAATATAACACGGTAGATATGAGCCGCGTGCGCATGATGAACCAGTATCTTCCACCTTACGAGGCAGTGGTGAAGGCTGGCGTAGGCAGCGTGATGTCTTCATTCAATCTCATCGACTACATACCTGCTACAGCCAACAAATGGATGATGACCGATGTCTTGAGAAAGCAGTGGGGATTCAACGGCTTCGTGGTTACCGATTACGCTTCTATCGCCGAGATTCTGCAGCACGGAACGGCAAAAGACATCCAGGAGGCTTCAGAACAGGCGCTGAAGGCGGGTACCGATATGGACATGTGTTCCAATGCCTTCGTAAAGCATCTGGCTAAGAGCATAGCAGAAGGAAAGGTGAGCGAGGAGGATGTGAACATCGCCTGTCGCCGCATCCTGGAAGCGAAATATAAACTGGGCCTGTTCAGCGACCCTTACCGCTACTGCAACACCAAGCGCAGCAAGAGCGAGATTTATACCGCTGAGAACCGTCAGGCAGCCCGCGATGTAGCAGCAGAGACCTTCGTGCTTCTGAAGAACGAAGGCAATATCCTGCCACTGAAGAAGGAAGGAAAGATAGCCCTGATAGGTCCGCTTGCCGACACCCGAAACAACATAGCCGGTACATGGAGCGTGGCTCAGGAACCATCTAAATATACCACCATTAAGGAGGCTATGGAGCATGCACTTGCCGGAAAAGCCACCTTATTATATGCCCAGGGAAGCAATATCTGGCGCAATCAGGAACTGCAGAAAAACGGCGAATCCGGTAAACCAATCAACTGGGGCAACGAGGCTGAAATGAAGGCTGAAGCGCTGAAGATTGCGAAAGAGGCGGATGTGATAGTATGTGCTATGGGCGAAAGTGCCGAGATGAGCGGCGAATGCGGTAGCCGTACCAACCTGGAGATGCCGGACGTACAGCGCGAACTGCTTGCCGAACTCCTGAAGACGGGCAAGCCTGTAGTGCTCCTCAACTTTGCGGGTCGTCCTACGGTTCTTACTTGGGAGAAAGCCCATGTACCAGCCATCATGAATGTATGGTTTGGAGGCTCAGAGATGGGCGATGCACTCTGCGATGTCATCTTTGGCGACAAATCGCCATCGGGTAAGCTCACCACTTCGATGCCTAAGACTACCGGTCAGGAGCCTCTCTACTACAACCATCAGAACACCGGCCGCCCTGTAGCAGACGATAATGAGAAGTTTGCCAAGTTTGCCAGCAACTGTCTGGATGTAAGCAATGGTCCGCTCTATCCTTTCGGTTACGGCTTGAGCTATACCTACTTTTCATACAGCAACTTCCGCCTGAGCAGCCAGGAGACCGGCATCAGCAATGAGGAGGCTACCGAATGGCAGGATGGCAAGAAGATTACAGCTAGCGTCACCGTTAAGAACAATGGCTCCCGCGATGCCGACGAGATTGTGCAGCTCTACATCCGTGACATGGTAGCCAGCATCTCCCGTCCTGTAAAGGAACTGAAAGGTTTCCAGCGCATCCATCTGGCAGTAGGTGAAAGCAAGGAGGTAAGCTTTGATATCACCCCAGATATGCTCAAGTTCTACAACGCAGATCTGAAGCACGTGATAGAACCAGGCGACTTCCAGATTATGATAGGAACCAACAGCAAGGATGTAAAGACAATGAAACTGAGCGTGAAATAAACAAGAAAAATCGCCCTGTAAAGAGCAAAGCATAGCTTGAAAGATGCTTTACTTCTTACAGGGCGATTATCATCTACTGAGCCCACTCCAACAGAAGGCTCAGTAATGGATTCTATCCTTCAGGATTACTTAGTCATCTCGAAACCTACACGCATACCATCGTAATTATTGGCGATAGTACCGAGAGCGCTGAGCGTAGAATTACCCTTGAGGGAACCGATGGTCTTGATGAGGTTGAGCAACTTCTTCTGGTCGAAGAGCAGGCTGATGCCATTGGCAGTCTTCGTAGCATAACCCGACATACTCAAGATTAATCCCTTCATCTGAATGGCGTGAGTCTTCTCATCAAAAGTATAATTGCCCTGCCATGACTTGCCATCTATCTTGGCAGCGAAAGTTCCATCAGTTTTGAAGGTGAAATAGGTGTTTGAACTACTGAAGCCAAACTTGCTGTAATACTCACTCAACTTCTCCTCTACCTTGTTGGCAGCAATCTCACCGCCAGCCTGTGCCAGGAGATTCTCAGAGGTAAAGGCGCATCCCGGCTTGCTGTACTTCCAGGTATGGGCACAGAGATCCTGCTTACTGAAGGTACCTGAACCGATTACATTATTCAGAATGCCATTGATAATACTGCTACCTGCAGAACTGCTGCTGTTAGAGTTTCCGCCCAGTACAGCACCCAAGATACCTGCAACGGCTGAGCCTGCATTGCTGGTTGTTGCAGCAGTTGTTGTTGCAGAAGTTGTAGTTGCTGCTGTAGTGCTAGATGCTGCAGAAGTTGTTTTCTTTGTAGAAGTCTTCTTGGTCGTAGTCTTCTTAGAAGTCTTCTTTGTTGTCTTCTTAGCCGTTTTCTTAACCGGCATCATCTCAGACATTGAGGCATTGAGCGCTGCCTCGTTCATAGCGCTTGCGTTGCTGCCAGCTGTGCATGCGAGCACGAGGGCAGCCAAAAGAAATACCTTTTTCATTGCTTTCTATATATTTATTTTATCACTCTTATTTATATATACCCAATACTTCCTATTGTTCTTTCGGGTGCAAAGTTCGCAAAAAAAATCGGGAATATGATAAGAAAAATCCCTATTTCGCGTATGAATCTCCCTAAAAACTCATCATTTCTACTCTTTTTACGTTATTATAGACGATTGCGATGACAATTCGTTTAAAAGATAATGAAAAAAATCGTTCAGGAAATACCAATTATCATTCTAGGGGGGGGGAACTGTTCAAACGATTGCACATTTTTTTGACATAAATCAAAAAATAACGAATAAAACACGTATTTTCATGCATTTTGTACCTAGAAATAGGTAGAAAACCCCTATCTTTGCAAGCGGTTAACAAATATCAATAGGTTATGAATGATTTAATTAAGGTAAATTCAGAAAATCAGAATCAGGCAATCGATAGATGCCAACAGATTCTTCAGGATCGCCGCGAGGCTCTTGCCTCTAAGGCAAAGAGAAGAGGTTAATACTCTTCGGAAACATGACGTAAAGGAGGGAAGATGATGCTCTTATACAATATAAAGACGCATCCTTTCTTTTTTAAGAGAGATTTTCGAAACGACTCTTAAATGATGAGTTTCAAAAATTTTGGGAAAAGAAAAAAACGTAAAAATCCCGTTGTCAGCCATCTGGCTTGTACAACGGGATTTTTACGTTTATTATTCAAGTTTATTATATCAAGTCCGAGATTTTACTTCTCGTTCTTCACTGCCTTCATGATGATCTCGAAGTGATTACCACTCTTCAAGATGACATTCTTCAGGAAGTCTGAAATCTCAGATGCCTTCAGATTCTTCACCATCTCCTTGTAATCGCTATGAGTATCAACACCCATACGCTCGTATGTGCTCAACGCACCAAGCCAATAAACATTGTTTTTTTCGCTAACAGCAGCCTGCTTCAGGAGAATCTCCTTCACCTTCAGAAGGTCTTCTGCATTTGGCTGGGCTACGGTCTCTTCCATACCCTTGAAGAAGTAAGGAATAGCGATATCTGACTTCTCTGGGTTCAACTGAGCCACGGCTGAAATAGAGATGGCAGCCTTGTTATCATAATCGCGAAGCAAACCATAGTTTGCTCCTGCATGATAAGCAGCGCTGAGTTCCTCACGGATAGTACGCAAATACTTCATCTCCAGCAAACGGGCAGAAACATCAGCAAGAACAGAATTCTTCAAGGTGAATGGCGCCTTGGTATACCAGATCTCTGTTGCCTGGTTCTGTGGGTTCTCCATTGCCTTGGTAAAGACATTGCTTACCTTACCATTAGCATAAGGAATCTGCTTGTTCTTCAGCTTGAAGCCATTGTTTGGCAGACTGGCGATATACTGCTCGATGAGTGGGAGGAGAGTCTTCTCATCATAGTTACCTACGAAATAGAAGGTGAAGTCCTTGGCATTGCCGTAGAACTGCTTACCAATCTCCAGGATACGGTCGTAGTTGATATCCTTTATATCGCTTGCCTCTGGCACACGGGCAAGTTTGCTACCCAAATAGAGGGTGCTCTGAACAGAATCCTGATATACGAGGTTTGGGTTGTTGCTCTTGTTGGCAAGAACAGTAGCCATCATGCTCTTCATATTGTCAAAGCTCTTCTGGTCCTTGCTTACTGCGGTCATCTTGAGATAGATGAGCTGCATCAGGGTTTCGATGTCCTTAGGAGTAGAATTACCCTTCAAACCATGATTGAAAGGACTCAAGCTGAACGAAACGCCAACCTGCTTACCTGCCAAAGCCTTATCAAGCTCATTGCTTGAGAAATCGCCAAGACCACTAGCATCGAGCACATCTGCTGCAAATGCAGCATTCAGGAAGTCTTCCTTGCCGAAAGTAGAATAGCCCACATTGGCTGAAGCTGCGAAAGCAATCTCATTGTCCTTGAAATCGGTCTTCTTCAATACCACCTTAGCGCCATTAGAAAGAGTCAACTCCTTGAAGCCCAACTTCTTGTTCTCAACAGTCTTCTTAATTTTACCAGCCTTAGGAGCCTGAGCGATGAGAGGTTCCTGCTTAACATTATCCACATAAGCCTCGAGCTTCTCAGCACGTACCTGCTTTACGATGGCAGAAAGTTCCTGCTCGGTAGGATAAACGGCACCAGCCTGCTCGCGCATCATAACCAATGATACAAGGTTAGTATCGCTCTGGCAAACCAACTGCTTGGCATAGCTGTTGATAACCTCAAGAGGCAAGTTTGGAACTACCATCTTCCAGATCTGGCTCTCCTCTTCTACTGACGGAATAGGCTCGTTAGAAATGAAGTTATCCACATACTGGGTGGTAAACTGCTCGTTCTTCATCTTATCCTTGTTGGCAAGAGCCTTGTCAACCTGGCTCATGAATTCATCCTTGGCACGCTGATACTCTGTAGCTGTGAAACCGAACTCGTGCATACGCTGTGCCTCGCGGAGAACAGCAGCATAAGCCTCCTTAATCTTTCCTGGCTTAGCTACACCGGTAAGGGTGAAAGCATCCTTTGTGCTTGAAATCAGGTATGAACCATCACCGGCATTTGCCTGGAGATATGGACAGTCTGGCTCCAATGCCTTCTCTGCATAACGGGCAGCAATCATAGAAGAAATCACGTTATCCATGTATCCCTTCAGGAGATAGCTCATGTTGCCCTTCAGAGAATCCGGCACAGCATTGTGTTTCATATAAATCTGGAAGAGATCAACCTGCTGCTCCTTATCCTTGTCGATAACATAGATGGCTGAATCATTATCAGATACTTCTACCTTCTCTATCTTAGCGGCATTCTTAGGTACCTTGATACCTGAGAAGAGTTCCTTAATCTTAGCTTCGATATGATTTACATCTACATCACCCACGATGATAATAGCCTGATTGTCTGGGCGATACCATTTGCGGTAGTAAGCACGGAGAGTTTCTGGCTTACAGCCATCGATAACGCTCATCAAACCGATAGGGAAACGGTAGCCATACTTTTCGCCCTGATAGAGCTTAGGAAGTGAACGCTCTATCATGCGCTGCTGACCTACAATGCGCATACGGTACTCATTGTGCACCACATCACGCTCGCTCTCGATAGCATCTTCAGTAAGACTGATACCATTACTCCAGTCCTTGAGGATAAGCATACAGGAGTCTACGGCTGTAGTACGGGTAGTAGGAACATCTGTGAAGTAATAAACAGTCTTCTCTACTGCTGTATAGGCGTTGAGATTACGGCCATACTGTACACCGATGCTCTGCAGATAGTCCTGCAGAGAGTTGCCCTTGAAATGGTCGGTACCATTGAAGGCAAGGTGCTCCAAGAGGTGAGCCAAACCGCGCTGGTCATCATTCTCATTGATAGAACCCACTTTCTGAGCGATGTAGAAACTGGCCACATTCTCAGGATAACTGTTGTGACGAATGTAGTAAGTCAATCCATTATCAAGACGACCTATCTTCACATTCTTGTCTACCGGAATAGCTGGCATCTGCTGTGCCATCGCTGTACCTGCAGAAAGGAACAGCACAACTGCTGCAAAAATCTTTCTTAGTTTCATCTGATTTTAATTATTTATGTATTTATTGTTTTCTATATCATTCTTTCTTTATACCTTATTATATATATATCATGCTACTTAACAAGTTCACCTATATATAACGACAAAACCAGCAACATGGTTACTGTCTGCGATGCAAAATTAAGAAAAATAAAAAAGATTTGCAAACATTTTAGAGAATATCTTCGCGATGTATGCAAATCTTAACCTAAAACTAACATTGGAGGCAGAAAACCAATCCTAACCTACATGAAAACTCTTCATCCATGAACCTCTGAAGAGGCGGATAAGGAAGAGGATTCCCCTGAATGTGAGTTCGATAGCCATCGCTATCCATACTCCCTCCAAGCCATAGCTCTTGGAAAGAGCATAAGCCAGAGTGAGGCGCACCAGCCACATGGTACCGAGATTGATCATCGCCGGTTTTCTGGTATCGCCCGCTCCTACACAAACACAATAGGTCACGATGCTAGCTGCAAAGAATGGTTCAGCAAAAGCCTCGATACGCAAACAGATGGTCCCCATCTCACGGATACTTTCTACCGGAGAAAGAACGCCAATCATCTCAGGAGCAAAGACATACATCACCACTCCCATCACAGCCATCACAGCCATTCCAAGTCCTACTGTCATATAGGCAAAATTCTTGCACAAACCTACTCGCCCTGCTCCATGCGTCTGTCCCACCAGAGTAGTAGCCGCATCACCAATACCATAGCCCGGCATATAGCAAAGACTCTCTGCCGTAATAGCAAAAGAATGGGAAGCAATGGCTATATTGCCAAGAGGTGCCACAATCATGGTACTCACTATCTGCGCCCCGCTCATCAATATGTTCTGTATGGCTATCGGAATGCTGATTTTACAGGCATTATGAACATACGACCTGACCCAACGGAAACGGACATGGTCCTGACGGAGATTCAGTATCTTATTCTTGAAACCTGCAAGATAAAGATTAGGCAGAGAGATGCAGACATAAGCCATCGCCGTTCCTAAGGCAGCCCCCACAACACCCAACTTCAGGATATAGATAAACAGGTAATTGAATATCACATCGCAGATGCAGATCAATACTGCCATCACACTAGGCGTATGCATATTGCCCGCAGATTTCAGCATCATTTCGGATATATGATAAAGGAAAACGAATGGAAGTACCAGACCATATATCAGAAAATAGCGAGAGGAATTGGTGGCAATATCGGCACCTCCACCCAGCCAATAAGGCAGATAAGCATGAATGCCGACACAGAGAAGAGAAACAAAAATGCTGAACGCCACACCGCAAATCAGCGCATGACGAAACACCTGACGGGCATTTGCAAAATCATTAGCTCCGATAAAATGAGCTACCTGTACAGAAAAGCCAGTAGCAGCTGCACTGAGCAAGCTACCTATAAGCCAGGTAGTTGACTCAATCAATCCGATACTGGCAGAAGCCTCTGCTCCCAGATGCCCCACCATAGAAGCATCAATGAAGAACATCATCACCGTAGAAATCTGAGCCAGCATAGAAGGTATACTCAACCCTACAATAAGATTGAGTTTCTCGCGCCGATCCATCTCCCTACCCAGGCGAATCGACTCCATCAAATAATCTGTCTTCTTGCTATAAAGCATAAATTAATTTCTCGTATATCGCTCATACAAAAAAATATGTGCATATATCATTTCAAACATATGCACATACTTTTCTCTAAATCTTTATTCTTATTATTTAGTAATCCACTTCTTGCCAGAAGCTCTCTTATAACTCTTGAGCACCATCTCAAAACGGAGCATTGAATAGCCTTGGATTGAAGAATTACCGCTCTCGCCATAAGCCAGCTGGTATGGAATGAACACCTGCCAATGGTCGCCCGGATGCATCTTGAGCAATGCGGTGGTAAAGCCATCGATAAATCCACCGGCCACACTACGGATAGGATTAGCTGTAGCAGCATCAAAAGTACCCGTAAAACTCTGGTCGAAGACGTAACCTTCCTTATAATTATCAGTAGGAATGAAACGGCCACGATAGCTCACCTGTACCGAATCGGTAAGGATAGGAGAAGTTGTACCCTCTCCCTTCTTCAGAACATGAACGATGATATTATCGCAATCCTTATAAGGAAGGGTCACTAAATTACCATTCTGATCTTTGTTCGTCGGAGTCTGGTTTTCGAACGTCCAGTTCTTATAAACGTACCAGCCGTTAGCTTCACCCATCTTTCTGGCATAAGCCAATGTATCGGCAAAAGCCTGCTCGTTACGCTCCTGCCAGTTGGCATATTCCGAGACATTATCATCATCTTCGCTACATGATGACAGTGTGATCACTGCCATCATGAGGAAGAAGAAATATTTCAAACTCTTAAGATTCATCTAGATATATTTGATTAATTAGAAGTTCTTGATTTCCTTGCCAAGCTTCTTCAATACGCTAGTGATGCTTACGCGCTCCTCGATGATGCTGCGAAGATCAGAGATAGCTACGCGCTCCTGCTCCATGGTATCACGATAACGCAGAGTTACCTTATGATCGTTTGGAGTCTCGTGGTCTACGGTGATACAGAATGGAGTACCGATAGCATCCTGACGGCGATAACGCTTACCGATAGAATCCTTAGGATCGCCATAGTGAGTATTGAAGTGGAACTTCAGTTCGTCAACGATTTCGTGTGCCAACTCTGGCAAACCATACTTCTTATCCAATGGGAACACAGCACACTTAACAGGTGCCAAAGCCTCTGGCAAACGCAAAACAACACGTGTCTCGCCATTCTCCAGCTTCTCCTCGCAGTAAGAGTGGCACATTACGCTGAGGAACATACGGTCTACACCGATAGATGTCTCTACATCGTAAGGTACATAGCTCTCGTTCTTCTCTGGATCGAAGTACTTGATAGAACGGCCGCTGTACTTCTCGTGCTGAGAAAGGTCAAAATTGGTACGGCTGTGGATACCCTCTACCTCCTTGAAGCCGAATGGCATCTTAAACTCGATGTCGGTAGCAGCATTGGCATAGTGAGCCAGTTTCTCGTGATCGTGATAACGGTAGTTCTCATTACCCATACCGAGAGCCTCGTGCCAAGCCAGACGAACCTTCTTCCAATATTCAAACCACTTCATCTCAGTACCAGGCTGGCAGAAGAACTGCATCTCCATCTGCTCGAACTCACGCATACGAAATACGAACTGACGGGCTACAACCTCGTTACGGAAAGCCTTACCAATCTGACAGATACCGAATGGCAACTTCATACGGCCGGTCTTCTGAACGCTCAGATAATCTACGAAGATACCCTGAGCTGTCTCAGGACGGAGATATACCTTGCTTGTAGCATCGCTGGCAGCACCCATCTGGGTAGAGAACATCAGGTTGAACTGACGGACATCAGTCCAGTTCTTGGTACCGCTGATAGGGCAGACGATACCCTCATCCTCGATAATCTGCTTCAGCATCTCCAGGTTAGGCCCCTGCATAGCCTCAGTATAGCGGGCATGGAGATCATCAAACTTCTTCTGGTTCTCCAGAACGCGAGGATTAGTTGCACGGAACTGAGCCTCATCAAAGCTATCGCCGAAACGCTTCTTAGCCTTGGCAATCTCCTTGGCAATCTTCTCCTCATACTTAGCCATGTGATCCTCGATGAGCACATCGGCACGATAACGCTTCTTTGAATCGCGGTTATCAATCAATGGGTCATTGAAAGCATCTACGTGTCCAGATGCCTTCCATACTGTAGGGTGCATGAAGATAGCTGCATCGAGACCAACAATGTTCTCGTGCAACAATACCATACTCTGCCACCAGTACTGTTTGATATTGTTTTTGAGCTCAACACCATTCTGACCATAGTCATAAACGGCAGCCAAGCCATCATAAATTTCACTACTTGGGAACACGAAGCCATATTCCTTGCAATGGCTTACAATTTTCTTAAAAACATCTTCCTGTGCCATGATTAAATCTTATTTTTTTCAAATTTTCGGCAAAGATACTCTTTTTTCTCGAAAAATTGTTGTATTTTTGCCATAAATTAATAAAATAAGTATTAAAAGCTATATATGAGCGACGAAATTAAAGATAAAAACGGTCTTGAAGAGGAAAAATCGCCAAATTTGGAAAATTCTTCTGCAGAATCTGAACAGAATGCTGCAGAAGATGACAACGAGGAGATTTCGACCGAGAAACATTCCGATTATAAGCCGGTGAACCGATTCGATGCTTCTGCTGTACATCACCTCAGCGGAATGTATCAGAACTGGTTCCTCGACTATGCATCGTATGTTATCCTCGAACGTGCCGTTCCTCATATTGAGGATGGTTTGAAACCGGTACAGCGACGCATTCTCCACTCTATGAAGCGCATGGACGACGGAAGATACAACAAGGTTGCCAATATCGTGGGACATACCATGCAGTTTCACCCTCACGGTGATGCGTCTATCGGAGATGCTTTGGTACAGATGGGACAGAAAGACCTGCTCATCGATACGCAGGGTAACTGGGGAAACATTCTTACGGGCGACCGTGCCGCTGCTCCCCGATATATCGAGGCACGCCTCTCTAAGTTTGCTCTCGATGTGGTTTTCAATCCTAAAACCACCGACTGGCAACTCTCTTATGATGGCAGAAACAAGGAGCCTATCACGCTCCCTGCCAAATTCCCGCTGCTCCTGGCACAAGGTGCCGAGGGTATTGCCGTGGGATTGAGCAGTAAGGTTTTGCCACATAATTTCAATGAGATTTGCGATGCTGCCGTCCACTATCTCAAGGGCGAGCCATTCCAACTCTATCCCGACTTCCCTACAGGCGGTGCCATCGATGTAAGTAAATACAATGATGGACAGCGAGGTGGTGCATTGAAGGTAAGAGCCAAGATAGACAAGCTCGACAACAAGACACTCGTTATCAGCGAGATACCATTCAGCAAGACTACAGGCAGCCTCATCGATTCTATCACCAAAGCGGTAGAAAAGGGTAAGATTAAGGCACGCAAGGTAGATGATGTTACTTCGGCAAATGTTGAGATTCTTGTGCATCTGGCACCAGGAACCTCATCAGATAAAACGATGGATGCACTCTACGCTTTCAGCGATTGCGAAATCAACATCTCGCCCAACTGCTGTGTCATCGAAGACAACAAGCCTGTTTTCCTCACTATCAGCGATGTGTTGCGCCACAGCGTAGACCGCACTATGGGATTGCTGCGCAAGGAACTGATGATCAGAAAGGGTGAATTGGAGGAACAGCTCTTCTTCTCTTCTCTCGAACGGATTTTCATCGAAGAACGCATCTACAAGGAGCGAAAGTTTGAGCAGAGTAAGAGTCAGGATGAGGTTGTTGCCTTCATCGACTCAAAACTCGAGCCATTCAAGGACAAACTCTTTACTGCCGAAGTAGACGGTAAGGGTATGGTAGAATATGCCTTCCATCGGGAAATTACCCGCGAGGACATCCTCAAGCTCCTGGAAATCAAGATGCAGCGAATCCTTAAATATAATAAGGATAAGGCAGACGAACTGCTGATGAAAATTAAGGCTGAACTTGCTGAGATTGAGAACGACCTGGCTCACATGACCGATGTTACCATCAACTGGTTTGAATATCTCAAGGGCAAGTATGGAAAGAACCATCCTCGCAAAACAGAAATCAGAAACTTTGATACCATTGAGGTGACTAAGGTGGTAGAGGCTAACCAGAAACTCTATATCAACCGTCAGGAAGGATTCGTTGGTACAGGTTTGAAGAAGGATGAATTCGTATGCAACTGCTCCGACCTCGATGACATCATCATCTTTTATAAGGATGGTAAGTTTAAAGTCACCAAGGTAGCCGACAAAATATTCGTTGGCAAGAATATCCTCCATGTACAGGTATTCAAGAAGAACGACAAGCGCACCATCTACAACTGTGTTTACCGCGACGGCAAACAAGGCGATTACTTCATCAAGCGATTCAATGTAACCGCCATGACCCGCGACAAGTTGTATGACATCACCCAGGGCACAGCTGGCAGCCGCGTTATCTATTTCACCGCCAACCCGAATGGAGAAGCTGAAATCATCAAGTGTACGATGGAGCCAGACCTGACGAAGAAGCGCCAGAGCATCTTCCTGGAGAAGGATTTCTCAGACATTCTGATCAAGGGGCGTGCTGCCAAAGGTAATCTCCTTACCAAGCGCACCATTCGCCGCATCGGTCTGAAGAGTCACGGCCACAGCACGTTAGGAGGCAGAAAGGTTTGGTTCGACCCAGACGTAAACCGCATCAACTACGATGAGAACGGCCGCTTCCTGGGCGAATTCAATGATGATGATTCTATCTTGGTAGTACTCGACAACGGTGAATTCTACATCACCAATTTCGATGTCAACAACCACTACGAGGACAACATCATCCGCTTAGAGAAATGGGATGAACATAAGATATGGACAGCAATTCTCTACGATGCCGACAATCAGGGATATCCATACATCAAGCGATTCACGATGGATGCCACCAAGCGCCATCAGAATTTCATGGGAGAAAACCCTAACTGCAAGCTCATCTTGCTTACCGATACGGTTTATCCACGCATCAAGGTTACTTATGGCGGTGTGGATGCCATCCGTCCTGCCGAAGAAATCGATGCCGAGCAGTTCATTGCGCAGAAGAGTTTCAAGGCAAAGGGTAAGCGCCTCACGACATGGAAGATTGATAGTATCGAGGAACTGGAACCAACCCGATTCCCAGAACCTTCTTCTGAGGATAATGATGAGGAACCGGATGGTTCTGACTCAGAGAATGAAGGTGAAAACCTTGATCCAGATGCTGGCAAAAGCGAGCAACAGGTGATTGACGAACTGACTGGTCAGACCAACCTCTTCTCAGAAAAAGATTTCGAAGAAGACCAGAAGGATAAAGACTGGTTATCGAAGCAATAAAAAGCGCTAAGAAAGCGAAAAAGAAAGCGCAAGGAAAGCGCAAGGAAAGCGCCCATCATAAAAAAGGAGCTTAAGCCCAAAAAGCTTAAGCCCTTTTTTTTATTATCTAGCCATTTGCATTTCGCGCTTTAGCATTTCGCGTTCAGCAAAAAAGAAGCCAGTCCCCCTCTGCCCCCGTTCCAGGCGATTCCATCGCCTGTCCCCCAGCAGTCAGTAGCCTTCATTTTTACCTTTTATACCCCGCCAGCTTTTTCAGGCAGTATTCCTTAAAGTCATTCCAGTGGTAATAAGGTGCCACATCGCTCTTGATAGGCAAAGTAGCCTCATCTTCATTCAAAAGCACCTTCACCAGCACATCATTCGCCTTGTTTCTATAAAAAACAAACTGCAAATTCGTAGCCATCGGGGTAATCTTATAATCCCACCATTGAGAAGCAATCTTCTCCGGATCCTTAATCTCTTCGCCATATCCATTCAAATCCAACAAACAGGTAAGCGGAGTAACCATCGTATCGTGTCCATATCTCAATGTAGCTCCCGGATGCGGAAGAGCGATGCAGCTATCCGCCTTCTGGATGATGTTTCTCAGGAGATTGCGCTGGGAGAATGGCTGCACATTGCCCGTATAAGGCGAATTGCCGTAAGCCATCTGCCACCCGATGTTGGCATTCAGCCAGTTCTGATACAGTTCCTCCTCCGTAAAGAGGTCATAGAGCGAAACCTTGCCCCTCAGTTCCGTGCCTTGGATTGAGCTTGCCATCTTATAAAGTTTTCTGTTCAGGTCACCCTGGTTGATATTCTGCTTCACCCAGGCAGGGTCGTTGAACAGTTCCTGCATCACACGGCTATAGCTAACGTGCTTCTGTGCAAATTCCTGCAGTGCCACCTTGATACCCACGCTATGCTTCAAGCTATCCAGGTATCTGTCGTCTTGGTTCATATAATACATATCATGCTCGCTGGCATCATGGAAGATATGAAGTTTCGGATTCATGCGAAGCATCTGCTGCAAACCGTTCTCCATAGAGAGGATACATCGGATTACCAAAGTACTTCGGGCCTCAATATTCGTATTACCGGCAAAAATCTCAGGGAATCGCTCCATCATTCTTCTGGTGATACCCTGATGCTGGAGAGCTCCGAGCGGAGTCAGTTCACCATCGCGCCCCTTCGCCTCCTCACGAATCATCTTCACCTTAGCCAGCGTTTCCTCGCCCTTAGCTGTCAGTTTGCCCTCCTGCTTCGCTTTGAGCAGAGAGAAATAAGGCACATCATAAGCCTTCTTGCCTATCATATAGCGGGAACCATGCCGGCCATAATGGCTCAGATAGAAAGGCTTATAACCTTTAGGAGCCGCAGTCAACTGCTTCTGAGGACCACGATAAGCTACATAGTTACTACCCGAAAGCGTAATATCCCGCTTGAAATCCTCTTGCGGAGTCTGTGCTGTCAGAGGCATCGCCAATGTAAGAGATGCCAACAATAATAGATTTTTTGTGTTCATTGTTATCATATAATTTTGTTTGATAAACATGCAATTTCATTTAATTCCAATTCATCAGTTTTCTCAGGAACGGAAGCAATTCTGCTGCCATATTCCGATGCTGCAACATACTAGGATGCCAGCTGGCGCCATAACCTAAATCTCCTTTCTGGAAACTGAAATCGAAACGGTAAATGTTCTTATCAGTTTTATTGGCATCAGCACAGATTCTATCAAGCACAGTTCGCTGCTTGCTACTCTCCTTCTCGCCGAGCATCGGACCTGTCAACATCACAATCTTTGCATGAGGATACTTGCTACGTACCGTTTTAATAAACATGCGATAATTCTTCTCGTAGAGTTGAATATCATAATTCTCGGTAGAAAGATCGTTCGTACCCAGATTGATGCAGACTAACTGAGGCTGATACTTGGCAAAATCCCATTTTTCATCATGCTGGTCAAATAAGGTATATTCATATTGCCAAGGCATGTTATCGGCATCACCTGTCTTCGGACCATTATAATTACGATATACACCGATACCACTGCGGGAGATAGAAGTATGCTGAGCCTTCAGACTGTCACTTACGATATTGGCATAAGTAAGCCAATGGTTCTCCGTTTCATCCTCAAAAGGATCAGACATGTTGATACTTTCTACGCCATAACCGCAGGTGATTGAATTTCCGATAAATTCAATCTTCCGTTCCGGGAGAGCCGGAGCCTCAACGAGCTGACATCCCTTATCAAGAACGAATCCCCTGAATTCCGGTTTGCGGAATAAGCCTTCTATCACATACATCACCTTAGCATGATGCACCCCCTTTGGTAAAGCCGCAGCCAGGGTAACAACCGAATCGCGTTCGGCATTAAAGCCCACTTTGAAAGGTTCGCAACCATCAATCTGCGCCATGAAATATCCAGTCTTCGGGCGGCACAGCATTTTCAGAGAAGACCCTTGAAAACTAGCCTCAATCGTAGTTCCCGGATAATTGAAACTGGCTACATCAGGATTCTTAGCAAAGCTCACACGCCCAACATACTGAATCATCGGATGAGAAGCCTTTACGACCTCTCCCACAATAGGAAGAGTAGTTGATTTCTTCACATTTCCAGCCATCATCGTGGAAGAAACCATCAATGTAGCCAGCATCATAACCCATATTTTTTTCATATTCCTGTTATTATAGTTTTTATCTGTCCTTACTGTCCTGCCTTCGTTTTTTTACAAAATAAAAATAGAACAGTATCTGTTTGCAAAATTACCATTATTTCTCGTAAAAAGCAAGTAAAACCATCATTTTTTTCATTTTTATTCTTTTTATTCAAATTATTATTGTATCTTTGCACCCAAGAATGCGCTTGTGGCGAAATTGGTAGACGCGCTAGACTTAGGATCTAGTGGTTTAGGCCGTGTAGGTTCGAGTCCTATCAGGCGCACCCAATAAAATGCTAAATAGTTTATTATCAGCTATTTAGCATTTTTCGTTTACTTAAAATCCCCGTGAAAATCCCCGTGTTTGCTTTAATAACTCCCATTTCTGCCTCAGCAAAGGAACGAAAAAAGCGACCACCCATCACGGGCAATCGCTTTAAATGTTCAATTAAAAAAAATAGCTGATTATAGCCATTCGAGTGCAAAGGTACAAAATAAAATTCATACATAGCACTCTAAACGTAACTTTTACTATAACAAGCCCTCTCTTTTCAAAACTTCTTCTTCTGAGGACGCACACGGAAAACCTGACGGAATCCCACATATCTCTAAATCCTCATTTATACCACTATCAGGCGGCAACAAAGTTTCCTTTATTATCTTCTTCGTTCCATCGGGTGCAACCTCAACATATCGGATATAATGCTTTATTGGCTGAGGCTGCCCACCTTTGGCATATTGCAATATTGCAGATACTTTGTTATTCACCATCGCCCACCTCCTTTTCTCTTAAAGATTGAATCCGTTCCATTATCTGCTCTATAGCCTCATCAGGTGCAGACTTTAATAATTCCTCCAATTTGTGGTATTCGTAATCTAAAGATTGCTGCACATTTAAGGCTTGTTTCTTCGGGATAACATAACCTATCAATCCGGTTATCGCTTTAACACGTTCTACTGGCTGCAAAGATTCTAAATCTTTTTGCAGTTGCTTAGTGTTCTTATCTAATATTTGCCCGATACGCTTTACCAAATCGCTTGTAGCGTGATTTCTTGCGCCCTTTGGTCTACCATTCGGGTTTCCCGATTTTCCACTCTTAAACGCCATATTTTCTGTATTTTAATTGTTATTTACAACAAACCACTGTTACCCCCTCAAAGATTTACCCGTAAACGGGACAAACTTTGTGATTGCTCTCAGGCGGTCTATAGTTCTATCTCCATACTTTTGTTGCAACTCTGGGATATTTAGATTTGTGGAGATTACAAGCAAACGCCCTTTCTTTTCTGCCTCATCTACCAACTCAGGGAAAACCATTCTTTTGTTGCCATAGTTGTTTGCCATCCCCTCGTTTCCCACATCATCCAAACTTAGCAAATGATAGTTTAACAATTCGTCTGCTTTGTAATTCATATCCTTAGCATCGCAGCAGTTTAGTATTTTGTGGTGTACCTGATTGATAAGACACGGCAAAATTCTAATTCCTATTAGCGACTTACCCAAACCACACGAACCGGTCATAAGCAAACCCTTACCCTCGTTATCTGCCATCCAGTCCACAATCGGGCGATAATTGCTTTCACTCCATATCGCTTTTGTGATACGCCCACCTGAGAAACGGGCTACCATAAAATCAAGCCCTCCACGCAAACGCTTTTCTGCATCAGGAATCTTTATTCTCACCATATTAGGCATAGACGGATAATTACCATCTCGCAAATTCTTAATAATTTTGCCTACACTCTCCATATTACCAACCTCCTTTTGAATAATCTTTATTATTAGAATCTTGGAGCACTACCCCCATATCAGGCGTATTTGTTACCGCCCTATTGCTATTAAGCGGAAATACCCCCGAATAATTATTAGCCATAGATTGCTCTACTATTTTCAAAGCAACTTCGCCATTACCACCCGACAAATTACCTAGCCTTGTAATGAACGCCTTTAAACCAGTTGGCTTGTATGTCTGCCCACGTTCTTTTTTATACGCTAGCCATCTAGTTATTGCCTCATTCATTCGGGCATCATCAGAAAAAGAAATAGTTTTCTCTATTAAATTTTTATCTTTATTTTTATCTTTATCTTTAGGTTTTTCAAATAACCCATCGGTTTCCTTTAATAACCCATCGGTTTCCTTTAATAACCCATCGGTTTCCTTTAATAACCCATCGGTTTCCTTTGAAATACCCTTGCATGGTCTGCCTCCCATCTTGCCAACCTTTCGGTTTATCTCACAACGTGCTGAATATCGCTCATCAAAATAAATCATATCTTCCTGAATTGTCTGAAACAATATTGCAGATACTGCCGGCACATCATCAGGAACATTACCACTACTGGCATATTGCGCCATCATCTTTAAGACTTTTCCAGCCTCAGCATCGGACAATAAGCCAACATTTTTTAATCGGTCTGTTTGAAAATTCACAAATTTCATCCTCTACCCTCCAATATTGATTTTACATCAGATAGCTTGTAGCGAGATTTGCGCCCTACCTTGATAGGAATCAGATATTTCTCTTTTTCCCATCGCCACAAAGTATTTTTTGATACGCCCACCATGTCGGCTACATCATCAGGCGTTAAATACTTTTCCTCTTTCTTCTCTGCCTCCTTGGCTGCCATTGCCTCAGTTACGACACATAGCGCAAACTCTTTAAGGTCTGCTACAGATACCACTACCGAAATATTGGCATCCGCATTCAATAAAGAATCGATATTCATTTTTTCATATTGTATAATTTGTATAACGGGGCGCACATCAACCAATAAGTACGTTTCCCGTAGATTCTCGATTGTTGGTTGTCAATCTCGAACGAATCACGGGTGCAAAGGTAATACGAATCTAAGAAAACAAAACATTCAGGGGAATCAGGGGAATTTTATGGGAAAATTACGGGAGATTTAGGAGAAAAATAAAAGGTAGATAAAAAGAAAACAAAAAGAAAGCAAAAAGGGAGACGCTTTCGCCTCCCTCTCTTAATGTTTTCTTATTGCATCATAATTCCAACCTTTTTCGTTATTTCTTTCAGGTACAATCTTTTGGCAATCAGCAAAAAAATCCTTGAAACTAATATCTGACTTCGCAAACCATTCATCATATTTATGCTTTAATTCCTTCCCTTTTATAGTTTTCAGTTTTTTTATAAAAGCATCAACATCCGGAACATACTCGGCATACTTATCCCTAAACTCCTTTTCTTTGTCGCTTTGGCTTGCCTCATCTTGCCTTAGCCATCTTTTTAGCTTATTAGCAAAAGAATCAGCAGAAATCCCCATAACCTCAGCAATAGCAAGCCTATTCGCAAATAATAGCTTATACGTTTGTTCCAACTGCTGAGGCTCAAAAGTTGGTGGCACGAAATAACCTTTGATAGTTTCTTTTACCATTGATAGCAAAGATAAATAATCCTTATAAGCCTTATCATCCAACCATTCAGGAATATTCTTTAATCTTGGGTTTTCTACTTCCTCAAAACTAGTAATCCAATCTCTTAGCTTACGTAAATTAGTCTCATCAGCATCACACAAGACAACGTCACTACTTAGTAGTTTCGCAAATGTAGGAAAATAACGCTTTATTTCTCCTATTAGATTCTGCACCCCCTTTATATTCTCCTCAGCCACAAAACTACACATTGCAGTAACTGCCTCATACATGTTGCTACAAATATTATTCTCCATCTGTTCGCCCTCCTATTGGTTTAACAATACATTTTCCCTCCATCGTTCTTTTCTCAGGAATTTCAGGATATAACGGAATCGGCATAGCATTATCTTTGTAAAACTGGTTATTCTCAATATCGCTAGTCTTTACTATCTCTGTTATAAGCTGCTTTATTAGCCACTTATATTCGCTTATCTCCATCTTTAAGTTGTTAATCTCAATCTGTAGTTCATTATTAGAGATACCGGCTTTAAGACTTTCTATTTTAGCGTTTGCCAACTCCTGAAAAACGGCAAAGTCCATTATTACTTTGCCATTCTCCAGTTTCTTACAATTTTCCTTTGTTATCATAACTTAGCCTCCTTATCCAATTTGGTTTATAACATCTAGCAAAGTAGAATCCTCTATTTTACGATAGCGAGAAAACGCCTTCGAACCCTCCACGTGCCCACTCATCTTGCCTATTATATTCGGGTCGCTCACCTTAAAGTAAGCATTGCCCACAAAGGTACGTCTTGCCAAATGGCTACTGGCTATTTCGTTTATCGGTCTTATCTCATTTTCTCCAGTTTTGGGATTCCTGATAACTACATTACGATTTATTCCAACTTCTGTAAAAATCTCCTTTATGGCATCATTGTACTTTTGTGGAGATATAAACGGGAACAATCTCCCTTTGGCATCCACGCCCTTGTATTTCTCAACCAGTGCCAACGCTTTAGAGTGTAAAGGTACACGTGCTTGCAAAGTTTGTTCGCCCTCATCCTTTGTTTTGTGTGGAGCATAAACTAGCATTCCGTCTATAATATTTTCACTTGTTAGCTTTACCAAATCGCCAACACGGCAACCAACAAAACATTGAAATACAAAAATATCTCTCTGAGCCTCCAAACGCTTGCAGCCTGATAAATCATACTCTGCAATCTCGTTACGTTCTGAGATTGAAATGTAGTAAGGCGTACCAAACTTTTCTGAACCTATCTTAATTCCATCAAAAGGGCGATTCTTAGTTTTATCTGATTCATAAAGCCATACAAAGAACGCTTTCAGTTTTTTTGTTAGCTTTACAATTGTGTTATCGCCACGTGTCACTAACTTTGTTTGCCCTTTCTTTACGCCAATCGGATATTGCTTTAACAACTTCTTAAACATTACGGGATATTCCTCTGATAATTCTTTTTCATTTCTCAGGTAGTCCAAAAAATCCTCTATATCAGAACGTGTTATTTTATCCACATCAAAGGAAAACTTCTTATCCTCTGTAGCCTTTCTGAATCCCTCATATCGTGCCACATCACGGACCAGTACACGAATCGCCTTGGTGTGGTCGTAAGAAAAACCTTTCTTTGTCAAATACTCCTCTGCCAACTCGTAAAAAGTCTTTTTAGCCTCAACCTTTGCAGTATATTTTTCAGGGTGATTATACTTATCTACAACCAACTTAAACCACTTAGTATTGATTGCGCTTTTATCAGTTGTTTGTACCAAATTCAGAATATAAGTACAAAGCGCATCCATCTTTTGCGCTTGTTCTTCGTGATACTTTACATCATTGCCCACCTTGCGCCTATTCACCACAATCTCACCATTACGGAAATTATCAGCAGTAACAAAGATACCCGACTTTGCCATCAGGTCGTAATCTTTGCCATTGCGCAAACGAATCAGGATTTCCGCCATTCCCGTTTCTGTGCAAACTCTTTTAGATAATCTTTGATAAATCGTTGCCATAATCTTTATTTTTTAATTGAACGCTGCAAAGATAAGACTATTTTTTCAAACCACCAAATAAAACACGGGGATTTTTTGAATTTCCCCGTCAAATTCCCCGTGTTTATTCAAACTCAATATAATTTCACAAAAACAAACGCAAAAGATATTAATGTTTTAGTACTGAAATACAAGCAGTTACATTTTGCATTGATTTTCTTAGATTTTATTCACTTCCCCGTATCGTGTGCCTATCAGGCGCACCAAAGAAAACCCTAACTGCTTGATAATAAGCGGTTAGGATTTTTTGTTTCTAGAAATTGCCAACATTTTGACAACATATTTCAATGCTAATCTATAGTAACAGCCAAAAGCAAGGGCTCATTTTACATTCTTTCACACTATTACATGCTATAACACAAGCGTTTTTTGTTATATCTTGTTAAAGATTACACTATAGGCACATTGTTATAAAAATAAATCACTTACTTTGCATCTAAAGTAATAAATTATGAGTAACGAGATACAATTTCTTCTTTATAATATGCCCAATGCTGATGGCAAAGTACAAGTTGTCATAAAAGACGATATGGTTTGAGCTAAAAGAGCATCAAATTGCTTCATAATCGAAAAAATTCCCCCAAAAGGAGTGAGTTTCTCAGATTTTATTTGTACT
>ENA-OPWW01000383-OPWW01000383.1-human-gut-metagenome-genome-assembly--contig:-NODE-383-length-24231-cov-3.235523_pt1 | contig 24231 bp, 18 predicted proteins | sample MGYA00241513_ERZ502018 | MGnify/ENA primary metagenome ERZ502018 (study PRJEB25962, sample SAMEA2042987) | human gut metagenome | biome: human gut; feature: human-associated habitat; material: faeces...
GGCTAAGATATTAGAAGGCAGAAAAGTAGCAAAGGGATTAAGAGTAATTGTTATTCCTGCTACTCAGAAGATATATATGCAGGCTATTGAAGAAGGTCTTGTACAGACATTTATAAAGGCTGGAGCAGTTGTCAGCACACCTACATGTGGTCCATGTCTTGGTGGTTATATGGGTATTCTTGCTGAGGGCGAGAGATGTGTATCAACAACTAACAGAAACTTTGTAGGACGTATGGGTCACGTTGATTCTGAGATTTATCTTGCAAGTCCTGCCGTTGCAGCAGCAAGTGCAGTTACAGGTAAGATTAGCCAGCCATCTGAGCTTGGATTATAATATCTGTCAGGACATTGCTGCGTTGAGGCAGTGCATGGACAGATAGTAGTTAATAATTATAATTGTGTATAAATGCACAGGAATCGAGGAGTATATGAAAGCAGAAGGAAGAGTTTTTAAGTTCGGCGATAATGTAGATACAGACGTTATCATTCCTGCAAGATATCTTAATTCTTCAGATCCAGCAGAGCTTGCTACTCACTGTATGGAGGATATCAATAAGGATTTCGTTAAAAATGTAAAAAAAGGCGACATTATTGTTGCTAACAAGAACTTTGGATGTGGTTCTTCAAGAGAGCATGCGCCTATAGCTATTAAGGCAGCAGGTGTAAGCTGTGTTATTGCAGAGACATTTGCCAGAATTTTTTACCGCAATGCCATCAACATCGGCCTGCCGGTGCTGGAAATTGGCACCGACGTGGAAAAAATCGAAGCCGGTGACGAGCTTGACGTGGATATGGCCAAGGGCGAAATTAAAATTGTTAATAAAAACATTACCATTAAAACAAAACCGCTGCCGGAATTTATTCAGAAAATTGCCGACTGCGGCGGGCTGATTAACTACCTTAAAGGAGAACAATAATATGAAGATAACTTTACTGCCGGGCGACGGTATCGGCGTGGAAATTGTTGACGCTGCCGTTGAAGTGCTGGACGCAGCGGCTAAAAAATATAACTTTACCGTTGAATACGATAAAAAACTGATTGGCGGTGCGGCTATTGACGCTTTCGGCACGCCGCTGCCGGAAGAAACTCTGGCAAGCGCCAAAGCAAGCGACGCAGTGCTTCTGGGTGCGGTAGGCGGCCCGAAATGGGATAATGTTGATCCTTCCATCCGCCCGGAAAAAGGCCTTTTAAACATCCGCAAAGGGCTGGGGCTGTACTGCAACCTGCGCCCGATGAAGGTTTCCAAATATACGGCGCATCTCAGCCCGCTTAAAACCGAACGTGCCGAAGGCGCTGACCTTTTAATTGTACGCGAACTGACCGGCGGCATTTACTTTGGCACGCATAACGAAGCACATCTTAACGCCGACGGCGTGGAAGAAGCAAGCGATATTGAAATGTACACCCGCCCGGAAGTAGAACGCATTGCCCGCTTTGCTTTTGAAGCTGCACGCAAACGCGGTGGCAAGGTAACAAGCGTTGATAAAGCCAATGTGCTGGGCAGCAGCCGTATGTGGCGCAAAATTGTTACCGAAATGCGTGACAAGGAATACCCCGATGTTGAACTGAACCATTTTTATGTAGATAACTGCGCCATGCAGCTGGTACTGAACCCGAAACAGTTTGACGTTGTTTTAACCAATAATATTTTCGGCGATATTTTAAGTGACGAAGCCAGCACCATTGCAGGCAGCATCGGTTTGCTGCCGAGTGCAAGCCTTGGTGACGGCGCAGGCATGTACGAGCCTATCCACGGCAGTGCGCCGGATATTGCGGGGCAGGGCATTGCCAACCCGCTGGCTACCATTTTAAGCGTTGCCATGATGCTGCGTTATTCGCTGAACCAGGACGCAGCGGCAGACGCAGTGGAACGCGCAGTTGACGAAGTGCTGGAAGCAGGTTACCGCACGCCTGACCTTTGGGCAGAAGGCCTGAAGAAAGTAAGCACTGCCGAAATGGGCAAGCTTGTAGCGGAAGCAGTAAAATAAAGCAGCCGTAAAATAAGGGAAACACAGATAAATTAGAGATATTATAAACAGTTATAAATAAGGGAAAGAAAAAGGGCGCAGACCGTATGGTTTGCGCCTTTTAAACTGATATTGCCAAAAAATTTTTAATGTGCTATACTTACATCAATCTGTTTAACGCCGGTTAAGCAGGTGCCTTTATTTATGTATCGCAGGCCTTAGAAGATACATAAATAAGGGCATTTTTTGTTTTAACCGCATTTTTAAGGAGGTTTTTAATTTATGGCATGGTTCGATTTATTTATAGCTGGTATTTTTGAGGTTGTATGGTCTACCTGTTTAAAGTATTCACACGGATTTACCAATGTAATGTTTACGGTTTTAACATTTATCGGCATGGGTTTCAGTTTCTGGTTTCTGGCGCACGCAGTTAAATCGCTGCCAATGGGCACGGCTTATGCTATCTGGACTGGCATTGGCGCGCTGGGCGCCGTTATAGTGGGCGTTATTTTGTTTAAGGAACCGGTTACGCTGGTGCGTTTATTTTTTGTGGCAATGCTTTTAACAGGCATTATCGGCTTAAAATTAACATCCGGCCAGTAAATTAAATAAGGAAGGCTTATGCAGGGCTGCCGTTATTAGCGGCAGCTTTTTTATTATGCGCTGCCCGTTTTTGGGCAAATGTATCATTTGATACGGAAAATTTTTGTATACAAAATAAAAGACAGATGTGTTTGCATTTTTCTGAATAATGTGTTAAATTAATGTTAAATATTAGTTAAATAAAAGTAAAAATACAGTTAAATTTTTAACTTTTATTTTGACGCACAATATTTTAATCTGCCTTGGCGTTACGCAGGGCAGGAAAATTAAGGAGGTTTTATGATGTTAAAGAAAACAACGTTGTGGCTGCTTTCTGTGATGATGCTGTTAATGATGCTGGTTGCAGGCTGCGGCGGCGGAGAAGAAAAGAAAGCTGCCAATGACAGCCAGAAGCTCATCGTTTACACATCCATGAAGGAATCGCTTATTAAAGGCATTGTAGACGGCTTTAAAAAAGCCAACCCCGGCATTGATGTTGACTACCAGTCTGCCGGTGCAGGCAAGCTGATGGCTAAAATTGCCGCAGAACGCCAGAGCGGCAAAATTTTGGCCGACGTTATCTGGACAAGTGAAGTTCCTGACTTCTATAACATGAAAAACGAAGGCATTCTTTTAAATTACAAGAGCCCTGTTGAACCCGAAACCGTAAATCCGTTCAGCGATTATGACGGCTCTTTCCATGCAGCACGCCTTGGTACTCTTGGCATTGTTATTAATACCGATAAAATTAAAACCGCTCCTACCCAGTGGTCTGATTTGATGAAACCTGATTTTAAAGACCGTTTCGGCATTGCCAACCCGGCTCTTTCCGGTACTTCTTACATGAGCGTTGCGCTTCTGGAAAAACAGTTCGGCTGGAAATTCTTTGAAGACATTAAAGCCAACGGCGGCCGTATCGGCAAAGGCTCCGGCCAGGTTATCGACGATACTGCTTCCGGCGAACTTTCCGCAGCTTTGGCAGTAGACTATATTACCAATGCTAAAATTGAAAAAGGCGCACACCTGCAGCTTTGCTATCCGCCCGAAATGCTGGTAGTTCCGAGTCCGGTTGCTATTTTTAAAGACAGCGCCAAAGCTGAAGCAGCTAAAAAGTTTGTAGATTACCTGCTCAGCAAAGAAGCACAGACTCTCGTTGCACAGCAGGGCACCATTCCTGTACGTGAAGATGTAGAAATTCCGGCTAAATTCAATCTGCCTGCTCCGAAAGAAGCTTTGGAAAAATCCATTAAGATTGACTACATTGAAGCAATTAAAACCAAAGAAGACACCATTAAGAAATTCTCTGACATTATGCAGATGAAACAGTAGTTCTGGCATAAGAAGGCTAATTAAATAATGGGCTAAGAAAGGCGGCGGAGCGGGGTTGCCCGTTTCGCCGTTTTTGCAGTTAATACATTTACAGGAGGTTGCCTTATGGAAGATATCATTAAGGTTGAAGGCGTTGCCAAAGCCTACGGCAAGCACCAGGTACATAAAGGCCTTGACCTTGGCATAAAAAAAGGCGAGTGCTTTACTCTGCTTGGCCCTTCCGGCTGCGGCAAAACGGTTTTGATACGCCTTATTGCCGGGCATGAAGTTCCGGATGAAGGCCGTATTATTATTGATAATACCGTTGTTGCCGACAGCGCCAGCGGTGAGTATATTCCGCCCGAAAGGCGCGGGTTGGGCATTGTGTTCCAGGATTATGCGGTTTGGCCGCACATGACGGTTTACGATAACATTGCGTATCCGCTGAAAATGGAAAAACGCCCGAAAGAAGAAATTGATAAATTAGTAATGAAAATGATTGATATTGTCGGCATGAAAGGGCTCGACAAGCGCCTGCCTTCCGAGCTTTCCGGCGGGCAGCAGCAGCGCGTTGCACTGGCGCGCGCACTGGTTGCAGACCCTTCGGTTATGCTTCTGGATGAGCCGCTTTCAAACCTTGACGCTAACCTGCGTGAGGAAATGCGCTTTGAGATTAAGGCTTTGCAGCGTCAGTTCGGCATAACGGTTATGTATGTAACGCATGACCAGGAAGTTGCTCTTGCCATCAGCGACCGCATTGCCATTATGGACAACAACGGCCATATCCGCCAGATTGGCACGCCGTACGAAATTTTTGAAAAACCTGCCGATTTGTTTATTTTTAAATTTATGGGCATTGCCAATTTTCTTGGCGTACGCGAAGAAAACGGCGCTTACCTTGTCGGAAGCGGCACGCAGCAGGTGCCGTGGGAAAAACCGCAGGGCAGCGGTATTAAAAACTGGGTTGCGGCTTTCCGCCCGTCGGATGTTATTATTAGCCGCGGTGGCACAGGGCTGAAGGGCATTATTAAACGTGCCAACTTCCTTGGCGCAACCATGGACTATATGATTGAAATTGACGGTGAACATCTGCGTACGGAAATTGTAACGCATGAAGCGATTTCCGAGAAACTGATGTTTAACGAGGGCGAGGAATGTGTTGTTAATTTCCGTGCCTTGTACTGGTTTGATGCGGCTCAGCTGAAGGAGGTGGAAGAATTATGAGTACAATTAAAAAAGATTCCGGTTTTGGCGTAGCCCAGATAATTCTTTTAATTTCTATTGCCGTACTGGTTATTTTTGTTGCGTGGCCTGTACTTTTAATTCTGTTTAACGCCTTTTTTGTTGACGGTACGTTTAACAGCAGCGACTTTTACGCTGTACTGACAGAGCCTGAAACTTTCCAGGCACTGAAAAACTCTCTGATTATCGCCAGCATGACGACGATTGGCAGTACGATTGTAGGCACGTTTTTTGCGTGGCTGGTTACCCGTACCGACCTGCCGTACAAAACTTTTATGAAGAGCCTGTTCCTTGTGCCGTTTATGCTGCCGAGCTTTATCGGCGCTTTGGCGTGGAAGATGCTGCTTTCTCCGAACTCCGGCTATATTAATACGTTCTTTATGGAAACCTTTGGCCTTACGGAACCTGTATTTAATATTTACAGCTACTTCGGCATCAGCCTAGTAGAAGTTATGTACTTATTCCCGTTTGTATTTATACAGGTTTGCGGTGCGTTGGAACGCATGGACCCGACTTTGGAAGAATCGGCGCGTATTTCCGGTGCAGGCCTGTTTACCATTACCCGCAAAATTACCATTCCGCTGGTGCTGCCTTCAATTATGTCGGGCGCGCTGCTGATTATGCTGTACTCCATGGCACATTTCGGCACGGTTGCGGTACTTGGCATTGAGCAGGGCATTTACAACATCCCGACGCTTATTTACGAAAAGATTCCCCAGAGCGGCGGCAGCTTCGATTCTATCCGTACCGGTACGGTACTTGCAACGGTGCTTGTTGTAACGGCTGCACTTATCATTTGGGCACAGCAGAAAGTTCTGAGCCGCGGCCATTATCAGATTATCGGCGGCAAAAGCTTCCGCCCGATGGAACTGAAACTGCGCGGGCTGCGTTATCCGCTGCTGTTCTTCTGCCTGGCTTATATTGGCTTTACCATCCTTCTGCCTACCGTGGTTATCTTCCTTGTTGGCGGCGTAAGCACTTACGGTTTGCCGCTTACCTGGGAAAACCTGTCGCTTGATAACTACAAATACATTCTGTTTGAATACGAAGTAACCAAAGACGCTATCTTCAACAGCGTAACTTTAGGCCTTGCAGCAGCAGTTATTACTATGTTTGCAGGCGTAATGATTTCTTACGTTATTGTTAAGATGAAAGTACGCGGCAAAGGCATTCTGGAATTCCTCGGTATGCTGCCGTTCTCCGTACCGGGCTCCGTTATCGCGCTGGGCGTTATTCTGGCGTGGAGCGGCAAATTCGGCATCAACCTGTATAACACAGTTTGGATTATTCTCGTTGCCTATATTGCCCGCTACATGGCATTCAGCTTAAAGGCTAACAGTGCCGCGCTGGAACAGGTACACGATTCTTTGATGGAAGCATCGCGTTCCTGCGGCGCTACCATGTGGCAATCCTTAAAAGATATTGTTATTCCGCTGGTTCGCCCTGGTATGATTAGCGCGTTCTTCTTAATCTTCCTGCCGGCACTGCGTGAACTTACGGTATCCATTATGCTGTATGCGCCTACCACAAGAACTATCGGCGTTGCCATTTATACTCTTAACGAGGACGGTGAAACCGTTATGAGTACCGCGCTGGCAGGTATCGCCCTTATCATCATCGTCTGCGGGCAGATGCTGATTAACCATTTTACCAAGAAAGTGAGTGAGTAACCGTCATGTCTTATATACGCTTAGTTAACGTTACAAAACGCTTTGGCAATGTTACTGCCGTAGATAACCTGAACCTTGAAATCGGCAAAGGCGAGTGCTTCTCCATGCTTGGTCCTTCCGGCTGCGGAAAAACAACTACCCTGCGTATGGTGGCAGGCTTTGAGGATTTAAGTGACGGCGAAGTATGGGTTGGCGACCGTCTGTTGTCATCTCCTAAAAAGCATCATTACACACCGCCCGAAAACCGCAATTTCGGCATGGTGTTTCAGGCTTTTGCCGTATGGCCGCATATGAGCGTTTATGAAAATGTTGCTTTTCCGCTGAGGCTGCGCAAACTGCCTGCGGCAGAAATTGAGCAGCGTACCAAAGACGCGCTTACGGCAACAAACCTTTTAAAATCAGCCAACGAAAGCCCGGCAAGCCTTTCCGGCGGCGGCAAACAGCGTGTTGCACTGGCGCGTGCGCTTGCCATTAACCCTGACGTTATGCTGCTTGACGAACCGCTTTCGAGCCTTGACCCGCATCTGCGCGAGGAAATGCGCTTTGAAATTAAAGACTTGCAGCGTAAATACGGTTTTTCCATTATTTACGTTACGCACGACCAGTCGGAAGCCATGGCACTTTCTGACCGCATTCTTGTTATGAAGCTGGGCGTAATGCAGCAGATTGATTCGCCGCTTGACGTATATAACAATCCGGCAAATAAATTTGTATTCAGCTTCATAGGCGTATCGAGTTTTACTGATGTGGTATGGCAAAACGGCGCAGCCTGCATTAAAGGCGATAACCGTTCGCTGCCGCAGGGGCTTGTTGTTCCGGCGCGTATGCAGGGTGAAGCCGTATTTAACCTTGCCAGCCGCCCGACGGAAATAAGGTTCACAAATGAAAACGATATCAACGCAGTACGCGGCGTTGTAATGCGTAAAGCCTTCCTCGGCGAAATTATCGATTATCTTGTAAAAATAGGCGACCAGGAAGTGCGTGTGCAGATTGGCCGCCGCGACCCGGGACCGGAAACCGGCGAAGTATGTTATCTGCATTTCCTGCGTCCGTTCTGGTACAAAGTTGATGAATAATTAAAATCGTATAGCCCGAAAGGGCAAAAGAGGCATACCCAAATGGTATGCCTCTTTTTACGCAAAAATACCCCGCCTGTAAAGGCGGGGGATTTTATACTTTACTGTTTATTTTTATGCCTTGATTTCGATTTCCATCAGGCAGTCGCCGCTTTCGATCCGGCTGCCGGCCGCTACGTGGATTTGCGATACAATGCCGCTGATAGGTGCGGCGATGGTGGTTTCCATCTTCATTGCTTCGGTTACGATAAGCGGGGTGCCTTTTTCGACAGCCTGGCCTTTTTCAACCAGCAGTTTAACAACGGAACCGGAAAGGGTTGCGCCGATTTCGCCGGGGTTGGTTTTATCGGCTTTTTTGCGCGTTACGTTGGTAGATTTAACATTTCTGTCTTTAATATCAATTTCACGCGGCAGGCCGTTGAATTCGAAGAAGATAGTACGGATGCCGTCTTCGTTTGCTTCGCCTATCTGCAAAAGTTTGATAACGAGCATTTTGCCCTGTTCGATTTCAACTTTAATTTCTTCGCCGGTTTTCATGCCAAAGAAGAAGGTAGGCGTATCAAGTACGGAAACATCGCCGAATTCGGCATGGCGTACTGCCCAGTCGCTGAATACTTTCGGGTACAGGCAGTAGCTGCTTACAGCTTCGTCGCTGGTCGGCGCGCCCATTTCCGCAAGGCTGGCGCGTACTTTTTCAAAATCTGCCGGGGGCAGTGCAGCACCGGGGCGGCCTTCGATAGGTTTGCGCCCTTTAAGAATAATTTGCTGCAATTTCTGCGGGAAGCCCTGATACGGTACGCCCAGGCGGCCTTCAAAGAATTCTACAACTGAAGCCGGGAAGCTGAGAGAATCGCCTTTGGCGTAAATGTCTTCTTCGGTAAGGTCGTTCTGCACCATAAACAGTGCCATATCGCCAACCATTTTGGAGGACGGGGTTACTTTAATAATATCGCCGAACATCATGGAAACGCGGTGGTACATATCTTTAATGTCTTCCCAGCGTTCGCCGAGGCCTACTGCTTTGGCCTGCTGCTGCAGGTTGCTGTACTGGCCGCCCGGCATTTCGTGGATGTAAACTTCCGGGTTGGGGTAAGAAACGGTGTTGTCGATTGCTTTATAATACGGACGCACGCTTTCCCAATAACGGGACATTTCGTTAAGTGCGTTAATGTCAAGGTGCGGCTGGCGCGGATGGCCGGAAAGTGCATAGTACAGGCTTGCGCCGCTCGGCTGGGAAGTGCCGCCGCTCATAGCGCTCATGGCTACGTCAACAATATCTACTCCGGCGTCAATAGCGCGGGCATAAGTGTAAATGCTGTTGCCGCTGCCTTCGTGCGTATGCAGGTGGATAGGCACGTTAACTGCTTCTTTAAGGGCAGAAACAAGCTGGTAAGCTGCTTCCGGCTTCAAGAGGCCTGCCATATCCTTAATGCAGATGGAGTTGGCACCGGTTTTTTCCAGTTCTTTCGCCATGGTTACATAATATTTAAGGTCGTATTTATCACGGCGCGGGTCTAAAATATCGCCGGTGTAGCATAATGCAGCTTCGGCAAATTTGCCAACTTCGCGCACTGCGTCCAAAGAAAGGCTCATGTTTTCAATGCCGTTAAGGCTGTCGAATACACGGAACACATCAACGCCGTTTTTCGCGCTGAGGCGGATAAATTCTTTAACAACATTGTCCGGATAGCTGGTGTAGCCAACGGCATTGGCGCCGCGCAGCAGCATCTGGAACAGAATGTTCGGGCATTTTTCGCGGAACTGGCGCAGGCGTTTCCACGGGCTTTCGTCAAGGAAGCGGTAAGCAACGTCAAAAGTTGCGCCGCCCCAGCATTCAAAGCTGAACAGGTTAGGCAGCTTGGCTGAGGTAGTGCCGATAACTTTCAGCATATCGTTGGTGCGCATGCGGGTTGCAAGCAGCGACTGGTGCGCGTCACGGAAGGTGGTATCCGTAAACAGCACTTCTTTCTGGTCCATAACCCATTTGGAAAGCCCTTCAGGACCCTGCAAATCCAAAATCTGCTTGGTGCCGTCGGCAGGGGTGCCTTTAAACGCTTTGGGCAGGCTGAGCGGGGCAAATTCCGGTTTGGGCTGTACGCCTACATTGTTGTAGCCGTTAACGGTTACATCGGCAATGTAGTGCAAAAGCCTGGTGCCACGGTCCAGCGTTTTCGGGAAGATGAAAAGTTCGGTGTTTTCATCAACAAACGAAGTATTGTAGCTGCCGTCAAGGAAACTGGGGTGAGCCAGTACGTTTTCAAGGAACAGAATATTGGTTTTAACGCCGCGGATGCGGAATTCTTTTAAGCAGCGCAGCATTTTGGTAATGGCAATTTCGTGGGTAAGGCCGTGGGTGGTTGCCTTAACCAAAAGCGAATCGTAATACGGGGTGATAACGGAGCCCGTAAAAGCATTGCCGCCGTCCAGACGCACGCCAAAGCCGCCGCCGCTGCGGTAAGCAATCAGCTTGCCGGTATCGGGCATAAAGTTGTTGGCAGGGTCTTCGGTGGTAATACGGCACTGAATGGCATGGCCGAAGCTGGTAATTTTATCCTGTTCGGGAATGCCGATTTCCGGGCTGTGCAGGGAATAGCCTTCGGCAATTTTAATCTGGGTCTGCACAATATCAAAGCCGGTAATTTCTTCGGTAACGGTATGTTCAACCTGAATACGCGGGTTAACTTCAATAAAGTAGAAGTTGCCGTCCGGGGTAACGAGGAATTCAACCGTACCGGCGCTGAGGTAATTAACGTTTTTCATCAGCTTAACGGCTGCGTCGCAGATTGCCTTGCGCAGTTCGGGTTTAAGCGAAAAGGCCGGGGCAATTTCCACCAGTTTCTGGTGGCGGCGCTGTACGGAGCAGTCGCGCTCGAACAAATGCACAATGTTGCCCTGCGTATCGCCCAAAATCTGAACTTCGATATGTTTCGGGCTTTCAAGGTATTTTTCAAGGTAAATTTCATCGCTGCCGAAAGCCTTCATAGCTTCGGATTTAGCCATGTTGTATACGGTTTCCAAATCTTCGTTGCTGTTTACCATGCGCATGCCGCGCCCGCCGCCGCCGTTAACGGCTTTAAGCATAACGGGGAAGCCGTGCGCCTGCACAAAACGGTAAACGTCTTCAACGCTGTCAATCGGGCCGTCGCTGCCCGGAATCATCGGAATGCCGGCAAGCTTGGCCTGTTCGCGCGCATTAACTTTGTCGCCGAACATAATAAGGTGTTCAAGGCGCGGGCCGATAAAGATAATGCCTTCTTCGGCGCAGCGTTTTGCAAGGTCGCTGTTTTCGCTTAAAAAGCCGTAGCCGGGATGGATGGCGTCTACATCGTGCTCATGCGCAATACGGATAATGTCTTCAATATCAAGATAAGCATCGATAGGGCCCTTGCCTTCGCCGACAAGGTAGGCTTCGTCAGCTTTGTTGCGGTGCAGTGAAAGTGTGTCTTCTTTTGAATAAATTGCTACTGTGCGGATGCCGAGTTCGTTGCAGGCACGGAAAACGCGGATAGCGATTTCGCCGCGGTTGGCAACCAGTACAGACTTAATTTTTTGCATAGTATACCCTCCTTCGGATAGCACTGTACCTATTTTATTAAAAAAAGTTACTAATTGCAATGGTTTCAGCGTAAGTATTTCTGTATACAGAAAAACATAACGGCATGCAGGGAAACATGCTGTTTAAAACAGTTAATTTTTTAAATATTTGTCAAAAAAACGGTAATAACATCAAGCACCGGCTGCTGAACCCAAAACGTGCTGTATAACAAAGCCTCCTTAAAATAATGTACATATTTATTATAATACCGCTTTATTATGCGTGGCAAATTGCAGGCACTGTTAAAACTTGAATTTAAAATAAAATAACGATATGGTATAATTTTAATATAAAGGGAAAGATGAAAGGTGTGGGCAGCATGAGAAGACTTTTAAGTTTTATTTTTGCAATTTTAATAGCAGTTTTTGCCGTAATGCCTAATGTTTATGCTGAAGCGCAAAAGGATTACGGTAATTTGGATATGAATAGGTGGGTGTATGTTGCTTCTGATACACAAAATGTGGATTTATTAGTTGATGTAACATCTTTTGATTATAGTTCTTCAACAGTAAATAAATTAGTCTGTAATTTGTGGGTATGTTATTTTAGACAAGATACCAGTCGAAATCTTCAAAATTTAACTGTTAATTATTTTGATAAATCTTTTACAATAGATTCTATGGTATCATATGATAAAGATGGTAATATAGAATATAATTATACGAATCCATTACCAGAAAGAAATAAAATAGTACCTGGGTCAATGGCTGAAATTATATATTATGTTGCTTTTCCACCAGAATTAATGAAAAAATTAAAAGAAGAAGCTATGAAAAATAAATAATATTAGGATGTCGTAAGCAATGAAAACACTTTACTTATCAACAGCATATTTGGATGACCTGATGGTTAGAATGGCGCACCACAGTACGGCGATTGAAGGTAACAGCCTGACGCAGGGCGAAACCAAAAGCGTACTGATTGACGGTTATGTGCCGCGCGCTATTGATTTGCGCGAATTGAACGAGGTTTTAAATTATAAAGCCTTTACTAAAGAAATGGTGCGTTTTTTACAGGAAGAACGTGAGGTAAACGGTGAATTTATTAAAGAAATACACTCTATTTTATGCCGCGAAGCAATAGAATCCGTGCCGGGCAAATTTAAAACACAGCCTAATATGGTTATTGGCGCAGACTTTACGCCTTCGCCGCCGTACTGTGTACCGATGGATATTGAACAATGGCGGCAGGATTTGGATTATCAGCTTAAAAATGCTGCTGATGCCAGAACTATGGTAGAAGCAATTTGCCGCCAGCATTTCCGCTTTGAGCGGATTCATCCATTTCCGGACGGAAATGGGCGTGTTGGGCGTGCGCTGATGGTTTACAGTGCGTTGCAGCAAAAGCTGCCGCCGATAGTAATACCTGTTAATGAAAAGAAAAAGTACATTAACTTTTTAAACACCGAGGATTTAAACGGGTTTGTGGAATTTTGCCTTGCATTGCAGCAAAAGGAAGTGGAACGCATAAAAATTTTAGCTGATGAACGGGATAAGGTGTTAGAAATTTATACAGAGGAATAAAAAAGAGTTTGGCATTGTGCCAAACTCTTTTTGCTTATATGCAGTTAACTTTGCAGATGTCATTCCAGCAAATTATTTTTGCGCCAGCCTTCGCTTTTCCAGCGGTAAATAAATACCAGCGCGCGGAGGCATTCATCAAGGCACATGGCAAGCCATACGCCCACCAGCCCCCAGCCAAGGTGCAGGCCAAAGAACCACGCGCCAAGCGTTGCCACGCTCCACATGGAAACAAGCCCCGTCGTTACCGGCCATTTAATATCGCCCGCCGCCTGCAAACTCATAACCATTACCATGTTCACGGCGCGCCCTGCTTCCAAAAACACTTCTATTAAAAAGATGTGCCGCCCAAGCTCCAGCACTTCGGGGTTATCGGTAAAAATGCCGTAAATGCTGTCGCTGTTAAAAAATAAAAGCAGTGTTACCGTTGTGCTGATGGTAACGGCAATGCGGATGGTTTTCCATACGCGCTGTTCAACTGCATCCAAATCGCCCGCGCCAATTAAAAAGCCGACGATAATCTGCGTTGCCATGGCAAGCGCCTGCGAATAGATATAGGAAAACATGGCAATGATGTAGGCGTAAATTTTGGTGGTAATAACCACGATGCCCATTACGTTAACAAAGCGCATAATAACCATCTGCGAAATCTGGTAGGAAAGCGATTCGCCGCCGGAGGGAAGCCCAATGTACAAAATTTTATACAGCGTGTTTTTGGGGAACGGGCTCAGGTATTTAAACGAAAGGCGGATATCAATAAATTTGCGGAAAAAGTATAAAATTAAAAGCAGCCCCAGCACCTTGCTGGTGTTGGTGGATATGGTTACGCCCAAAACGCCGAGTGACGGTATCGGCCCCAGGCCGTGAATTAAAATGCAGTTGCCCGCTATATTGATAAGGTTCATCACTACGGAGGTAATCATGGTGATTTTTAAAAGGGAATAGCCGCGGAAGAACGAAATAAAAGAGATATAGGCAGACTGTACTACAATAAAAAGCCCTATGTAGCGCAAAAAGAGCGAGGCTTCGGCCCAGATGTCTGCCGGTACATCCAGGAGGCTTAAAAAGAAACCGTCAAAAATAAACAGCGCCGCACTGATGATAACGCCGAAAACCATATTGGCAAGCAAGGCAACGGTGCAGACTTCGGCAACTTTTTCGCGGTTGCCCGCGCCTCGGTGCTGGGCAATTAAAATGGTTGCTGCCATGCTGATTACGCTGAGGGCGAGGATAACGATATTAATAATCTGGTTGGCGTTGCCTACGGCGGCAACAGAGTGCTGCGAGTAATGGCTGAGCATGAACTGGTCGACATTGCCGACCATCATCTGCAAAAGTATTTCAATAAAAATTGGCCAGGTCATTTTAAAAACCGAAAGTTTTTGCGTGCCTTCGGCATTTTTTACTGCGGACATGATTGTGCTCCTTATTTTTAAAAGTTTTTAAACAGAGAAAATAACTATATTATAGCAGTTTGCATTGTATTTACAAGCAGAAAAGTGTAAAATAAACAGCAAAAAATAAATTCGCAAAAGTCTGAAAAAAATGAAGTTAACCATAAACACATAAAAGGTTGACAATAAAAACGGCAAAACTTATAATTAAAAAGTAAAGGTGTGGTGAACTATGTTAAAACTTATCAGGGCATTATCAGAATACAACGGCCCGACTTATGACGGTGCGGTAATGGCAAGAGCTGTTATTAAAGCATCCGTGCTGGAAAGCGGAGATTACTCAACGCGCCCGGTAAAAATGGCGCCGCCGCGCATGGGCATTATTGAGGCTTATAAAGAAGGCGCCGCTTCGCTGACGGTAACGCTTCTGCGCCCGCTGGTGCGTGCCGGTGAAATGCCGGAAACGGTGCCGCAGGGCGAAAAACAGCTGAGCTTTGTTATTGATAAGCCGGAAATTAACGCTTATCTTGATGCCGTGGACGACACTAATTCCATTCACCGCGGCGAAAACCCCGTTGTACCGGGGCTGTGCATGATTGAGCATTTGTGGCGCGCTTTAAATAAGCCGCTGCCGCTGAACTGGGACGTTAAATTTAAAATGCCTGCTTTTGCGGGAGAACAGATTGACATATACAAAAACGGCGCGTCGCTTGACGGTTACTGCGGCGGGCGCGAGCTGTTTACGGTAGGTATAAAGGAGAGTTAAAACAATGAATGGCACAAACAGGCCGGACGGTGTCCGCGAGATGGTAAAAATGGCGCTTTTAATGGCGATGAACTGCGTATCGGCATATGTAATAATTCCGCTGCCGTTTTCGCTGTCGCCAATATCGCTGCAAACGGTGTTTGTAAATCTTTTGGGCTTTTTGCTTACGCCGCGGCAGGTGCTTATTACCATGTGCGCATACCTGTTAATGGGGCTTGCGGGGCTGCCGGTGTTTACGGGCGGCACGGCAGGGCCCGGCAAACTGTTTGGGCCTACCGGCGGATATATTTTCGGCTTTTTAGTGGCAGCGCTTATCATAAGCTGGCTGCGCGGCAATAACTACGGCTTTAAGCGCTGCGCATTTCTGGGCGTTGTTATCGGCATACCGGTAATTTACCTTCTGGGCGTGGCGCAGCTTAAATTCATTACCGGCATCGGCTGGGAAGAAGCCGTTGTTACCGGCGCTTTGCCGTTTATTCCGATGGATATTGTTAAGTGCATAGCGGCTGCGTATATTACGGCGCCAATTCAAAGAGCGATTGGCGGCGGGCGCTGATGGATAAGGTTTGTTTAATTGGCGGGCTGCGCAGCTATATTGGGCTGACGGGCGGCGTGTACAGGCACGTACCGGCAGAGCTTTTGGGCGCAGCGGTGCTGAAAGCGGTAACGGAAAAATATAATGTTGTGCCGCAGCAGATAATTTGCGGCAACGGCGTGGGCGCAGGCGGCAACATTGCGCGCCTGGCGGCGCTGGAAGCAGGGCTGCCGGAAAGCATACCCGCCGTAAGCGTGGACGTGCAGTGCGGCAGCGGGCTGGAAGCCGTGGCAATGGCGGCGGCAAAAATTGAAGCAGGCGAGGCGGATATAATTATTGCCGGCGGCTTTGAAAGCACGTCTACCCAGCCGCGGCGCGGCTATAACGCCAACCACCCCGATTATAGGGGCGAAGAAACTTACAGCGTGGCCAAGTTCATGCCGGGCATTCACCGCGAAACGGTAATGCTGGAGGGCGCGGAACTTACGGCAGAGCGTGAGCATATCAGCCGTGCGGAAAGCGACCCCTGGGTTCTGCGCAGCCACAGACTTGCGGCACAGGCAGCGGCAGACGGCGTGTTAAGCGATATTATAGTGCCGTGCTTCGGCGCTGTGCGCGATGAAGGCATACGCCACAAAATGAGCCAGCGCCTTTTGGACAGGCTGCCCTGCGTGCTGGAGGGCGGCAGATTTACCAATGCTGCCAATGCCTGCCTGACAAATGACGGCGCGGCGTTTGTACTGCTGGCAAGCGAAAGCTATGCCAGAGCGCATAACTTTTTAGTGCAGGCTAAAGTACGCCACAGCGCAGCCGTTGGCGGCGACCCTTTGGTAAGCCCCAAAAGCGCAATTCTTGCGCTTAATGCGCTGCTGCAAAGGGCCGGGCTTTCGCATACGCAGATAGACTGCTTTGAACTGAACGAAGCATTTGCCGTTATCGACGTTATGTTCAGCCGTGCCTTTCCGGGGCATGAAGACGGCTATAATGTTTTCGGCGGCGCGTTGGCGTACGGGCACCCTTACGGCGCTTCGGGAGCAATTATTTTGCTGCACCTGTTAAAATCGCTGCAAAAGCGCGGCGGCAGGTTCGGTGCGGCGTCCGTAGCGGCTGCTGGCGGCGTTGGCACGGCACTTTTGATTGAGAGATGTTAATATGGACTATTTGCAGTTAATTGCAGAAAAGCCGCCCGAAAAGGCGGCTTTAATAACAGAAGAACATACTTATACCTACGGCGAACTTGCCGCCCTGGCGCGTGAATGCAGAAAAACGGCTGGCGGTGCACGCAGGGTGTATTTTATAAAAAAATCCGCAATAGCGCAGCAGCTTATTGAGTTTATTGCCTTTGCCGGAACGGACAATGTGCCGGTGCTGGCCCCGCAGGAAGCGGATACTGAGCATTTAAAAGATATTGTGCCGCCGCCTGAAGCCTGTATGGGAGCCATGACCAGCGGCACAACCGGCAGGGCCAAAGTGCTGTTCCGCACTTATGAAAGTTGGGCAGGCTTTTTTGAGGAGCAGAACCGCGTGTTCGGCGTAATGCCGGACAGCTGCATGTTTGCGCAGGGCAGCCTGGCTTTTACCGGTAACCTTAATTTATATATGGGCGCGCTTTATGCCGGTGCTTCGGTGGCAGCGGCCGGTAAATTCCGCCCGCGCCTGTGGCAGGAAATGATTTTAAAGCACAGCTGCGATGTTGTTTATTTAATACCAACCAAACTGCGGCTTTTGGCGCGCGGCTGCAAAGCGCCGCTGAACTGCGTTAAAAGCATTATTGCCGGTTCGCAGGGGTTTGATAAAAACGATTTGGACGCAGTAAAAGCCGTGCTGCCCAATGCGGAAATGACGCTGTATTACGGCGCGAGCGAACTGAATTACATAACCTATATTAAAGACAGCGAAATGACCGGCGACCGCACGTTGATAGGCCGTCCGTTTAAGGGCGTTGGCGTAAGCGTGCGCGATGGCGAAATTTATATCGACACCAAATTTCACGTTACCGGCGTAAAATGCCCGGCAACGCTTGGCGACTGCGGCAGCATTGATGAAAACGGCATGCTGCACTTTTTAGGGCGCCGCGACGATATGTATAACATTAACGGCATCAAAGTTTCCGGCTTGAAGGTTGAAAGTGCGCTGCTTGACTGCGATGGCGTGGAAGATGCGGCGGCGCTTGCGGAAAAAAGCGGCGGCAAAGATTTGCTGACGGTGTTTGTAGTTGGCCGCGGGCTGAATAAAACCGGCCTTTTGCAGAAGCTGCACGGAAAACTTACGGAGCATGAACTGCCCAAGCGCATAATTTTTACGGACGCCCTGCCGAAAAACGAAAGCGGCAAAACGGACAGGAAAAAACTGCAAACCATGTTATAAAAAAGAAAACCTTGTTGTTTAAGTTAAACAGCAAGGTTTATTTTTATGCTTTTTACAGCGCTGTGCCTTTAGCGGGTATGGTAAAATTTGCGGTATCAATTCCTTCAAGTTTCAGCAGTGCCAGTTTTTTAGCCAGGCCGCCTGCGTAGCCTGTCAGGCTGCCGCCTGTGCCAACTACGCGATGGCAGGGCACAATAATGCTTATGGGGTTATGCCCAACCGCGCCGCCAACTGCCTGTGCGGACATCTGTTTTAAGCCTCTATGCGCGGCAAGCTGCGCAGCAAGTTCTCCGTAAGTAGTGGTTTGGCCGTAGGGAATTTGCAGCAAAAGCTGCCATACTTCTTTGCGGAAGGCGGTTCCTTCCAAATTCAGCGGCGGCGTAAAATCCGGCCTGCGGCCGCCAAAGTAAATATCCAGCCAGCGCACGGTTTCGTCAAAAACCGGCAGGGTTTTGGCCGCGGCAGTTTCTGCCAGCCCTTCGGCAAAATATTTTTGCCCGTCGAACCACAGCCCGGTTAAGGCAGTGCCGTCGCTGGCCATGGTTATGCCGCCTAATGGCGATTTATAAAAACAGGTGTATAACAAGGCGTACCACCTCTCTTAAAATTTACTTTGCCAAAATTGATATTTTAGTATTTAGAAGCACTGCGCGGCGTTTTTATATAAATTTGCCGGTAACGCTTGCAGGTGCGGCTTTAATCTGCGCAGGCGTGCCGCAGGCAACAACTGTGCCGCCTTCGTTGCCGCCGCCAGGCCCCATGTCTATGATGTAGTCGGCGTTTCGGATAACGTCAAGGTCGTGTTCGATAACGATAACGGTTGCGCCGCTGTCAATCAGCCGCTGGAATACGTCCAGCAGCGTTCTTACATCAAGCGGGTGCAGCCCGATGGTTGGTTCGTCGAAGATGAAAACGGCGTCGCTCTGGCTTTTGCCCATTTCGCTGGCCAGTTTCAGCCTTTGCGCTTCGCCGCCCGAAAGGCTTGGTGTTTCTTCGCCGAGCGTAAGGTAGCCGAGCCCCAAATCTTTTAAAACCTGCAAACGCTGGCGCACGGTTTTTAAATCAGCACAGGCGGTAAGCGCGGTGCTAATATCCATGTCCATTAAATCAGGCAGGGAGCAGTTCTGCCCGTTGGCGGCCGGGTATTTTACTTTGGCGGCGTCTTTGCCGTAGCGGCTGCCGCGGCAGTCCGGGCAGGGTATTTCCACGTCCGGCAGAAACTGCACGTCAAGGTTAATTACGCCGGTGCCGTCGCAGGTGGGGCAGCGCAGTTTTCCGGTGTTGTACGAAAAATCGCCTGCTTTAAAGCCGAGCGTTTTGGCGTCTTCCGTTCTGGCAAAAATTTTGCGCAGTTCATCATGCACGTTGGCGTAAGTTGCAACGGTGGAGCGCACGTTAATGCCAATCGGCGTGGCGTCAATAAGTTTTACGCTGCGTATGCCGTCAGCCTGTACGTTAAGCACGTGCTCCGGCAGCTTTTGCCCGCTTGTGGCGGCGGAAAGCCCGGGCACAAGGCTTTCCAGAATCAGCGTTGTTTTGCCGCTGCCGCTTACGCCGGTTACAACCGTAAGCCTGCCTTTGGGTATGTCAACCGCAAGCGGCTTTACGGTATGGATGGCGCCCGTTTCAAGGTGGATGCGTCCTGCGGCAAACATTTCTTCCGCTGCTGCCTGTTTGCGTATTACGGAGCTTTCAGCCTTTAAAAACGGGCCTATTTTGGAATTTTTATTCTGTGCAATTTCCGCTATGGTTCCTTCGGCAATAACCTGCCCGCCTTTGGTGCCTGCTTCCGGCCCCATTTCAATCAGCCAGCCCGCTTCTTTTAAAATCTGGGTGTCGTGGTCAACCAGCACAACGGAGTTGCCGTCTGCCACCAAATCGTGCATAACGCCGGTAAGCCCAACAATGTTGGAGGGGTGCAGCCCTATGGAAGGTTCGTCAAGCACATATAAAACGCCGGTGGTGCGGTTGCGCACGGCGCGGGCAATCTGCATGCGCTGGCGTTCGCCGGTGGAAAGGGTGCTGCTTGCGCGGTCGAGCGTTAAATAGCCAAGCCCCAAATCCATCAGCCTTTTGGCTGCCGTTTGGAAGCTTTCGCAGATGCTGGCTGCCATGGGGCGCATTTCCGGCGGCAGGGTACCGGGAACGCCGTTTACCCAGCCGGTAAGCTCTGTAAGCGTCATGCGGCAGGCTTCGTCAAGCCCAATGCCGCGCAGACGCGGGGCGCGTGCAGCATCCGAAAGGCGGGAGCCGCCGCAGTCCGGGCAGGGCTCCTGCTTTAAAAATTTTTCCACGCGCTTCATGCCTTTTTCGTCCTTAACTTTGGCCAGCGCGTTTTGCACGGTATAAACTGCGTTGTAATAGGTAAAATCAAGTTCGCCTGCCTGGTTGCTGCTTTTGGCTTTGTAAAAAATATGTTTTTTCTCGGCAGGGCCGTGATAAACTATTTCTTTTTCTTCCGGCGTAAGGTCGCGGAAGGGCACGTTGGTGCGCACGCCCATTGCCCGGCAGACGTCGGTCATCAGCGACCACATCAGCGTATTCCATGGGGCAACCGCGCCTTCGTCGATAGTAAGGCTTTCATCCGGCACGAGGGTTGCAAGGTCAACGTTGCGCACAAGGCCGGTGCCGTCACAGGTGCGGCAGGCGCCCTGACTGTTAAAGGCCAGCTCCTCTGCGCCGGGCGGCCAAAACCTGGCGCCGCATTCCGGGCAGGTAAGCTGCTGCTCGGCGGCAACGGCAAGCGTTGGCGGCACGTAGTGCCCGTTAGGGCAGCGGTGGCTTGCCAGGCGTGAAAACATCAGGCGCAGGCTGTTTAAAAGTTCGGTGCCCGTGCCGAAGGTGCTGCGTATGCCCGGCACGCCGGGACGCTGGTGCAGTGCAAGCGCGGCAGGCACGTACAAAACTTCGTCCACCTGCGCTTTGGCGGCCTGCGTCATGCGGCGGCGCGTATAGGTGCTGAGTGCTTCCAGATAGCGGCGCGAGCCTTCGGCATACAGCACGCCTAGTGCCAGCGAAGATTTGCCGCTGCCGGAAACACCGGCAATGGCCGTTATGGTATTCAGCGGCACGTCAACATTAATGTTTTTTAAATTATGCACGCGCGCCCCGCGGATTTTAATTTTATCAATCATGGTTTTCTCCTGTTAAAGCCTGCAAAGAACAAAACGGCGCATGGATATACCATGAGCCGCCTGTTGAAAATGTGTTATTTGTTAATCTGTCCGTCTACGCCTTTAACAAACCAGTCGATGGAGAGCAAATCCTTATCGGTAAGAGCCTGACCTGCCGGTCCGCGTTCTGCGCCGGTCTGGTCATACAGCGGGCCTGCAAAAACAACAAGTTTGCCGTCGATAATATTCTGTTTGGCAGCGTCAGCCAGTTTTTTGGTTTCGTCCGTTACAGCCGGGCCGTAGGGGGCAATATCTACAACTTTGTCTTTCATGCCGCCCCAGTAAGCGGAAGATTTCCAGGTGCCTGCCTGTACTTCTTTAATGGTTTTTTCATAGTAGGGGCCCCAGTTCCAGATGGCGGAAGTAAGGGAAGCCTTCGGTGCGTTGGCAGACATATCCACGTTGTAGCCAATGCCGTAAACGCCGCGTTCTTCGGCAGCCTGCTGCGGGCCGGGGGTGTTCTGGTGCTGGGCAATAACGTCCGCACCGGCGTCAATCAGCGTTAACGCTGCCTGTTTTTCGGTGGAGGGGTTATACCACGTGTTGGTCCACAGAACTTTTACTTTAGCGTCCGGGTTAACGCTCTGCACGCCAAGGGTAAAGGCGTTAATGGCGCGGATAACTTCCGGAATCGGGAATGCGGCTACAAAGCCGATGGTGTTGGTTTTGGTCTGTTTGCCCGCAACAATGCCGGTTACGTAGCGCGCTTCATACATGCGGCCAAAGTAGGTGCCAACGTTGGGCGCGGTTTTAAAACCGGAGCAGTGCAGGAAGGTAATATCAGGGAATTTTTTTGCTACGTTAATGGTGGGGTCCATATAACCGAAGCTGGTGGTGAAGATGATTTTGTTGCCCTGTGCGGCAAGCTGGTTGATAACACGCTCGGAGTCGGCGCCTTCGGGTACAGATTCCATAAAGGATGTTTCTACATCGGGCATGTTTTTGGCAACGTACTGGCGGCCGAGCTCATGCGCCATGGAATAGCCGCCGTCTTTGGCGGAACTTACATAAACAAAAGCGGCCTTGGTTTTGCCTGCGGCAGCTTCGCCTTTTTTATCGCCGCCGCAGCCGGCTAACAGTGCGCCGCATGCCAGCATGGCAATAAGGGAACAAGCAAGGAATTTTTTCATTGTTTAACCTCCGTCCGTAATTTTATATTTTAATTGTAGCAATTTGCAGCCTAAAGTGCAATAACTACGGCGGCAACACGCAACATTTTGTGAAAAAACTATAAAGGGCTTGTCAAAAAAGGCTTTTAAAGCGATAATTATAATGAGTATTTATTTTTAGGATTAGGACGGCGCGTATGTCAGAAAATAACGGCAGTACAGGCAATAAAAAATTTTTAAAGGGCACGTTAATACTTACGGCTTCCAGTATGGTGGTTAAGGTTATCGGCTCCGTAAACTGGATTATTCTATCGCGCATTCTGGGAGGCGAAGGTATTGGGCTGTACCAGATGGGCTTTCCGATTTATTTAATGGCGATAACGGTATCGTCGGCAGGCATACCGGTGGCAATTTCCATCATCACTGCCGAAAAAGTGGCGGAAAACGACTTTTTTGGTGCCAAAAGGGTGTTTAACGTATCGCTGAGGCTGCTTTTTATCAGCGGCCTGGTGTTCTCGTCGGCGCTGTGGTTCGGCGCAGGCTGGCTTATCGAAAACCACTGGATTCGCGATGCCCGCGCTTATTATTCCATTATCGCGCTGGCGCCGGCAGTATTTTTTGTAACCTTCCTGGCCAGCTTCCGCGGTTATTTGCAGGGCTGGCAGATTATGATGCCGACGGCGGCTTCCGAAGTTGTGGAGCAGCTGATGCGCGTTGTTACCATGATTGTGTTTGCCTACATGTTTATGCCTTACGGGCTGGAATATGCGGCAGGCGGCGCAAGCATGGGCGCGGGCGTGGGTGCATTCTGCGCGCTGCTGGTGCTGATGTGGTTTTACGCACGGCTCAAGCGCAGCCTGAAGGATAAAATGCAGGGTGCGGTGGCGGCCAAAAAGCCGGAAGCGGCGGGCAAAATTATTATGCGCCTGCTTAAACTGGCGCTGCCGGTATCGCTTTCGAGCCTGATGCTGCCGGTTGTGGCAAACCTTGACTTGCTGATTGTGCCGCAGCGCCTTGAAGCGGCGGGGTTCAGCGTCGGCGAATCGACGGAGCTGTTTGGTTATTTAACTGGCATGGCGGTGCCGCTGGTTAACCTTGCCACCATTTTTACGGCGGCTATGACGATAAACCTTGTGCCTGCCATTTCCGAATCGCGCACGTTAAAGGACGCGGCCGGCATTAAGGCCAAAATAAGCACGGCCTTCCGTGTGGCAATGATTATAACCATGCCGTGTTCCGTGGGGCTGTACTTTTTAGCGGGCGACGTTGCTGCCTTAATTTACAATGCGCCGGGCGCGGCGGGGGCAATCCGCACCATGAGCTTCGGCATTTTCCTTTTGGGGCTGCACCAGATAAGCACCGGCATTTTGCAGGGACTTGGCAAAACCGCACTGCCTGTTATTGCCATGATACTTGCCGCAGCCATTAAAGTTTGCTTAAGCTGGGTTCTTACCGCACGGCCGGAGCTTGGCATTAACGGCGCTTCGCTGGCAACGCTTGCCGATTTCGGCATTGCGGCGCTGCTTAATATGGTATTTATTTATAAACATGCACATTATTCGCTGAGCCTTGACGGCATTTTTAAACCGGCGCTTGCTTCGGCGCTGATGGGCGCTGCCGTGTACGGCGTGCTTGTGGCGGCGCAGGGTTTTGGCGCGTGGGCCATTCTTGCGGCAATGATTGTTGCCGTGCCGGTTTACGCAGTTGCCCTGGCAGGCTTCGGCGGCCTTACCAAAGAAGACCTGGAGGACATTCCCTTTATTGGCCGCAGAGTGCTGGCAGTGGGCAGGCGTTTTGGTTATTTTAAATAAGAGGGCATAAAAATGAAAAGCAGCAAGTTTTATACATTCACCGTTCCCAATGGCAAAAACTATAAAATACCTGCGCTTGTGTTTAAGGCAGGCGCAGTATTTGCCGCTGCCGCCG
>ENA-OPWW01000385-OPWW01000385.1-human-gut-metagenome-genome-assembly--contig:-NODE-385-length-24109-cov-4.517502_pt1 | contig 24109 bp, 13 predicted proteins | sample MGYA00241513_ERZ502018 | MGnify/ENA primary metagenome ERZ502018 (study PRJEB25962, sample SAMEA2042987) | human gut metagenome | biome: human gut; feature: human-associated habitat; material: faeces...
CTGCAAAAGTAATAGGATATTTTGAAATATGCAATATCTTTGCAAAAAAAATATCGAAGATGGATAAAATAATTGGGTTGGGCAATGCTTTGGTCGATGCGCTGGCAATCATTGAAGATGATAATATTTTGACGGAGATGCAGCTTCCGAAAGGAAGCATGACGCTGATTGATGAAGATAAGTTCTTGAAAATTAGTGAGTATTTCAGCCGGATGAAGACGCACTTGGCTAACGGAGGTTCTGCCGGAAACGCAATTCGGGCAATGGCATGCCTTGGTGCGGGTACGGGATTCATCGGAAAAGTAAGCAATGACTTTTACGGTAACTTTTTCCGGGATAGCCTGCTGGAACGTGGGACAGAGGCGAATTTATTGCTTTCCACTACCCTTCCGTCCGGTGTAGCCTCTACTTTCATTTCTCCTGATGGGGAGCGTACTTTCGGCACTTATTTGGGGGCGGCTTCTACATTGAAGGCGGAAGATCTTTCGCTGGATATGTTCAAAGGATATGCTTACCTATTTATAGAGGGGTATCTGGTGCAAGACCATGATATGATTCTCCGTGCCATTGAGCTGGCTAAAGAGGCCGGCTTACAAGTATGTTTGGACATGGCGAGCTACAATATAGTAGAAGGAGACCTTGAATTTTTCTCTCTGTTGGTCAACAAATATGTGGATATTGTTTTTGCCAATGAGGAAGAGGCAAAGGCCTTTACGGGTAAGGAACCGGAGGAAGCATTGGACATCATTGCCAAAATGTGTAGCATAGCCATTGTAAAGGTGGGTGCCCGTGGTTCTCTGATTCGCAAAGGTACAGAGATGGTGCAGGTACAAGCGGCTCCGGTAGAGAAAGTGGTGGACACTACAGGAGCTGGCGACTATTTTGCGGCAGGTTTCTTGTATGGACTGACGTGTGGCTACTCGCTGGAGAAATGTGGCAAGATAGGCTCCCTTCTCTCCAAAGATGTGATACAAGTGGTGGGTACGGAGCTTCAGGCAGCACAATGGGAAAAAATCAAGGAAGAAATTTTATTAATTAATTAATGTGCTGATGTGCCAATGTGTTAATTGGCTGCGCAATATTTGTTTCGCTATTACGCTGCAGGTTATTAGCACATTGGCACATTGGCATATTAGCACATTATCATAATTATGAGAAGAATTTTAAAGATACGCTGGATGGTTGCCTTGCTGATTGTAGCGGGAGCCGTTTGTTTTTGGGGGTTTAAGAGTGGTGATAGCCGTAGTTTCCAAATAGCAAAGAATCTGGATATATTCAATTCCATTGTGAAAGAGTTGGATATGTTTTACGTGGATACGATTGATCCGAACAAGACTATCCGTGAAGGCATTGATGCCATGCTCTACTCGCTGGACCCCTACACGGAGTATTATCCGGAAGATGACCAAAGCGAATTGGAGCAGATGCTGAAGAATTCCTATGGTGGTATAGGTTCTGTGATTACTTGGAATCCGAAACTGAAACGTTCCATGATATCTGAGCCATACGAGAATATGCCTGCTGCCGATGTAGGCCTGAAAGCCGGAGATATTTTGATGGAAATTGACGGAAAAGACCTTGCCGGAAAGAACAACCAGGAAGTCAGCGAGATGCTTCGCGGACAAGTGGGTACCAGCTTCAAGCTGAAAGTGCAACGTCCCGGTACAGAGAAACCGTTGGATTTCGACATTGTGCGCCGTTCCATCCAATTGCCGTTCATACCTTATTATACGGTGCTGGATAATAATATAGGTTATATCAATCTCAGCACCTTCTCGGGGAATCCTTCCAAGGAGTTCAAGCAGGCTTTTCTGGACTTGAAGAAGCGGGGGATGACTTCGTTGGTGATTGACTTGCGGAACAATGGGGGTGGCTTGCTGGATGAGTCTATAGAGATAGCCAACTTCTTTCTGCCTCGCGGAAAAACACTTGTGACGACAAAGGGTAAGATTAAGCAAGCCAGCAATACCTACAAGACATTGCGTGAACCGTTGGATCTGGAAATTCCTTTGGCTGTTCTGGTCAATGGCGGAACGGCTTCTTCGTCAGAAATCCTTGCGGGCTCTTTGCAGGACCTTGACCGTGCGGTCATTATCGGTAACCGTACTTTCGGTAAGGGATTGGTGCAGACCACCCGTCCGTTACCATACGGTGGTACCATGAAGCTGACGACTTCCAAATATTATATTCCCAGCGGCCGTTGTGTGCAGGCTATCGACTACAAGCACCGGAATGAGGACGGCAGTGTGGGACGTATTCCGGACAGCCTTACTACCGTGTTCCATACGGCTGCCGGACGTGAAGTGCGGGATGGTGGAGGCGTGACTCCGGACATTGCGGTGAAGCAGGAGAAGCTGCCCAACATTCTGTTCTATCTTGTCAATGACAATCTTATTTTCAATTATGCCACGGACTATTGCCTGAAACATCCTACCATCCCTTCAGCAGAGAAGTTTGAAATTACAGATGCCGATTATGCGGACTTCAAGACGATGGTGAAAAAGGCGGACTTCAAATACGACCAGCAGACAGAGAAGATGCTGAAGAACTTGAAGGAGATGGCCGAATTTGAGGGCTATCTGACTGATGCTTCGAAAGAGTTTGAAGCGCTGGAGAAAAAATTGTCGCATAATCTGGACCGTGACCTTGACCATTTCTCCAAGGACATCAAGAGCATGATTGCGGTAGAAATCATCAAACGTTATTATTTCCAGCGTGGAAGCATTATCCAGCAGTTGAAAGATGATGATGATTTGAAAGAGGCTGTAAAGATACTGACTGCTCCGGAAAAATACAAGGAAATGTTGAGTGCTCCGGCAGTGACGTCAATGTCTCTGCAACAAAGAAAGGAGACAGCCCCGGTTTTTCTGAGTACCGCTACGAGAGCAAATGAACATGTTTATGATGAAATAGTATAAGGACACTCTTAAGAGGATTCTTTTATTTGCTCCTTAATTTATACCGGATAGTCTCTGTATAAGCCTTTTATGAGCGACTATCCGGTTAAGTTGTTTGTAAGGTATTAACTTGTTTTATATTTTTGCAGGTGAAAATGAAAACATTGACAAGGTTATGAAACAATTGAATTCTCTGAAAGTATGGCTGTCTGTGGTATTGTTGCTTTGCTTCTCTCTTTCCGGACAAGCCCAGTTCCTGCGCACTTCCTACTTTATGGAAGGAAGTAACCAGCGTATGCAGCTCAATCCGGCCTTGATGCCGGGACGCGGTTATCTGAATATTCCCGTGATAGGTTCGTTGAATGCTACCGTCAACTCCAGTTCCCTGGGGTATAGGGATATTATGGACATTATTGAGAACAGTGATGATAGCGACTATTTCATGAGCAATGACTTTATGAACCGACTGGATGCTACCAATAACTTGAATGTGAATTTGAGTACCGACATTCTGTCTGCCGGGTGGTATAAAGGAAAGAACTTCTGGTCAGTCAATGTGGGGTTACGTAATGATATCGGTGCTGCCATACCGAAAACCATGTTCCAGTTTATGAATAACATGAGCAGCCGGGAGTTTGGTGACAATATTTCTGACTATTTGGGTATTAACGAAACCATTAATGGACAGAAGCTTGAGATAAATTCCTATGCGGAAGTCGGCCTTGGTTTTGCAAGGAATATAACAGACCGGCTGGCTGTAGGCGGTAAGGTGAAGATGCTGTTGGGTATTGGTAACTTAAAGCTGAACATCAACCGGATTCATGTGGAAACTCCTTCTGTCGGTTCTTCAGGAATGACGAGTAAAGCTTCCATTCAAGTGGATGCAACTTTGGAGAACTCGTCAAAGCTGTTAGAACTTCCCGAGAATGAGAGTGGCGATTATATCGATGAAATCGATTTTGGCAGTTTCGGTTTTGCCGGATATGGTGGGGCTATTGATTTGGGAGTATCTTACAAGTTACTGGATAAATTGACACTTTCTGCTTCAGTTCTTGATTTGGGTTTTATCAAATGGTCTAAATCGAATACCAGTATAGCGCGAGCCAATGCAGAGCAGACTTATGATCTTCTTGACCCGGCCTCGCAGCAGGAGTTCATGAATATTGTGAACAGCGGCGAGATTCTTAACTATGACATGTTGAAGCTCAAGACGGAGGAGGCTTCTGAGAAGAGCCGTACCCGTGGATTGACTTCTACAATGGTTCTTGGCGCTGAATATGCCTTATTGAATGATTGGCTGGTAGTGGGTGCCTTGTATACCGGTCGTTTTGCCAAACCGAAAACTTTGAATGAGTTGACTTTCTCTGCCTGCATCCGTCCGACGAATGCTTTCAATGTAGCTGCCAGCTATTCCGTACTTCAAGGAGCTGGTAAAACCTTCGGTCTGGCATTGAAGCTGGGTTCCTTCTTTGCAGGAACAGATTATATGTTCTTTGGCAAGAATACGAAGAATGTCAATGCTTACTTGGGGGTTTCTATTCCTTTGGGAAAACAGAAAACGGCTGAAAATTAATAAAGTGAGTTATCAGTTGTCGCGGGTTATCTTTCTATAAAAGAGGATAATCTGCGATTTTGTTTTTACGAAAACGCAAAAAGCTTTATCTTTGCTGGTAAATACCTATAAACAGTACTCATGAGAATTGCAATAACGTTTCTCTTGTTTTTGGTTTTCAGTAGTTTGCTGCAAGCTTCACCCATACCTTTTTCTCCTATAGTGAGGAACTATTCGGTGTCGGATTATAATGCCGGTATTCAGAATTGGGCCATTGCTCAAGACGAAAGAGGAGTGATGTATTTCGGTAATAACAGTGGGCTGTTGGAATTTGATGGAAGTGCTTGGCGGCTGTATGAATTACCGACAAAAGGAATTGTGCGTGCTATATATATCAGTGAAGATGGAAGAATTTATGTAGGCTCTTACGAAGAATTCGGTTATTTTGTCCGTACTCCTTATGACACTCTTGAATATCATTCATTGAAAAATAAGGTGAAAGATTTTGCGTTTCATAATGACGAAATCTGGGATATTGCTTGCGTTCAAGGAGAAATTGTATTTCAATCATTCGGTTCTCTCTTTTTTTATAATGGAAATTCGGTAGAAGGTATTCGAATGAAGAACCTTCCACTGAATTTGTTCCAGGTTGGAAATACTTTTTATTCTCAAAGAATAAACGGTGGACTTTATGTCTTTGCCGGTAGGGAAATGAAAGAACTTATTCCCAGAAAAGCATTTGGAGATAGTGATGTCCTGGCCGGGCTCCCTTATGATGATGCGGTTTTAATGTTTACCCGTAATCAGGGAGGTTTCCTGTATCGAGATGGGAGGGTAGAAAAATGGGAAACTGAATGTGATGATATATTCAAGAAGCATACCATTAATCGTGCGGTGATGACCAAAGACAGTTGCTACGTTGTTGGCACAATATCCGATGGTATATATGCGTTGGATAAAAAAGGAAAGCTGATTTGGAAGGTCAATACGGATAATAAACTACAGAACAATACTGTTTTGAGATTGTATTGTGATGATGACAACAATATATGGACAGCTTTGGATGAAGGTATTGCCTATATACACAACAATTCTTTAATCTATTATTATGAACCTCCATTTCGTAAAATAGGCATGGTATATGATGTTTTGGTAAGGGAAAATGAAGCTTATATTGCTTCTAATCAAGGACTTTATTGGCTTAGGGATGGAAAGACTGAATTAGTTCCGGGTTTGGAAGAACAAGCGTGGTTCGTCGATGAATGGGGAAAACAGATTTTCTGCGGGCACAACAAGGGAACTTTCCTTATATCAGGACTGAAATCAAAGCTGGCATCTGATGTAAAAGGAGGGATGTGTATGGAAAAAATTGAATTGAAGGAACAATCTTTTTTGTTGGAGGGAGCTTATGCGCTTCTGAATTTATATACGGAGACTGCTTCGGGAGAGTATTGCTTTACTCGGTCCTTACGTGGGTTCAGTCACATGATTCGTCATATAGAAGTGGACCATCAAGGGAATATTTGGGCGAAACATTTAAGGAATGGTTTGTATCGCTTTCGGATTGATTCGGATATGAAGCAGGTAAAGGATGTGCGGAAGTATGAGAGTTTGGGAGAAGTGAAAGGTGGGAGTTTTACTTTGTTCAAAATCAATGGTCGGGTAGTTTTTTCTAATGGGGAATATTTCTATACTTACGAAGATATGACTGATTCGATTGTTCCCTATGAAACAATGAATGAACAATTGATGGAATTGAAGGGAATCAAGACTGTGAGTCATGCGAACGGAGATTACTATTGGTTTGTGGGCGACAGGACTGTGTATTTGGTGAAGTGTGCGATAAATACTTTCAATATCGAACTTCGGATTCCATATTCTTTGTTTGACGGTCTGGCTGTGGAAGAACGAGGAAGCGTGGTTTATGACAAGAGAAATAATCATTCCTATCTTTGCTTGAATAATGCTATTGCCCGTATTGAAACAGATAGTTCCTCGTTATATAAATCTCAGACTAGGCGTTCTTTATGGATTTCAGAGATGCAGGTTACTGAGGAATTCAGTGATAAACGGAAAACATTGGTCGTGCAGTCGGGAGTCAAGGTCGAACATGAGTTTAATACAGTGAGTTTTACATTGTGCTATCCGGTTTATAACGATTATACTTATAAAGTAAGATACCGGTTGGAAGGGTATTCTGATCAGTGGATACCCGATGGACGCAATTTGCAGAAAAAGTATGCCCGTCTTCCTTATGGAAGTTATGTTTTTCGGGCGGAGATATATGATACTGGTAGAGTTTTGGCATCGGTAGAGTTTCCCTTTGAGATTTTGTCTCCGTGGTATTTGTCTTATTGGGCTGTGGGAAGCTACATTCTGATAGGGTTGTGCCTGCTGGCCTTGCTGCAATATATTGTTTATCGTTTTGTGAAGAAAAAGAAGGATCGTGTGATTGAGCAGCAGCGTGTAGCCCATCAGGCAGAGCTTGAACGGCAAGAGAAGAAGATTATCGAGTTGGAAAAGGAACAGCTTGAGGCCGATTTGCGTTTTAAAAGCAAAGAATTGTCCAGCGTGGTAATGATGAATATCGCTCATCAGGAGTTTTTGAATTCATTGAAAGAGGAGATACAGAAGCAAAAGTTGTCGGGACAGCATAGTCGTAAGAATTTGGATAAGCTTCTCGCTTTGGTTAACAATAATATAGTGTCTGATGAAGAGAGCTGGATAATGTTTCAAGCTAATTTTGACCGTATACATGAAAATTTCTTCCGGAATCTGAAACTTCAATATACTGATTTGACTTCAGGAGATTTACGCTTTTGTGCATTGCTCCGCTTGAATATGCCGACAAAGGAGATAGCGAAGTTGCTCAACATTTCTACACGTGGGGTTGATGCTGCGAGATACCGGTTACGTAAGAAATTCAATTTGCTTCCGGAAGAAAGTTTGACTGATTTCCTTATAAATTTTAAATGACTGTTTTACAGTAAAATATTAATGGAGGAAGTACTAATATTGTACTTCCTCTTTTGTTTTTTAGTGATGGGTGTACTTTTGTTGTAGTGCGGGATGTGGAGGTTGTCGCATGCTTTTCTTTTATTTGCAGCAAAATAATATTTCTATAAATTAAAAGCATGAAAGACATGAAGCATTTACTTTTCAAGTTACAATCATTTTTAGTCTTGTTGGTGTTTACTGCCGCTAGTGCGTATGCGCAGAAATCTCCGGTCGATATGAATCGTTTCATCGACGATTTAATGAAGAAGATGACCCTGGAAGAGAAAATAGGTCAGTTGAATCTGCCGGTTACCGGTGAGATTACGACCGGTCAGGCTAAAAGTAGTAATGTGGCCAAACGTATTCGTGCCGGTGAAGTGGGCGGGCTTTTCAATCTGAAAGGCGTGGAACGTATCCGCGATGTACAGAAGCAGGCGGTTGAAGAAAGTCGTTTGGGTATTCCTCTCTTATTTGGTATGGATGTTATTCATGGATATGAAACGGTGTTTCCCATTCCTTTAGGATTATCGTGTACATGGGATATGAAGGCGGTTGAAGAATCGGCACGTATTGCAGCCATTGAGTCCAGTGCTGACGGTATTTGCTGGACATTCAGTCCGATGGTGGATATTTGCCGTGATGCCCGTTGGGGGCGTGTGTCCGAGGGCAACGGTGAAGACCCGTTTCTGGGAGCAGCCATTGCGCAAGCCATGGTACGTGGTTATCAGGGAAAGGATATGAGCCGTAATGATGAGATTATGGCTTGTGTAAAGCATTTTGCCTTGTATGGTGCCGGTGAGGCAGGACGTGACTATAATACAGTAGATATGAGCCATCAGCGCATGTTCAATGAATACATGTTGCCCTATCAGGCGGCGGTTGATGCCGGTGTGGGCAGTGCGATGGCCTCTTTCAATGAGGTCGATGGCATTCCTGCCACTGGAAACAAGTGGTTGATGACGGATGTATTGCGTAAGCAGTGGGGGTTTGATGGTTTTGTAGTGACAGATTATACCGGAATTACAGAAATGACCGACCATGGCATGGGCGATACGCAGACTGTTGCCGCGTTGGCGCTGAATGCTGGTGTAGATATGGATATGGTGAGCGATGCATTTGTTGGTACGCTCAAGAAGTCATTGACAGAAGGAAAAGTGACAGAAGAAGCAATTAATGCGGCTTGTCGCCGTATTTTGGAAGCTAAGTACAAGTTGGGCTTGTTCGATAATCCTTATAAATACTGTGATGTGAAGCGTGCCAAGAAGCAAATCTTTACCAAAGAGCATCGTGCCGTTGCGCGTAAGATTGCTTCGGAGAGCTTGGTGTTGCTAAAGAACGAGGGTAATGTGCTTCCGCTGGCCAAGAAGGGCACTATTGCTGTGGTAGGTCCGTTGGCAGACAGCCGCAGTAATATGCCGGGTACTTGGAGTGTGGCTGCTGTATTGAAGAATGCAACTTCTTTGGCTGAAGGTTTGAAGGCGGTAGCAGGCGGCAAAGCCGAAATACTGACTGCGAAAGGCTGTAATTTGATGAGTGATGCCGAATATGAGAAACGTGCCACTATGTTCGGACGTTCTTTACACCGTGACAATCGTTCGGACAAGGAGTTGCTGGACGAGGCTCTTGCCGTGGCTGCCAAATCGGATGTTATTGTGGCTGCGCTCGGTGAGTCTTCGGAAATGAGTGGAGAGAGCAGTTGCCGCACGAATCTTGAAATGACGGACACCCAACGCATACTGTTACAGGAATTATTGAAAACGGGAAAACCTGTGGTACTGGTGCTGTTTACCGGTCGTCCGCTGGTACTGAACTGGGAGCAGGCAAACGTGCCGGCCATTCTGAATGTATGGTTTGCGGGCAGTGAGGCAGGTTTTGCTATCGGTGATGTACTGTTTGGTGATGTGAATCCGAGCGGAAAGCTGACTACGACTTTCCCGAAGAGCGTGGGACAGATTCCTTTGTTCTACAACCACAAGAACACGGGTCGCCCTCTTGCCGACGGTGCATGGTTCCAGAAATTCCGCAGCAACTATATAGACATAGACAATGAACCGCTTTATCCCTTCGGTTTCGGCTTGAGCTATACCACATTCTCTTATAGCGACGTGGCTTTGGACAAGACTAGCATGACGGATAAGGGTGAACTGACTGCTACCGTGACTGTGACCAATACCGGCAAGAGAGACGGTGCAGAAGTGGTTCAACTTTATATTCGTGACCTTGTGGGAAGTGTAACCCGTCCGGTGAAAGAGTTGAAAGGCTTTGAGAAGATTTTCCTGAAAGCCGGAGAATCTAAAAAAGTATCTTTCAAGATTACCCCCGAATTGCTGAAGTTCTACAACTACAATCTTGATTTTGTATGCGAGCCGGGTGACTTTGAGGTGATGATTGGCAGAAGTAGCCGGGACGTAAAGAAAGCAGCGTTCAAGTTACTCTAACTGATTCCCAAGACGGCAATATGCAGCATTCGAGCCACTGCGTTGAGATGGCATTGTTGCTGCATATTGTCTGCATTTTCACTGCAAACGTTTTGCAATATTCTTGTAGTATTTGCCTGACTTGTGTGAGATAATATAATCTATTGAAAAACATGAAGAAAATATTTTTATTAATATTGTGTCTGTCCGCCATGTATCCGGTTGTCAATGCCGGGCGAGTGGTTCAGAGTTTCAATGACGGCTGGTATTATGTTGCGTATAATGACAATCGGTTCCAGAAAGTACGATGTCATGAGGAAGGTTGGGAGCAGGTACATCTGCCACATACCTGGAATACGGATGCCTATTCCACCCGTAACTATCGCAGGGCTTCTTCCTGGTATAAGAAAGAGTTCCGGCTGGAAGCCGCAGAGATGTGGGATAAGCAGCTTTATCTGAAATTCGATGCCGTCAACTCCCTGGCAGATGTATATCTCAATGGCGAGCTACTCACGACCCATAAGGGAGGTTATTCTGCTTTTATTGTAGATATTACAGATAAAGTAAGGAACGATGTCTCCAATTTACTGATGGTGCACGTCAATAATCAGAACAATCAGATACCTCCTTTATCTGGCGATTTCACGATTTTTGGCGGTATTTATCGCGATGTATGGCTCATCAGTGTCGGGAAACAACACATCAGCCTCACCGACTACGCCTCTCCAGGTGTTTATGTCGATTTGCCTTTCGTGAGTGAGGAGAAGGCAGAAATCAGTGTACGCGGGACTTTGGTGAATCGTGATGTACAGCGTGCTGCTTTGAAGTTGAATGTCGAAGTGCTGGATGCCGATGGAAAATCCGTGGTTCAGTCTTTGCGTAATATCAGGTTGGATGCGGAAGGGACATTTGCTGTCAAAGAACGGTTGCAATTGGAAAATCCGCGACTGTGGTCGCCCGAATCTCCTTATCTGTATAGTGTGAAAGTCTCTTTGAAAGATGAACGTGGCAAGGTGTTGAAAGATGAGATGCGCGTTCCTTTGGGGGTTCGCTGGTTCAGCATGGATGCGCAGGAAGGCTTCAAATTGAATGGGAAACCAATGAAGCTGATAGGAGCTTGTCGCCATCAGGACCAGATGCCGATGGGGATAGCGCTTTCGGATGAAATGCATCGCAGGGATATGCAATTGCTGAAAGATATGGGTGCAAACTTTGTCCGCTTGGCACATTACCCGCAGGATGATGCCGTGTTGCGTGCTTGCGACGAACTCGGTATGCTGGTATGGGAGGAGATTCCAGTGGTCGATTTGATTGCTTTGGGTGACGAGTTTCGCACGAATGCTACGAGCGCCTTGCGCGAAATGATCCGTCAGCATTACAACCATCCTTCTGTCATTATGTGGGGGTATATGAACGAAGCTGTCATTCAGTTGCAGTATCGGGTGAAGAAACAACGGCTCAACGGGTTTTATGAAAACACTTTGGCACTTGCCCGGCATCTGGAAGAGACATTGAAGATGGAAGACCCTTATCGCTTGAGTACGATGGCTTATCACGGCAATCAGATTTACAATCAGATTGGTCTTAGCAATATTACCGATGTTTCCGGTTGGAACCTTTATCAGGGCTGGTATGAGAATGACTTTAAGTCTTTCGACCGTTTTGTAGATGAAGAACACCGTAAATATCCGTACCGTCCGTTAATAATCAGTGAGTTCGGTGCCGGTTCCGATTCGCGTTTGCAGTCGCTTGAGCCACAGATATTTGATTTTTCCATGCAGTGGCAGCAGTTGTATCTCGAATATTATTTGCCCGCTATCATGAAGCGGCCGTTCATAGTCGGCGCCACAGAGTGGAATTTCATTGATTTCAGTTCTGCCAGTCGCCAGGAGACTACGCCACACATTAATAATAAAGGGCTGATGTACAATGATCGCCGCCCTAAAGATGTGTTTTATTATTTTCAGGCATTTTTGCGTAAGGATATTCCGGTGCTGCACATTGCTGTGGATGACTGGAAATATCGGACTGTAGTTTCGGACGGCGAAGCTGTGGAACATCCGGTGAAGGTGTATTCCAATTTGGATAGGGTGGAGTTGTCTGTCAATAGGAAAAAACTCTCTGTACAAGGTATTGAGAATTGCCATGCTGGGTGGCGGGTACCTCTTGTTGTGGGGAGAAACACGCTTGTAGCATCCGGCATCTATCAAGGGAAGAAGGTGGAGCAGGTTTCGGATGTTTTCGTAAAGATACAGCCTCGCCATATCGCAGCAGCCAATATTAGGCAGTTGGAACTTGCAGTGAACGTAGGTAGCAATTGTTTCTTCATGGATGACAAAAGTGATCTTTGTTGGCTTCCCGACCAAGTTTATACTCCTGGAAGTTGGGGCTATGTGGGCGGTGAAGTTTTTTATCGTTCTCCGGGACGTATCGGAACCACAGCCGAGGTGAAAAATACTCGTAATGTTCCTTTGCTACAGACTAAACGCAAAGACATCAAAGCCTATCGCTTCGACTTGTCCGACGGCGAGTATGAAGTGGAACTCCTCTTTGCCGACTTGAATGCACCTTCCGAACGGGTGACTTATGATTTGGGGGGTACTGCTGTCCTCAGCAATGCCGATTTCCGGGGCAGTGTTTTCAATGTTTCTGTCAACGGTCGACTTTGGCTGAACCATTTTTCTCCAGCGATGGAAGTAGGTGGAAACCGTTGCCTATCCAAGAAATTGCGTGTTATCGTAACCGATGGAAACCTTACGGTGGGTTTTGAGGCAGTGAAAGGTATGACGTTCTTGAATATGGGATAAAAAACTTCAGAATAGGATAAAAGCCCCCTTTGCTTTTCTATCTTCTTGCTCTATATATATGAATAGTACCTAAATATTTATTGTACTTTTATATTCCTTATAATCTGTCGTTTATGTTATACAGTAGTAGTAATGATGTACCCCTCCGGTGAACTGTGGTACTCTTGTGGTAGCTTGTTTTTTGACATATATCAACTTCTCCGGTATGTTTGCAAAAGAATTTTAAATCAATACAAAATGAAGAAAAATCTACTAATTACATGTGTGATGTTATTGTTTGCCATTACTTCGATGGCACAGAACAAAATTACGATTTCGGGTGTCGTTACGGACAAGACAGGCGAAACTGTTATCGGTGCTTCTGTTCGTGTAAAAGGGCAGGAGAGTAAAGGTAGTATTACTGATATAAATGGTAAATATCAGATTGTTGATGTGGCATCTAATGCTACCTTGATTTTTAGTTATATAGGTATGCGTGAGCAGGAGATTGCCGTAAATGGGCGTTCAACTATCAATGTGAAGATGGAAGAGGACAGCCAGCTCATTGATGAGGTGGTTGTAGTTGGTTATGGTAGTGCCAAGAAACGCGACTTGACCGGTTCTATCGTTACTGTGAAAGCGGACGAGATTGCCTCTAAGCCTTCTACCAATCCACTGGCATCCATACAGGGTAAGGTTGCCGGTGTACAGGTGGTGAATACGGGTCGTGCAGGACAAGACCCTGAAATCCGTGTTCGCGGTACGAACTCCATTAACGGTTTCAAACCCCTTTATGTGGTAGATGGACTGTTCACGGACAATATCAATTATCTGAACACTGCGGATATTGAATCTATGGAAATCTTGAAAGACCCTTCTTCTTTGGCTATTTTCGGTGTGCGTGGTGCCAATGGTGTAATCATCATTACTACTAAAAGGGCAAAAATAGGGAAGACGATGGTCAACATCAACTCTTCAGTGGGTTGGAAGGTTATTTATGACCGTGTAGGTGTGACGAATGCCGAAGAGTTTAAGATGCTGTACAACGAGCAGTTGATATCTCAAGGAAGCGACCCTTATGATTATACTCAATGGACTGGTAATACTGATTGGCAGAATGAGATATTCCAGACAGGTTTTCTGACCAATAACAATGTGAGCATTACGGGTGCAACGGATAAGAGTAAGTTTTATTTGGGTTTGGGTTACGTCATGGAAGAAGGTTCCATTAAAACGGAAAAGCTCAATAAGTTTACCGTAAACTTGAACAGTGAATATAGCGTAACCGATTTCCTGCGTTTTGGTTTCCAGCTTAATGGAGTTCGTGCCAAGTATCCTGATGCAAAGGGTGTGGATGGTGCTTTGAAGGCTGCTCCTATTGCTCCTACTCATGACCTTGAATCGGGACTGATACATACGCTGCCCGACTTCCAGCGTGCACAAGTGTGGAATCCTCTTATTGAAACAGAGCTGCGCGGTGCTCACAACAAGTCTGAAAACTATCGCGTGGCAGGTAATGTGTTCGGAGAGATAGATATTCTGAAGAACCTTACGTTCAAAGCAACTTTCTCTATGGACTATGCTTCCAGTCAGGGACGTTCATATTCTCCGCTGATTTATGTTTATAATCCCGATGTGGAGGGGGGGAAAGAACGGTTGACTGAAAGAGAAAGTGTGAACCAAAGCAAGTCTACCTCTCTTGCTGCACAGTCTGACTATGTGTTGACTTATCTCGGACAGTTTGGCAATCATGGATTGACATTGACTGCCGGTCTTACAACCAATTACAATGAGTCTTCCAGTTTGAGTGGTGGACGCAGCCAGCTTGCGGGCTACGGCATTTTGGTGGGCGACGACCCGGACAGATGGTGGCTCTCTACCATCGACGATGTATCTACGGCAACTAATGGCGGTTCTCAGAGTGACAGATTTACCATGTCTTATTTGTTCAGAGTATTGTATAACTACAAGAATCGTTATTTACTTAATGCTTCTTTCCGTAGGGACGGTTCATCTGTTTTCTATAAGACAGGTAATACTTGGGACAACTTTTACTCTTTCGGTGCCGGTTGGGTAATGACCGAAGAGAAGTTTATGCAGAACCAGAATGTAATTAACTTCTTGAAGTTGAAAGGCTCTTGGGGTGTGTTGGGTAGCCAGAATACTGGTTCCAGTTATCCGGCATATGCCACCATTGTTAGTTCGGGTTCAGCTGTGTTCGGTGACAATATCATTGCGGGTAAAGGCCCCAACAAACTGATTTCACCTACTTTGGGATGGGAACGTAATTATTCATGGGAAGTAGGTTTTGACATGCATATGTTCAATGATCGTTTGCAGCTTTCTCCGGTTTATTATAACAAAACAACAAAAGATATGTTGACTTCCATTCCGGGTATTGCAGGTACTGTTCCCGGATTACAGAATGTGGGTGAGATTCGCAATCGCGGTTTTGAACTTAGTGCTTCTTGGAACGACAAGATTGGGGGAGATTGGAGATATGGATTAGGTGCTAATTTGAGCACTATTGATAACAAGGTGCTTTCACTGGTAAACAAAGACTATAATATTATCAGTGGTCCCTCACGTGTTTCCGAAGGTTATCCGATTGGCTATTTCTATGGTTACAAGGTTGAGGGTGTATATCAGAACGAAGACGACATCCGTTTCTCTCCGATTAACTCGGTTGGCTCGGTAACACCGGGTGACTTGAAATTTGCTGATGTTGACGGTAATGGCAAAATTACTGATAATGACCGTACAATGATAGGTAATCCAACTCCTGATTTTACTTACGGTTTTAATGTTAATTTGGGATGGAAGAATCTGGACCTGACTGTTGACATGATGGGTGTTTATGGAAATGAAATTTACCGTAATTGGGGAAGCAGTAGCTATGCACAACTGAATTATCGCACAGAGCAATTGAATCGTTGGCATGGAGAGGGCACTTCCAATTGGGAGCCCTTGCTCGACCCTTCACACAAAATAAATCAGGAGGCTTCCACGTATTTCATCGAAGATGGCAGTTTCTTCAGAATCCGTAATATCGAATTGGGGTATAACTTTGACAAACGACTGTTGAATCGTATCAAGGTACAGTCACTGCGTCTTTATACCAATGTGCAGAATCCCAAGACCTGGAGCCGTAATGGAGGATATACTCCGGAAGTGGGCGGAAGTGCTATTTCGTTTGGTATTGATGGTGGAGGCTATCCTATGCCTACAGTTTATACGATTGGTTTTAATTTGACTTTCTAAAATTATATAGAGACAGACTATGAAGAAGATATTTTATTATATAGCATTTTTAGCAGTAAGCTTTGCACTAACTTCGTGTGAGGATATGTTTGATAGAAAACCGCTTGGACAACAGACAGAGGATGATTTGACTGGTGGTACTTATGAAACACAGGTTTTTAATATGTATGCCAAGTTGCGCGGTTTTCATTTGACAAGCGGCAATACTGCATTGGCAATCCACGGTATGCGTTCTGAGGACGCAGAGAAAGGAAGTACATTGTCCGATGGAGCTGCTACCGGCAAGATGTTCGATGACTTTGAATATTTGGCAAGTAATGGGATGATTAAGAGTTATTGGAATGATAACTATTCTTTGATACATAAGGTAAATGATTTGCTTGATGAGATGAGCCAAAATCCGTCATTGACAGAAGGTGACCTCGTCAATAAGGGGGAAGCTTTGTTTGTACGTGCTTTCTGTTATTTCAACCTTGTACGCGCTTTTGGTGAAGTGCCTTTGATTGACTTTAAAGTTTATGATGCAGCTGAGGCAAATGTTCCAAAGTCTTCTGTGGCAAAGATATATGAATTAATAGATTCTGACCTTACGGAAGCCGAAAACAGTCTGCCCAGAACGTGGGAGCAACTTTATGTAGGTCGTCTCACTTGGGGAGCTGCTCGTTCTCTTCATGCACGCACATACATGATGCGTAATGACTGGGGGAATATGAAGGCTGCCGCTGAAGAAGTGATTAACTCCGGTTTATATAATCTGAAAACACCTTATGAAGACATATTCCGAGAAAAAGGTGAAAACTGTAGTGAATCTGTTTTTGAATTGCAATGTACGGCAACAGAATCACAACCAGGTTCTAATGACATAGGAAGCCAGTTTGCTTCCGTTCAGGGTGTACGTGGCGCAGGCGAGTGGAATCTCGGTTGGGGGCAACACACCGCTACTCAAGAATTGGCAGATGCTTTTGAAGAGGGAGATCCGAGAAAAGACGAAACTTTGCTTTATTTTATACGCAACGGCAAGGACGATCCAGAGTCCATACCTGCTAACAAGCCTTATGGTGAGAAACCTATTTCGAATGCTGATGTTATAGCTAAATACTTTAACAAGAAGGCATATACGGACCCGGCGATGCGTTTGAAATTCACAAAGGGAGGATATTGGGTAAATATTCGTCTGATACGTTATGCTGATGTGGTATTAATGGCTTCCGAAGCTGCTTGTGAATTGGGTGATTTATCTTCTGCCCGTAACTATTTGGAGATGGTGCGCGCTCGTGCTCGTGGCAATAATATCGGAATTCTACCGGAAGTGACGACCAACAACCAGAATGAACTGCGTGAGGCCATTCGTCATGAAAGACGTGTTGAGTTAGGTATGGAGTTCGACCGTTTCTACGACTTGGTTCGTTGGGGTATTGCTAAAGAGGTACTTCATGCGGCAGGCAAGACCGGTTATCAAGACAGACATGCTTTGTTGCCCATTCCGCAAGACGAAATTGACAAGTCGAATGGTGTATTGGTTCAAAATCCCAATTATTAATCTATAAATGTACTAACTACTTATGAAAAAATATATAGTATCTGTGGCTTCTTGCCTGTTTGCATTGTGTATGCAGTCTTGTTTTCAGGATATGGATCATCCTGCTTTCGACTACCCTGAGAGTACAGGTGAAGTACCTACTACCCCTTTGAAGATGTATCTTCCTTTTGATGAAGAGGACATTCGGGATAAAGGTGAATGGGGATTTTTGGTAGCAGATAACGGTAATGCCAAGTTTGCGGAAGACGGAATCGCTGGCATGGCCTATCAAGGTGCTGAGAATGCTTACATTTTGGCCAAGACTCCTTCTATATTGGAAAATAACATGCCCACTATCGGTGATTTGACTGTAGCTTTCTGGATGAGAACCACTAAGAATACTTCTGCGCAAGGTTTGTTCTCTATCCCTAACTCTATTAAATTCTGGGGCAACTTCGACATCTTCTTGGAGAATAATAATAGCGAGACTCAGGCATTTTTCAAGGTTCATATCTTCAATCAGACAGCAAAAGAGAATGATGAAAGATGGGTTGAGGCAAAAATAGATGATATTTTTGGTAGCGAATGGGTGCATCTGGCTTTTGTGTATGATGGCAATACTTCTACCATTACTGTTTATCGTAATGGTGAGGGTGTCTTTACCAAAGAATTGCCAGATTGTGGGAAATTGAAGTTTAATAATGTAGGCGCTTCTTTGGCTGTTGGTGCATTTCAGTTCAGCACTACTCCGAGTCTTACTTCGGGTGCAGGAGCACAAACCTGGGCAAAGAACTTTCCCGGTCAGCTTGATCAGTTCCGCTTATATGACAAGGTGTTGACGGCAACCGAAATTCAGAGTATTTACTCTGGAAAAGAATGAAGCTACACTTTAATCTGATGATAGGATGAAAGTATTATATTTCATAGTATGTCTTTTGTTGGTTGCGTGCAGTGGTGATAATCAACCTGAAGTGAATCAGCCTTTCGAGTTGAAGAATATCATTGTGGGTGACCAACAAAACCAACAGACATTTGAGAATGTTGCTCCCAATGTAGCCATTGTTTTGGAGTTCTCGGATGCTGTAGATGAGGCTTCAGCCCGTAACAATATTGCTTTGAAACATGAGGAGCTTCCTGTAAGCTGCGATTATGAGTTCCTGCAAGAGAAAAAAGTATCGGTGACTCCTAAGGGAGGCTTTAAAGTCTTGTCATCGTATAAATTGATTGTCAATCCGGGGGTGAAATCCACTTCCGGGACACTGCTTTCCAATGGCAAGGTTTGTATGATTAAGACTGGAATGGATGATACAGACAAGTTTGAGCGTATCCCTGATGAGGACTTGTTGACATTGGTACAGAAGCAGACCTTCAAGTACTTCTGGGACTTTGGGCATGAATATTCCGGAATGGCGCGCGAACGTACTACTTCGGGCGATGTCGTTACTACCGGTGGTACCGGCTTTGGCGTGATGGCCATGCTGGTAGCTGCTGAACGGGGCTTTATTACCCGTCAGCAAGCTGTTGAACGAGTGCAGAAGATAGTTACTTTTCTTGATAAGGAATGTACGGCTTATCATGGTGCTTATGCACATTGGATAAATGGCGCAACGGGAGCAACCAAACCTTTCAGTGAGAAAGACAACGGTGCCGATTTGGTTGAGACATCCTTGTTATTTCAAGGTTTGCTTGCCGCTCGAGCCTATTTCAAGGAAAATACGGAAGTAGAAAGCAGGTTGCGTGCCGACATAACCCGTCTTTGGGAAGCTATTGACTGGACTTGGTTCCGGAAAAATGGTGAAGATGTACTATATTGGCATTGGAGTCCCGATTACGGTTTTGAGAAGAACCTGGCAATAAGAGGATGGAATGAATGTCTGATTACTTATATACTTGCAGCTTCGTCTCCAACACATGCTATCAATAAAGTTGTATATGAAGCGGGATGGGCTAAAAATGGAGGAATCAGGAATGGAAAATCTTATTATGGCATCACTCTTCCTTTAGGTTCGGATAAAGGGGGACCGCTGTTCTTATCTCAATATTCTTTTCTAGGCATTAACCCACAAGGACTGGAAGACCAATATGCCGATTACTGGATGCAAAATCGCAATCATACGTTGATTAATTACAATTATTGTAAGGAAAATCCTAAAGGATATACGGGTTATAGCGCTTCTTGTTGGGGGTTGACGGCAAGTGACGGCGATACGGGATATTCAGCTCATTCACCTACTAATGATAAAGGGGTCATTGCTCCAACAGCTGCTTTGTCTGCATTTCCTTATACTCCGGAGGAGTCAATGGAAGCGCTGCATTTCTTCTATTATAAGATGGGAGACAAACTTTGGAAAGATTATGGTTTTATAGATGCCTTTAATTTGACGGCAGATTGGTACGATACTCAGTACATAGCCATTGACCAAGGGCCGATAATCTGTATGATAGAGAATTATAGAACAGGTCTCCTTTGGAATTTATTTATGTCTATACCGGAAATCCAACAAGGACTGAAGAAGCTTGGCTTTCAGAGTCCGTGCTTAAACTAAAAGAATGATTATGATGAGAATATTAATATATTTGATACTTTTGCTATACCCTTTTAATTTGATTTCGGGACAGAAAAAGCAGAAGCGGCTTTCTGACGACGAACTTATGACCCTCGTTCAGAAGCAAACTTTCCGTTACTTTTGGGATTTTGCCCATCCTGAATCCGGATTGGCGCATGAACGGAGTAACGGTGGTGCCGAGACAGCTACCATTGGTGGGTCGGGATTCGGAGTGATGGCTATCATTGTCGGCATAGAACGCGGGTTTATCACCCGTGAACAAGGTGCTGAACGTATACTGAAGATTGTTCGTTTCTTGAGCGACAAGAATACCGACAGTTATCACGGCATGTGGGCACATTGGATGAACGGTAAAACCGGTAAGACCATTCCTTTCAGCCGTAAGGATGATGGAGCCGATATTGTAGAATCCGCTTTCATGTTCGAAGGTTTGTTGGCTGCCCATCAGTATTTTATAAAGGATAATCCGACGGAAAACCGTATCCGGGGAATGATTAATAATCTGTGGCGCCAAGCAGAGTGGAATTTTTTCACTCAGGGGCAAGATGTGATGTATTGGCATTGGTCACCCTATAACGGGTGGGCGATGAACCATCAGATTAAAGGTCATAACGAGTGCCACATTATTTATATTTTAGGTGCGTCTTCTCCTACTTATCCGATTGCCGAGAGTGTTTATCATAAAGGCTGGGTCAATGCGAATACTTTTCTGAATGGTCGGGAGTATTATGGCATCAGGCTTCCTCTCGGAAACGATAACGGTAAGGGCGGTCCTTTGTTCTTTACTCATTACTCTTACATGGGGCTTGATCCGCATGGCTTGAAGGACCGCTATGCTGACTACGAGGAACAAATGAAGGCCCATACCTTGATTAACCGTGCCTATTGTATCGACAATCCGAAGGGATATAAGGGTTACGGTGAGAAATGCTGGGGATTGACAGCCAGTGACGGTGATAAAGGCTATTCGGCCCATAGCCCCGGAAATGATCGCGGCGTGATTACGCCTACTGCGGCCCTTTCATCCATCCCTTATACACCGGAATATTCTTTGGAGGCCATGCGCTATTTCTATGAAGAACTGGGTGACCGTCTTTGGGGTGAATATGGGTTCAAAGATGCATTTAATCTGACTGAGGATTGGTTTGCGCCTTCGTATCTTGCCATTGACCAGGGACCGATTATTGTGATGATAGAGAACTATCGCACCGGTTTAATTTGGAAGCTTTTCATGAGTCATCCCGATGTACAGAAGGGATTGAAGAGATTAGGCTTTACGTCTCCTTATTTGAATAAGGCTGATTAGGTTTGGCAGGATTTGATTTTGGTAAATTTTATATAGATTAAAAAGGATTATAACCATGAAAAACGTGCTTTTCAATAGTGTATTGGTTGCTTTCGTATTGCTTGTCGCCTCGTGCGGCAAGCAACCGGAAGCTAAGGTGGAGGTGATGTCGTTTAATATCCGTCTGGATCATGTAGCGGACAGTATGAATAACTGGAAATACCGTAAGGATAATGCAGCACAGATGATTGCTTATTATGCTCCGGACATTGTGGGCATGCAGGAGGTGGTAAAGAATCAACTCAATGACTTGAAGGAGCGTCTTCCTCAATATACTGCCCTTGGCGTAGGTCGTGCAGATGGAAAAGAGAAAGGCGAATATTGCTCCCTTTTTTATAAGACAGAGCGTTTTGAGCTTTTAAAGAACGGAGATTTCGGACTGAGTGAGACTCCCGATTCCATCGGAAAGAAAGGCTGGGATGCGGCATGCGAGCGTATCGTGACTTGGGCTGTGTTGAAAGACAAGGTGAGTGGCAGGAAAGTAGCTGCTTTCAACACCCACTTTGACCATGTAGGTGAGGTGGCACGTCGAGAAAGCGCTAAGTTAATACTCGAGAAGATAAAGCAAATAGCGGGAGAGCTTCCGGTAATTATCACTGGAGACTTTAATGGAACGGTAGACTCCGAGCCGGTCACTATATTGACGGAAGGTGGAATGAGGAACGCTTGTTCCACGGCAAAGGTCGTTTACGGACCGACATGGAGCTTTCATGACTTCGGACGTATTCCGGTGGAGAAGCGCAGGCTGATAGATTTTATATTCGTAAATGCTTCTGTAGAGGTGGAGCGTTACCGCACAGTTGGCGATAAGCCGGACAATGGCTATCTTTCCGACCATGCTCCCGTATTGGTTACTTTGAAACTGTAAAGAGGCACTCGTCTAATTCTATTCTGCATTATTTACAAATCATAAGGGCTCAAGAAACACTTGTATACTGAACCTAATTCAGTCGTATAGTGAATGCCATTCAGTCGTATACTGAATAGGGTTCAGTCGTATACTGAATGCACTGTATTCTAACTGTACTGATAATCAGTAAATTATAAAACGGTATTACGCCTTTGATAAATTACAACAAATAATGAATACATGAAAAATAAACTATCCTGGGGAATTGCCTTGTTGCCCTTTGTTCCTTCGGTTTGGATGCAAGGACAAGAACAGAAACAAGGAATAGGAAACAGGCGTCCTAACATTATTTTTATCATGAGTGATGACCATGCCCGACAAGCAATGAGTATATATGGACATCCCATAGGTAAAATAGCTCCTACTCCCCATATTGACCGTATTGGGCATGAAGGGGCGGTATTTCAGAATAATTACTGTTGCAATTCCATTTCCGGTCCCAGTCGTGCAGCCATACTGACTGGTAAGCATAGTCATAAGAATGGTTTTATGAGGAATGGAAATAAAGGATTTGACGGTTCGCAGCAGACACTGCCGAAGATATTGCAAGCAAACGGTTATGAAACAGCCATTATCGGCAAGTGGCATCTTGTTTCAAAGCCTACCGGGTTTGACCATTGGATGATTTTGAATGATCAGGGAGATTATTATAATCCGTATTTTATTACCGAGGGAGATACCACTCGGCATAAAGGATATGTAACTGACCTCATCACTCAATATTGTGAAGACTGGATGAGTGGGCGCGAGGATAAGAATAAACCTTTTTTCCTGATGATGCATCACAAAGCCATTCACCGTAATTGGGTGCCTGCCGAACGGCATTATCATTTGTACGAACACACGCAGTTCCCTTTACCCGACAATTATTATGATGCATACGAAGGACGTTATGCGGCACAAATGCAGAAGATGAATATATACCGTGATATGTACGAAGGTCACGACTTGAAGATGGTTGCGGGTATGAATAGCGACAGTCTGCTATTCGACCCGTGGCCTCATGCTTTTCTTGGTACGATGGAGCCGGATGAGCGCCGCCGTTTTATGGATGCCTATCGTGAACGGAACAATGAATTTTATTCGAAACAGCGTACTTTCAAAGAGGTGGCAGAATGGAAATATCAGCGTTATTTGCAGGATTATATGGCTTGTGTGGCAAGCGTGGACGAGAGTGTAGGAGAAATATTGGATTATTTGAAGCGTACCGGATTGGATAAAAATACGATTGTCGTTTATACTACAGACCAGGGGTTCTATCTGGGCGAGCACGGTTGGTTTGATAAACGTTTTATGTACGAGGAGTCTTTCGGTATGCCGATGGTAATGAGCTGGCCGGGACATATTAAGCCTGGAACGCAGGTAACAGGATTAACTCAAAATATTGATTTCGCTCCCACTTTTCTCGATATGTGTGGAATTGAGATTCCTGAAGACATGCAGGGAGTGTCATTTCGTCGGTTGGTAGAGGGAGAAAATACTCCACGAAACTGGAGGAAGTCACTTTACTATCACTATTATGAATTCCCCGGTTTTCATAGTGTCCGTGCACATTACGGTGTCAAGATGGAGCGCTATAAATTGATGCATTTTTATGTGGATGACAAGTGGGAACTTTATGATTTGAAGGAGGACCCGGCAGAAATGCATAATTTGTATGGTGAAAAAGGGATGGAGAAGGTTGCTGCAGAATTGAAAGCGGAACTTGCCCGCCTGCAGGAAGAATATGATGTTCCTGAATCTCTGTGCAAATAATAGTGCATATTTCGTGATGTATAAATGAATATTTAGAAATATAAATGTGGATAATATGATGAAAAGATTAAGTGGTCTGGTGCTGCTGTTGTGTTTGGCGAAT
>ENA-OPWW01000388-OPWW01000388.1-human-gut-metagenome-genome-assembly--contig:-NODE-388-length-23916-cov-1.646536_pt1 | contig 23916 bp, 10 predicted proteins | sample MGYA00241513_ERZ502018 | MGnify/ENA primary metagenome ERZ502018 (study PRJEB25962, sample SAMEA2042987) | human gut metagenome | biome: human gut; feature: human-associated habitat; material: faeces...
CGGCCGCACCGGGATGAACATCCTTATTCCAGTCTACATTACCGTCTCCCAGTCCGATATGCCATTTTCCTATGGATCCAGTAGCATAGCCTGCCTGTTTCATCAATTTAGGCAAGGTTATCTTTTCCGTATCAATAATCAATGCTGCATTGCCCGGAAGAATTTTTGCGTCCTTACTTGTCCACGGATAAAGTCCTGTCATAACAGAGTAGCGGCTGGGGGTGGAAGTAGCTGCCGTACAGAATCCTTGTGTAAAGCGGATTCCTTCATTAGCTATACGGTCCATACCCGGTGTAGAGATGCGATGAGCACCGTAGCAACTTAAGTCACCATATCCAAGGTCATCGGCTACAATCAGAATGATGTTCGGTTGTTGCTTGTTGATCGGCTTTTTTCTCGGTTGTGCTTGTCCTGCCAATAACGTGTTAGGTATCGAAGAAATACCTACTAATGTACAAAATACATACTCTAAGTTTCTCATGCCTTATTTAATTAAGATTTATCACTTGCTATAAATACACATCAAATTTTGATGTTCCCCACACAAAATCCCTGTTTCTATTCATAATTTATGAATTTAAAACGTTACTTGTGTTTTAGCACCATTCGCTGCAATAGCATTTACTTTATAATCTTCGGGTAACGTAGTGTTTACAGTAAATGAAGATTGCGGTGATACAAATATTACTTTTCCTGCATGATCGCTAACTTCATAAACAGCCACATTCCGCCAACCATACATTGATAGTTTGGAACCGGAACGGGTAGCTGTTCCGGCAACTACGGCTGCATTATTTATATAAGCCTCTAAGTTACTATCACAGATATATTCCAGCTTATGTTTCGGAACAGAATATCCTAAATTTCGAATTCTATTTTTAAGAGCACTTACCTGAGCTTCCGTCACTACCACTTTTCCATCGCCATAAGAGTCGTTGAATTCATATGAACCAGATTTCAGAAACCCCCATTTTACAAAGAAATCCGTCAAATCCAATCCTGCCGCCTTACTACAATTATAGGCGAACTCTATTTGACGTTCACCATCGGTAGGCAAGTCCTTATTGACACGTATATATTCATATACATCCTTATAAAAATCCGGTTTTCCTAATACATATTCCATATATAACTCTAACTGCCAAAAAGGTACTAATTTATCGAATACATCTCCTAATTTTGCATGAAAAATATCATTATTCCCGAATGCTAAAGTCATTGCATGCTCGTAGTAATTACTGTAAGCATTACTTGGCGTTGTAGTTAACAAACGGGAATTAATTCCATATAATTTCTGAATGTACATCGAACAAATATTGTTTGTTACTTCGGTCATTCCAAACCATTTCAGTCCCGGACGGGTTTGATTACTATGCCCTACCTCATGGGCAGGCCCCCAGTTGTTAGTCTTCATTTGATCTACACTGCACAGATTATCCATCGTTGAAAAATGATATGCCGTATGATAAGAAGTGGAATACATATAATCTCCCTGTCCGTCCATGACATTGAAATACATACGGTTTCTGAACATACGATTGTCGGTATCCGTACCGATGCCACCATTATTGTTGTATTTTCTCAACCCCATGAATATCTGTTCCTTATATACAATATCATCAAAAAGGTCAATTAAATCTCTCCCATTAGATGTACTTTTTAGTTTGCTGACAGGAAAAGTGAGATGAGCATAATTCCCTACAACATCAAAATAGCCATCGACAGCTCCGTTTAGTAAAGTACCCCACTGTTCACGGGCATGTTTTGCTACATATCCGTTAACACTTCCTGACGCAAAGTGTATCTTTACCTCGTCATAGTCTACCGGATTACCATTGACGTGATACATCACATAGATTAACCCTTTCTTCTCCGAAACAATTTTATTTATACCTGTGCGTAAGCTATAAGAAATGCTGTTATTGAAACCATCAGCATTAGGGGTATCCATGTCCTGTACTCTTAGACTCAAATGTTGCCCGTGCGTTTCACCTACCATGACAATCAATGTTTCTCCCGCTTTCACAAAGATACCCGTAGGATTATCCAATAGACTATAAGTGCCTGTCTTATTGATAGTAGCCTGTATATCCGGATGTTGATAAGGTTTGAAATCCGCAATACGGAAGTCAGCCGGATATTTATCTTTCAGCATATAATAAGCTATGTTCTTAAAAAATGGATAAGTACAGGCCTTTATCATTTCCTCTGTTATATCAGACCGTAACTTGGAACAAGTAACATCTGTAAAAAGGGTCAATGGGTCAAAACCTTCCGGATTCCTAGCAAAGAACTTCATTTCCGCACAGGAAGCATGCCCATTCACACCGGACTTAATAATCAGGCGAACTGCCTTCGGTTTCTGTATTGTGTTATCAAAAGAAAAAGATACTACCGCACCTTTGGAACCGAAATCGAAATTGGTTTCATTCGTTACACTTTCAAAAGCCGGGTGTTCTTCAGTCGATACCTGAATTTCCACTTCACCAAAATTCCCGTTCGAACCGCTTATACGCGGATAATAGATAAAGTAATCAAGTGCTTCCGTATTTTCCTTGAAATAGTAAGTCAACATGACCGGATAATGGCTTGTAACCCCTTCTGCAAAAGGATAATTAGAATGATAAATAGTACTCATATCACTATCAAAAGATTTTTCAATCCCTTCACCACCATGTGCCGTAGATGCTTCCCCTTTGACTACTTCCAACTGAACATCATCCGCAATTCCTTCAGTATCACCAAATGTATATCCATCCAATCCATTCTGAATAACTGTAACTTCTGCTGAAATATTAGAGTTCTTATCCTTTATCACTATCTTCTCCGTACGTACACTACTTCCCTCATGAGTATCTACGGTAAACTTATAAGGTATTTCAATCGTTGCAGCACGTGTGTCTACCTCTTTCTTTATCCAAGAAGGATAGGTGACATCCAGTTCCGCTTCCGTCAGATTGGTAGTGACAGTAAAAGCGACTGTTCCACCTACCGGAGGCAAAGTAAAAGCGAAAGGAGATACTAAAATATCAGTATCAGTACCTAACTGACGTACAAGAATCTTCTTATTCAATTTTCCATTATTGATAACCACCGAAGCATTACGGACAGTTTTGTTCGGGTTACTTATCACACTAATCTTCGCACCTGTACCCGAATTGACAGGTTCAGTCTTACACCACTGTTCTCCTTCCACATCCACAGAAGCGGTCCAATCTGCAGGAAGTGATTTTACATCAATAACAACAGAGCCTGCTTCTTTATAAAAATCTGCATTTTCCAAACCTAGTTCCAATACAGCCACCACATCCTTATCATCTTTACAGGACGACAAGGAAAAAAGAAACAGGGATATGAATACATATAAAAAATAATTCTTCATATTCTTTTCGTTTAAAAAGGACTGACTAAAAAGAATTTATGCATCACTGCATTATCCCCTTGCCAGCCCTTAAGATTAATTATTTGTTAGATTTAAGAGAGAGCAGTTATTTACCATATAATTCAAACTCCGAGAGTGCCCATGTATTAAATTTACTCGGATTAGTAGAACTATGAACCTCAAAACGAACATAAGTATATGAATCGCCTAGCAACATCGTCGGACAAGTATCATAATAAGTGGTAGCCGATACTGGGAGACCGTCTGCTTCTGCAGTAAATACTTTTATTTCTTTCCAGTTTGCGCCATCATTACTAGCATAAATGATGAACTTAGTAGGATGCTGATTAGTATTTCTAGTTGCATATCTTACTCTCAACTTGGAAATAGCACTATTCAGATGAATATCCACTTGATGCGGGAAGGCGGGCGCACCTCCTCCGTAAGTAACTTGTGCCTGAGTAGCCAATTTGCCATCCAACCAGTCGGCAAATCCATTACCGTCAGCAAAATTTGTGCCTATCAAGGTCATCATATCCGGTGTGAGCGTAATCTTCGGTGCTGAATTCTGTAATCCGATAATAACTGTATTTTCACCGGAAAAGGCATATTTCGTAGAAGTTATTTCTAACGGAAGTGCAAAGTTCCCTTCTAGATTAGTTATATCAATCTTCACGGTCAGATTCGCTGTAACATTACCTTTGCTAAAGGTCAGTTTACCGATAGTATAGTTGTTGCCCTTGTCTGATATTAATGAATACTCAATGGGAGATGTAGCATTATATTCATCCAATAGTTCCTTTTTAACTGTTACATCGCAGGTTATATCTTCTGTGAGAGCAGTATTCAAAGTCACAGGAAGCTCATATATATACTCAGTCACACCTTCAGTAATAGTAAACGGAAGTTTAAATCCTGACTCTGAAAGAGAGAAAGCAGGCTGATAAACAGTAGGCTTCATGATGATATACTTATTTTTTTCATTAATGGTAGAAGTACCGTCCGTAAGCTCCAACATCAACACATAAATGAAATTACCCGTACTCAATACAGAAATTTTCTCAGGATGAAAGGTTACCGTTTTAATCTTATACAGTTCTTTTTCTCCAAAAGAGACGGTCATGTCGGAAGGCAATTCATAACAATCAGCAGGCAATGGCTTGAAATTAGTCTTATTCTCATTATTGTAATATTCAATATCGAACTCATTCAATACTTTCAATGTAGCTGAAGCTAACATATTCAGGTCGTTTCCACCTTTGTCAATCGTTATATTGTAAGCAGCAGACTCTCCAGTATTATAAAAGGTAATATCCTGCTCATTACTATTCAAAATGCAAAGGAATGATTCATAATCATCCAGATAATCGTCTTTTCCATCGTTCAAGCAAGCCACCATAGTCAGCAACAAACCGCCTAACAACGAAAGGATATATATTTTTGTCTTCATATAAATTAAAATCTGATTAGATTGTTTTAATGCTATAATTCTATCTCCAATTATAATTTTGGGTCAATAGTTTGTTACGGTCTAGTTCTCTCTGACTGAACGGATATAAAAAGTGATTAGCTCTGAACACACGGTTTTGAACTACTGTTCTACGCCAAAAAGTATCCGGAGTATCTTCCGTGTTAACAGCCTGTGCCTCTACATTCATACCATAGATAGGTCCATTATCCGTAGTTGTAGCAATCATCCATGTACGAGTATCAAAAAAACGATGATTTTCAAATGCAAGTTCTATCCTGCGTTCTCTGCGACAAAGTTCTATCAATTGGTCTATTGTAGCTTCCGGATAGACTTCCATTATTGGATCCATACCTGAACGAGCACGCAGATCAGCCCAATACTCCATAGCTGTTGTACGATACTGACTGTCTCTCGATCTTTTCTCCCATTCCAAAGCTGCTTCAATAAAGTTTAAGTAAATTTCTCCAAGACGGAATGTCGGAAATACCATATTACCCGGTTGATTATTCACAAAACTAGCAGTATGATCACAAAAACGATTAACTAGATATCCACTTCTCGAATGGTCATGAGAAGTATTTGAATTACCATCTTTTGCCAAGTTACACAATACATAGTCATCTTTACCCGGACCGCATCTCCAGTAACTATCACTCCAATACACAGCTATATAAAAACGTGGTTCACGATTAATAAACATATTCCGAGTTGCTCTTTTATAATATTTAGCCTGATATGTGTCACCTTTACTTAAATATTCAAGAAAAGGATTTGCAAATTCAGTTATACCATTTTCACTATATCCAGAGTTTTCGTCAACCTTAGGAGTTCCATCTATCTCGTATCCAGTAATCGGATACTTACCATTATCCATCGCATAAGCATCCACCTGTTGTTGCGAGGGTCCTAGTGCTCCATAAGCTGCTCCATTACCTCCTTTTTTGGTCTTTACACCCGTCGGAGTCGTTCTTCTGGCTATAATAGCCCGACTTGCATATCCGGTAGTCCAGATAAGTTCTTTGTTCCAATCTACCTGCGTAATGCCAAGATAATTAGCATACGGGTCATCTGAAGCGTCTCTATGTAACTCGTATACTCCCAAATCTATGACAGCTTTGGCAGCCTGCACTGCTTCTTTCCATTTTTCATTACTATAAGTTTGAGGAAACAGATATTGGTCTGATAATTCCGGAAAATCGGGTGTTGTAGGATTCTTTACGGTATTGTATAAACTATTACCATTATATAGATCACGGGCTGAATAAAGTTTTAACCGTGAAATCACAGCTAAAGCAGCTCCCTCGGTAGGTAGCCCATATTCTGCATCTACCGTCCAAGTTGTTTTCCCGTGTTCTTTAAAGTAGGTAGCACATTGAGTCATTTCATTTACAACATAATCAACACATTGTTCCCAAGTATTACGCGGACGATATAGAGATTCTGTCGTAGCATCATATGGCAATATCTCATCTCCCAACAAAAATATAGGTCCGTAATTACGCATCATCAAGAAGTAATAATATGCTCGTGCCCAGCGTGTATACCAGTACCATTCATCCTTTTCTTCCTGTGTTACGGTAGGATCTGAACAACTGTAAACATTCTGCATAAAAATATTACATTCACGTATACGTGACCATGGTCCATCCGTATTTTTATTATAAAAATAGTCAGGAACATTCGAACTCAAAATTAGCACCTGGTACGCTGGATGCATTCCAAGCTCCCGTATTCATTGACTCAGCAGCTGCATTCGATGCATTGATCAATTCATCAGTAGCAGTGCTTTGAGGAGTACTAACATAGCCAGTCAAATCATTTGGCAAAAAACTCATTGCATTCAAGAAATACCCGCGTGTATATGCTCTCTTCTGCCAAAGTTGTTCAAAAGTAAGATCTTCCGTTTCCTGTTTATCGAGAAAACTTTCACACGAAGTTAACAAAGGAATAACCCCGCAAAATAACAATATATATTTTACTAATGATAGTTTCATATTGATTCTGTATTATTGATTAGAAATTAGCATTTAGGCCGATAGTAACGGTCATGTTATTCGGATATTTTGCTCCATTGGTAGTATCCAGCAATTCAGGGTCCCATAATTTAAACTTACTGAATGTAAGAAGGTTCGTACCAGCGATATAGAAACGAAAAGACTTAATAAAGGTCTTATTCAACCAGTTTTTTGGCAATGTATATCCTATTTCCAAACTTCTTAACTTTAAGAAATTTCCATTTTTCTGCCAAAAAGAAGATGCCTGATAATTATTTAAATTATTCTCTGAAGACAATCGAGGATAAGTAGCTGTTTCTGCTGTTTCAGGTGTCCAACGGCCTAAAGCTATACTAGAGACCTTAGCATCATTTTGAAAAGCATGGTAATATTTCCCACCGCAATACACAGTACGATTAGCTGCTCCCTGAAAAAAGATATCCATATCAAAGCCTTTAAATGTTATTCCACCATGAAGACCCAGAGTTATTTGAGGCATTGAAGTATACCCAATTGGATAATAGTCATTCGAATCAATCTTTCCATCTTTATTTTGATCTTTATATTTTATATCTCCCGGACGTACATCTGTAAATGTTTGAGTAGGTGATTTCAATATATCATCTTCATCTTTAAAAAATCCTATGGCTTCCAAAACGAAAGGCTGCCCTACTATACGACCTGTTCCATACAAATATTCATTCTCTTGGATTGCTTCTGCATTATAAACAACTTTATTCTTTGCATACCAGAGACTGGTTTCTACAAAGTAAGTCAAATCTTTCTTACCTATCCCATTATAACGAATAGAAGTCTCAAGCCCCTTGTTGCCTACCTTACCGATGTTAATATCCGGGCGGGATATCCCTAAATAATCTGGAACTGTTCGATAAGGCTGTGAAAGAATATTTGAACGTTTTTGAATAAAATAGTCAAACGAAACATCAATCTTATTAACCAACGTAGCCTCAAAACCGACATTAAACTTCTTTTCTTTCTCCCATGTGACATCAGGATTGGCTAGTTTCCCCTGAACTAAACCATCCTGTACATTATTAGAGTTACCAAGATGATAGCCATATCCATCATAATATTGGTCGAACATATAGCGTATGCCTCCAATATTATCATTACCAACTATACCATAAGAAGCTCTCAACTTCAAATAATTCAGAATCGGATTTCCTTTTAGAAAAGCCTCATTAGATAATATCCATCCTAATGAACCTGCAGGGAAAAAACCAAAACGATGTCCTTTGGGAAAATTCTCCGTTCCATTGTAACCAAACGAAAATTCCCCAATATAGCGTTTGTCATATGAATAAGTCACACGTCCTCCCATAGCAATATTCTTGTAGGAAAGATCAGTTCCTGTCACAACATAATCATTATATGATCCTAAATATATAGCATCAATATTATGTAGTCCGTTAAACGTACGATTATAATTTAATGAAGCCTGCAGAGAATAATCTCTCCATTGTGAAGAACTAGATTCATCTCCAGCTAAAGAAGTATTCTGACCATAGGTCGTATAAATAATTTCATCGGCATTATCACGATCAACTGAATAACGAGCATATTGACGTGATTTCTTTGAATATGACTTAAAATAAGTATTAAAACCAACCGCACCATTAACACTCAATCCAGGAGTAATAAACCCCAAGTCACCTTTTAGTTGAAATATAGCCTGCAAAGATCTACCATTATAAGAAGTATAACCAGTCTGCATCAAATCACCCAAAGGATTTGAATACATAGAATTACCTCCATACATACCCGTTGATACATAAACGGGGAAAGCATTTGGAGCAATAGAAGACATCAAATCAAACATCCCTGAAGTATTTTCACTAGTCCCAGGATTAGTTTTATCTTCAATTGTTCCACCAAGAGTTACAGCTCCCTGCAATCGCTTTGACAATTTCACATCAATATTCGTACGAAAATTGTAACGGGTATATGTTCCATTCTTTGAGAAATCTGAAACATTTCCTGCTTTTCGATATAAGCTCCTATCATCAAGAACATTGAGCAATACAAAATATCGAAAATATTCATTACTTCCACTCGCTGTAAAATTATAATTGGTTATAGGAGCAGCCTTCCTTAGAATAGTCCCGTACCAGTCCACATCCGGGTGAAAAATTGGGTCATTACCCGTTTTATAGGCTTCTAAGTCCATCGGTGTGTAAAATGGTGACTTTCCATCATTCACTAACGCCTCATTATATAATGTTGCATAATCATAAGCTCCTAAAAACTCTGGTAAACGAAGTGGCTGCTGAAAACCACTTTGAATGCTAAAATTAATCTTTATCTTATCACTAGTACCTCGTTTAGTAGTTATCAGTAAAACCCCATTTGCCCCCTTTGATCCATAAATTGCAGTAGCAGAAGCATCTTTCAATAAAGTTATTGATTCTATTTCTTGTGGAGTCAATTGCTGAAAATAAGCCTCTGTTGACTGAAAACCATCAATCACAATAAAAAGACCTGTTCCAGAACCATATGTATTTACACCACGAGCATTCATTGCCGGAGAATCCGCTCCCGGTTCACATCCCCATTGTTGAACAACTAACCCTGGAATCTGTCCGTTAAGCATATTGGCTATGTTAGGGACAAATGATTTTAGCTCATTACCCTTAACAGAAGAAACAGCACCAGTTGTCATCCATTTAGGTTGTATACCATATGCAACCCTATTTATGTCATTTTGCAATAAAGTATCAACTCTTAAAGTGTGAGCCATAGCAAAGCTACAATTCATTCCGAATAGTAAGGATACTAATAATATTCTCCTTATATATATGATGTTTTTTATATTGTTTCTCATATCTTCATCTATTAAGCTACATTTATCTATTTAGTAACCAGGATTTTGAATTAAATATCCTTTATTAATTTCACCTGTACCAAATGGGTGCAAGTACATTCTGCGGCTAAATGAGCGAGTTTCAAAAACATACGGCTCATAACGGTACTCTGTACTCTCTGGTATCTGATAAATTTTAATACCAAGCATACCTCCTTGCATAACACCTTCCTCTTCTGCTATCATCCAACGGCGAATATCATAAAATCTATGTCCGTCAAAAGCAAGTTCAATCGCTCTTTCATTTCTCACTTTGGCACGAAACTCTAAATATCCCAGCCCTGTTGGCAAATCAGGTTGACCTGAACGTTTACGAATTGTATTAATGGCATCATAGGCTTCTTGAGTAGGTCCTTCATTATATTCATTTAATGCCTCAGCATAATTCAAATAAGCTTCATTCAACTGATATAATGTGGAATTCGGGACTTTCCTCCATACAGATTCACTGATTTCTTCAGGATAAAGTTTATGTAGCCAAAAACCACCATAACATGTATTAACATCTGCACCTGGTCCATTACCCGAATCTTGCCACAACTGTAATTTAGGAAACTCTGAATTCCATCTCATTAAATTGCCAACTACTGTTTGAGAAAAACGATAATCTAAGTTCGCCATTTTAGCTTGCAAATCATTACCACCATTCCAATCTACCTTGTTTCCTAAACGATCTTCATATTTCGAAACTAAATTCAAGGTCACAGTTACTCCACTCTGCCCTGCATTACCTGGATAAACAGTAGGAGGAGATATAGCAGACCAAGGCCATGTATATTTTCCCATGGCATCACTTGATTTCTCTGCAAAAATAATTTCTGAATTATCATAGGTTTGCCATGAATATTTATAATTACCATCTAGTCCCTGATCAGTAATCAAATAACAGTTAGCCTCTTTCGCCCAATCCAAGACCTTTTTTGCTGCATCTGCTGCCAACTTCCATCGTTCTTTATCCTTATTGCCGTAACATATCAATTTATTATTCGTTCCAAAATCTAAATAGGGCTTATCTGTATTAAATAAATCACTCGCTGCATATAGTAAAGTTCTTGCTTTTAAAGCTAAGGCCGCTCCTCGTGTAGCTCTACCTCGTAAGACACCTAATTGATTGATTGGCAAATCTGGAATTGCCTCATCACAATCTTTCACGATAAAATTAACTACATCTTCAACACTGCTGCGAGGTATTTTCAAATTCTCATCCAACTGTAAACGATGATCAATAATTGGCACCCCTCCATAACGCTTGAACATTTCAAAATAATTCAATGCTCTGATAAACTTTGATTCTGCTTTTAGTTGATTAGCATACTCCTTGGTTATATCAGGCACCTCATCTACCCGATCTAACATTACTGTCACTTTTCGTATTGCAGTAAATCGATGTGAAAATCGAGGATCATCCGTATTATCAGGACTAACAGAGGCGTTATTCCACTTTTGAGGATCATACCAATTAGCACAAGCTTCAGCCTCATCTGTAGCTCCTGCATCTATCGTCCCTGCACTATTAGCAATGGCCGGAGCACCATTATCCGGACTCCCCAAACCTAAATTGGAATGGACACCATATTCATATATACTAGCCAGGAACATCTCAACCTGCGACCTGGATGAGAAGATTGTATCTTCTGTGACATCAACTCCTGGAGCTTTCTCTAAAAAATCTCCCATCATATCCTCACAAGACACTATAGTCAGTAACATTATAGAGGTCACTATTACAATAGCTGCATTTTTCATATATAAACTTTTTAGAAGTTAACATTAAATCCCAAATTATAGACTCTTGTAACAGGGTAAGGTTCACTATTAGCTTCTCCATTAGGAAATTCCGGATCTTCCCCCTGATATAAATCAGACCATGTCAATAAGTTATTTCCATTCAAATATAATCGAACCGAACTAATACCTATTCTTTGTAAACCTTTATTTCTAAATGTATATCCAATCTCCATATTTTTCAAGCGTAGGTAATTGGCATTTTCCAACCAATATGTAGATTGTACATAATTATGAGCATTATTAGAGGCTGACATACGAGGATAAATAATTTCCTGCCCATTTTCCCACCGTTCTAAACTCCAACTTTTCAATAACGCTTTTCCTGCATTAGTATTAGTATAAAAACCTTGTGTACTACGACGAGAAGGCCATGTAGAAACATTTGCCGCCCCCTGAAATAATATTGAAAAATCAAAACCTTTATATTCGCCACCTAGTACTAGCCCAAATGTTTTTTCCGGAAAGTTAGAATATCCAATCGGCACCTGATCTTGATCATTTATCTTACCATCTCCATTTATGTCTACATAACGAATATCACCAGGCTGAATCTTATTATTATTCCACTGATAAACTGGACGATAAGGATTATTAACTTCTTCCCACGAATTAAACAATCCATCAGCAACATAGCCAAAATTCTGACCAAAGCGGTGTCCTGTTCTATATTGATAATCATATGGCCAAACCGCTTCATCCATATACTCTATCTCATTGTGGGCATAAGTATAATTAACCTTAGCATAGTAATTGAAATCCCCGATTTTGTTATTATAAGCTAGTTCAAATTCAAGACCACCATTTTTCATCTTCCCCAAATTATAAGCTGGAAAGTTGGCTCCAACTATTGTTGGAACTGTCCCTCGATTAGCTAAAATATTACTTCTTCTTTCCTGAAAATAATCAAAAGAAAAGGAAAGACAATCATTCAAAAATTTGATATCAGCGCCAATATTCATTTTATGGGCTTTTTCCCAAGTCAAATCAGGATTTCCCAATTTACCCTCATAAGCTCCTTGGTATGCCTGATAGGTGGAACCATCTTCTCCCCAATGATACTTTCCACCATATGAATAAGACGTTGGCCTATATAAAAACCGGTCCCCTCCTATCTTATCATTACCAACCACTCCATACGAACCTCTAATTTTCATAAATGTCAAATATTGATTTCGTGGGAAGAAACTTTCTTCTGTTACAACCCATCCTAATGAGTAGGCTGGAAATACACCAAATCGCTTTCCTGGTGCAAAATTCTCTGTTCCATTATACCCAATATTAAATTCGGCCAAATATCGACTTTTAAAATTATAAGTAATACGTCCCACAATGCCCTGATAACCATTAGGTATTAGGAATTCCAAATCAGGATCATAATATTTACTTTGGTTATAAAGTAAGAGGGCAGTGATATTATGATTTTTAAATGTTCGTGCGTATTCTAAACCAAATTCAATATAAACCCTATGGTTCTTTGTAACTCCTTCCGAGAATTGCATTTGACTTGGTTCTCCCATTGGCATTAATACATAAGGTTCTCCAGTCTCTTCATTTTTTATGTTCAAAGCTTCATAAGATATCCCCGTTTCATTATAACGTTGTGATTGAGTATTATAATTCTTATAAGAAATTACTCCACGCGCATTAAGTCCCTTAGTTATAAAACCAAGATCATATGTCAAACGCAGTGAACCATTCAGATTATTACCAAAATCTTTATGCCACCCACTATTAAAAGCTGCATATGGTGAAAAAGAAATATTTGTTTGACGAGGCATAACCACAATCTTATTATCAATTATACCAGGAGTAATATAAGGTAAGGTAGATGATAACATTTCCATGAACAGAGGAGTGTCCCAGTTAGGATAACGCCTGTCATCCAATTGAGCAGAAACATCGAAACTGGCTTTTAAACGTTTAGTAATATTTATATCAAAATTAGAACGCATATTATATCTACGATATTTAATCTGCGTATCGTATCCCGGGTCATAAATATCTGTATTATACATTCCATTTTGAGTTAGATAGCCAAGTGAAAAGAAATATTTAATACGTTCACTACCACCACTTATATTTAAGTTAGTCCGTGTTTCCCATGAATATTTCTTCAACATCTCATCATACCAATCAATACTAGGATGGAAAATCGGATCTGCACCTGTACGATACAATTCTATATCTTCATCACTAAACTTGGGATTATAACCACCTGTCACATAAGAATCATAAGCTAACGCCTTATTAAAAGAACTAGTATATTCGTATGAATTCATATTTTCCCTAAGAAACGGAAAAGAAGTCATAGAAACACTAGAAGATAAACTGACTTTGGGTTTTCCTATATCTCCACGTTTGGTTGTTATTAGCAACACTCCGTTGGCCCCCCGTACACCATATACAGCTGTAGCCGAAGCATCTTTCAATATAGAAATAGATTCTATTTCATTAGGATCTATATTATTATAACTAGGCGTCTCAATTCCGTCAACCATCACCAAAGGAGCCTGTAAATCTTCAGAATTGCTAGTAGCAAAAGAGCCGATACCGCGAATGCGTAAAGTAGACGCATCTTTTCCAGGTTCACCACTACGCTGAACTGATAAGAGTCCAGGCATACGTCCCGTTAATGAGTTACTGATATTAGCTTGGGGAGATTGTAGCAGGTCTTTTGTTTTGACTGCAGATATAGCACCTGTTATTGTTTCTTTTTTCTGAGAAGAATAGCCCACAATAACTACATCTTGCAAAGATGTCACATCTTCTTTTAAAGTTACATTAATTACATTTTTACGACTGATTTTCACTGTATAAGATTGATATCCTACATAAGAAAATTTCAGTTCAGTCTCCCCTCCCGTAATTAAAAGAGAATAGTTTCCATTTGCATCCGTAATAGTACCAGTCATAGCATTCGATACCGTTATAGATACTCCTATTAGAGGCTCTCCCGCCTCATCACGAACTGTTCCTTTAATGTTTCTCTTTTCTTGTTGCAATACATCCAAAGAAACCTCACTCGTTCTCACTCCCGAGCTCCCAATCCACGTTGTCCCCATACTGTCTTCCGAAAAAGCATTTGGAAACCAAAGGTTAACAAACAGATAGCAAATAAAATAAGTACTTCTGCGATTAAACTTTAACATTAAACATTTTTTTTTCATACTGTCTACTTTTTATTCATAAGACGACAAATTAGATTTTTAAAGTTTACTGTTCACATTAATATTAGTATTCTTCATAGTAATAGATAAAATATATAATGTGCCTATTTAAACTACACACAAATGTATAGTCCAAACCTTAACCCGGACATTAATTAAACCTTAATCAGTCCTTAATTATTCCTTAAAGTTTCATGATATACCTATTAAGAACAAGATATATAAAAGAAAAGAAGAAAATCGTATACCCTACAATTTCTTTATCAGCTCTTCATACGTAAAAGGAGGATACTCATTTAATAAATGATGATAGTCCGACCTAAATTTCTCAAAACGGCTTTTGGACAAACCTTTTTGTCCCAATTTATATAAAGCAATACATTTTAATCGGATAGCTTCCTCATCTATATCATCATGTAGCAAAACAATATCAGCAATTTTTTGCATAGAAACCAAATCTCTTTGTACTTCTACTGTTTTAGACTTTTCCAATAGGAAATTTATAATCTTCCCTGAATAATCTGATTTATAATGATCGATCCAATCAGTTATCATATTAGGCAATAAGATCCCCTGAGATGCCAATTCCAAAATTTTAGCAAGCCTTCTACTATCAAAATTGGAAGATAATTTATCTTCCAACAAAAGTGATATTATCATCGCATAATCAATAAACACCTCGCTACCAATATCTAAGAGCCAATAACTTTTTTCATTTTTCAACGTTATATCACCAATCTCTTTCAATAATAATCTTAACTTACGTATATTTACATTCCTATTGTTAGAAGCGCTATCTTTATCCATGCCAGACCAAAAAGTTTCATCTAAGCGTTCTGAAGTTATCCCTTTTCCATTCTGAATAAAATTCAGTAAGATAAACAAGAACATCTGACGAATTACAGGAGTAAATTTCTGAGTAATATCATTTCCATTACTATCAAAAATTTGCAATCCTCCCAACAAATAAATAGCAGAAAACTGCTTTCTATTTATTAAACCGATTGTATCTTTATCAGAAAAGTTAGATGTGGTTATGTTACTTACTTTCTTTTTAGGTCTAAAAAAGAAATAAAGTAACAAAATCAAGCTTACTCCTATTCCTGCTAATAATAAATATACAATTCTTTTAGAGTCAACTTCATTATCCAGATATTTATCTTGCAAAATATCTGTCCAATTTAGAGGAGGGTAAGACAAAGAATATACATCAACAGAGTAAAATCCCGATTCTTTTTCCTGCAACAGAATTGAATAAAGGTCATTTGTTAATTTATCTAGAAAAATATCACAAAAGGATTCTGAATCCAAAAAGTTATATGGGATAGAATCAGCAAAGGATTTCCGTTCAAAATTTCTTAAATCGACAGAAAAAAGAGATAAAGAAGAATGGAATCTATCATTAAAAAATTTTAGAGTATAAAAATTGTTGTTTAAAGAATCAATCACCATTGAATTAGAATAAACAATTGGACCTTCTGCTGGAAACTCCGTTAATTTTTGACAAGACAAATTTCTATAATCGATTAAATATAAATCATGCAAATTTTTAGGAAACTCTTCCTGTTTCCCAGACGCACTGCCATAACCTCCCATTAATAGAAATTTCCCATTACCCATGTTCCCAATAGAGCTTAAATATCTCGGTGACAACAAAGAGCTTATGGTATCAATTTTCCATTTACAACCATCTAGTTCATGTATTGCCAGTTCGGCATTATATGTATGATTTCCATAACCTCCAAAAACAACGAGAGTATTTGTTAATGGATCCACAAAACGATTATGTTGTTGAATAACTGCTAATTTTTCAGTAGGATGATCAGGCCATTCACCATTATTAAAATTAAAAAAGATAAGACTGTCATTCAAAATACTATAAGAGATCAATTGATGTTTCACTCTATCATAGATCAACTGGCTTCCCCCCGCTTTATAGGGTTGTCCTTTCTTGACCTCCATTTTTTCAATCTGATCACTTTTAATATTATACTTATATATATATTTATCACTAGCTATAAAGATAATACCATCTTCCTTATCACAAGCTATTTGGACATTTTTTTCCGAAAAAGGAATTGAGATACAATGTTTCCATTTCACATGCCCATCAATATCCCAAACACCATTTTCTACTACTGCTCTCTTACCACCTATTAAATCAAAGACTTCATCTCTGTTATGTTGTTGCATTTTCCAATAATGAATAAGTTCGCCTTCATTATTATACAATCTCAAATCTCGAATAGCTATAGGAGGCACGTCTGTTGTATAAAAACTAGAGTATCTATTTTTTCCAAAAGAGATTTTAATATTTTCAAAGCCTTCTAATGAATGAGAAATAATTTTCATTGTAGAGTCAACCATGCATCGAATACCATTCTCCTCAACGTCTATTCTAATCTTTATCCAACGATTTGTAACACTATCTTTGTTGCACTGAAATTCGCAATTTTTCAAAATACGACCAGATTTACTCAACACATAATTCAATTTTTCTGTATTTAAATTGGTTATTAAATCAAAACTTGATATTTCATCCAATATAATACGAAAAACATAACCATAAGTCAAGTTAGCTTCAAACAATTGTAAATCAAAACTCATTGAAAAGCCTGGCTTCAAATTAAAGGATTCTTCGGGAGACAAATCAAGACTAGTTCTTTCATCCTGATTAACCGTATGAGAACGAAATGTTAACCCATATCTCGTTGAAGCAAAATTAACAGGATTTCCCCAAGCAGCATAATTACCGACAAATAAAAGCATTATTAAAATATAGACATTTCGCTGCATAATATAATTTCTACTTTTTAAATACAAAATTTGTGTTCTTCAATGCTAGAAATACTAGAGATGCAAACATACATAAAAATATTCTGATTTTACGCAAATCAAATAAAAAACAAAACTCCTATCTTCATCAAACTATCCCAAATCGGTCTATTACTCTATATATTTTCAAGTTATGAAATAGCTAAAATTAGATAGTACTGAATAAAAATATATCATACATCCAATCCCTGAAGCATCTACATATTATATTTATAGTTCTCAATTACCATTGCATTTTATAATCTGTATCTTACACCTTTATAACAAGAATATCCAATAAAAAAGGCAGTCCTTAAAAGACTGCCTACTGATTCTATCAGAAACGAATTTATTACTTCATCTTGTATACCAGCGTTCCTCCTTTTACAATATCTTCATGCGAAATCGTTTTCTTTGTATATGGTTCGCCATTCAATGTAATACTATCTACATATTTATGTTCTTTCGACAAATTCTCCGCAATAATCGTGAAAGTCTTTCCATCGGCCAGATGCAAGGTCATCTTCGACAACTGTGGGGCACCGAATACATATTCCGCACTTACCGGATCTACCGGATAGAATCCCATCGCACTAAGCATATACCAAGCAGACATTTGTCCGCAATCATCATTTCCGCAAAGTCCGTCGGGTTTGTTTTTATATTGAGTATCAAATATTTCACGAACCAATTCCTGTGTACGTTCCGGACGACCAGCCAGTGCATACAAATAAGTAACATGATGGCTTGGCTCATTTCCATGAGCATATTGCCCGATTAATCCAGTAACATCCGCCAAACTTTCACCTTCTAGCTTAACCGTAAACAATGAGTCTAATTTATTCAAGAAAGTTTTTTCTCCCCCAAACAACTGGATTAATCCCGGTACATCATGTTGTACATGCCAAGTATATTGCCATGCATTTCCTTCCGTATAATCTCCACCGACACTTTCAGAATGTGCCAATGCACTTGGGTTAAACGGAGCTTTCCAAGTTCCGTCAGCTTTGCGCGGACGCATGAACTTCGTCTCCGGATCGAAAAGATTCTTATAATAGTCAGCACGTTTCGCGAAGTAAGCGGCATCTTCCTCTTTACCCATACGACGTGCCATATCGGCAGCAGCATAATCATCATATACAGATTCTAAAGTGGAAGATACAGATTCTGCTTTTATCAGATCTGTCGGGAAATAACCATATTTCGTATAAACCTCCCAATCAGACTTCAACGGATGAGATACAGTCTGCGTCTTCTTTATTATATTGAAAGCACGTTCAGCGTCAAAGCCACGGAATCCTTTGCGATAAGCCTCGGCAATGACTGATACGCCATGATTACCAATCATACAGAAATTCTCTTTTCCCCACAATCCCCAAATAGGCAGGAAGCCTTGCACTTCACCCTGTTCGATGAGAGAATTCACAAAACCGTCCACACGTTCGGGAATCACCAATGTATAAAATGGATGAGCGGCACGGTAAGTATCCCACAAAGAGAATGTAGAATAGAAAGCACCAGTTCCGGCTTTTACAATAGAGTCGGCGGCATTACGATACATACCATCTACGTCCGAAATTTGATTAGGCTGAATCAATGCGTGGTAGAAACAAGTATAGAAATTTGTCTTTTCATCATCGGTACCCTCTATTTCAATACGGCTCAAATAGTTATTCCATTCATTGTGGGCGGTAGCTCTTACTCCTTCAAAATCCCAGGCAGGAATTTCTGCTTCCAGATTCTTTTTAGCCCCGTCTATGCTGGTGGTGGAAAGAGCCACTTTCATCATCAGCTCGTCTCCCGGCTGCATGTCAAAAGAAGCAATGATGCGTTTTCCTTTTTCTGTTTCGCCCATCGGAAGATAAAGTGAATCGACTACCGGACGGTTGAATTTCATCACAAAGAAATAATCTTGATTGACCCATACCGTGTTATTGACATGTCCTGTCAGTGTTTGAGCATCTTCCCAGTTCACTTCACAACTGTTGACTTGTGAATGATATTGTTCTTCTCTCCATGCAGGACCATGTTGCAAGTCAATCAATATAGAGGCAGAATCAGCCTTGTGATAAGTATAGCGGTGAAGGGCAGCATGGATAGAGGCAGTCAGTTCTGCTTTTACCTGTGGATCAGAGAGCTCTGCAGTGTAATATCCCGGAGTAGCCGCTTCTTTGTCTTTAGGGAAATGACTACGATAAGCATCCCATGCACGGACACGTGTACCCGTGACCGGCATCACCAGAATATCGCCTAAATCCATACAGCCTGTTCCATTCAAATGTGTCTGTGTAAATCCCCAAACCAGAGAATCCTCATAAACATATTCAGAACAGTAACGCCAACCGACTGCACCCGTCACAGGGCTGGTCTGTATCATACCGAAAGGATAACATGCGCCGGGAAATGTATGCCCGTTGTCTGCGCCACCGATAAAGGTATTAACGTATTGAGTATAATCTTTTGTATCCGTCTTTTCAGCCGGAGTACAAGAAGAATAAAAAAACAAGCCTGCTGCCAGAGTTGCAGCCATAAAAGGGGTTTTTCTTCTCATGGTAAATATAATAATGTTAAGTTAATGTCGCATTATATATGCTGATATTTATCTAATTTTTCACGATAGTAGCTTTCTACATCTTTCCAGTGGTAATAAGGAGCTACGTCTGTTTTCACCGGTAGTTTAGCTTCCTTTTCATTAAGTAATACTTTTACCAATACATCGTTACTTCCTTTTTTATGGAAAAAGACGAATTGCACGTTACTAGCCATCGGGAAAATATCATACGCTCTCCATTGTTCGGATAACTTTTCTACGTCAGGGTAAGATTCTCCATAATGATTCAGTTCCAATAAAGCGACTAACGGTAACAGACAAGACTCATGACCAAATCTTAAAGTGGCCTGGTTCTTACCTTCTTTCAAAGCAGCATCTGCCCTATCTAAAATATTACGCAACAAGTCGGCTTCCCGATAGGGCATCAAACCATCCGTTACAGGAGAACAAGCGTGTGTCAGATACCAATATAAGTTGTTACAACTCCATAGATCATAACACTCTTCATCCGTGAAAAGAGAATATAGCTGCATATCTGTATCATGACTCTGCATATTACAAGCCAAATCAAAAAGACGTCTCATCAGGCGCGCTTCATCAACGTTTGCTTTTACATACGCTTCGTCTGTAAACAATGTTTTCATCAACCGTTGCGGACGTACATGGGTAGCTTCAAAATCTTTCTGAACCTTCTTCACTTTATCGGAACTAGCTATTTTACTCAAATCCTTAGCAGGAGGATTCATGTAATACATATCATGGTAACTTGCATCATTCTTGATACATAGATTAGGATTCATCGCCTGCAATTGGAGGCATTCGGATGTCATGGATAATATACACCGGATGACAACTGTGGAACGGGCATCCACTTCTGTTCCATCCGCAAATATCTGTGGGAAATTAGTATACATACGCTTTGCAATTCCTCTGTGTTGGCGTGCTCCCACCGAAGTCAGTTCACCAAGACGACCTTCCGCCATATCAGCCATGCGCAAAACAATATCCAGTGTGTTTTTACCTGTTGCAGTAAGTTTGTTTAAAGAGTCGGCTTTTAATAAAGTTTGCTTGGGGAAACGATAATCATTCGGATCAATCAAATACCGTGAACCATGACGCATATATGTGCTGATATAAAAAGGTTCGTACCCCTTAGGAGCAGCTGTCTGCTTGGCAGTAGGCGTGGGATATGCATAATAATTATTAGCGGATAAATACCGGTTTGCACGGATCTCTTCACGAGCAGTTTGCGCTTGTACCGTCCATACAAACAAAAGCAATAAAAGGATAGATGTGAGTTTTTTCATGATAGTATTATTCAATGTATTAATAGTTGTGCCACAAAATTAGAGATTTCTTCTCATTTAAAAGGATTTGATACAGACAAATATACTTAAATCTTAAATGGAGGAAGTTCCTATTTATGTGGATTCGCTGTGATAAAACAAAAATTCGTACGACTTATTGAATAAATATCAACTCAATTATTTATCTTTGTTAGCTTAATAACAAGCTGGCGCAAAAAACAATAAGTATAATGAAAGATTTCTTGAAATTTACACTTGCCACGGTGACAGGTATCATTTTGTCAAGTATTGTATTATTTATAATCAGCATGGTAACGTTGTTTGGCATCATGTCTGCTTCGGACACGGAAACAATCGTAAAAAAGAATTCTGTAATGATGCTCGACTTAAACGGAATGTTGGTTGAACGTACGCAAGAAGATCCGCTGGGTATTTTATCACAGTTGTTGGGTGACGGATCTAACACGTACGGACTGGACGATATTCTTTCTTCCATCCAGAAGGCTAAAGAAAACGAAAATATTAAAGGGATTTATCTACAGGCAAACTCATTAGGCACCTCCTATGCTTCTTTGCAGGAAATCCGCAACGCACTGCTCGACTTCAAAGAAAGTGGAAAATTCGTTATTGCTTATGCAGACTCCTATACGCAGGGACTTTATTATCTTTCCAGTGCAGCCGATAAGGTGTTGCTCAATCCCAAAGGAATGATTGAATGGCGGGGTATCGCCTCTGCTCCCCTGTTCTACAAAGATTTGCTGCAAAAAATAGGAGTTGAGATGCAGGTGTTCAAGGTGGGAACTTACAAATCTGCCGTAGAGCCGTTTATTGCTACGGAAATGAGTCCTGCCAACCGCGAACAGGTTACCACATTTATCACTTCTATCTGGGGGCAGGTTACGGAAGAGGTATCTACTTCACGTAATATTTCTGTAGACTCACTGAATGTTTATGCAGATCGTATGCTCATGTTCTATCCGGCAGAAGAGAGTGTAAAATGCGGATTGGCTGATACATTGATTTACCGCAATGATGTGCGCAATTATCTTAAGAAATTGGTTGAGATCAATGAAGATGATAATCTTCCTATATTAGGATTGGGCGACATGATGAACGTAAGGAAAAATGTGCCGAAAGATAAAAGCGGTAATATCGTAGCTGTTTATTATGCATCCGGTGAAATTACAGACTATCCGAGCTCTGCAACTTCCGAAGATGGGATTGTCGGTTCGAAAGTAATTCGTGACCTGCGCAAATTGAAAGATAATGATGATGTGAAAGCTGTTGTACTCCGTGTCAATTCTCCAGGTGGAAGTGCTTTCGCCTCGGAACAAATCTGGCATGCTGTAAAAGAGCTGAAAACAAAGAAACCGGTCATTGTCTCTATGGGTGATTATGCCGCGTCAGGAGGTTACTATATCTCTTGCGTTGCCGATACGATTGTTGCAGAGCCTACTACCCTGACCGGTTCTATCGGAATCTTCGGTATGATTCCTAATGTGAAAGGATTGACTGATAAAATCGGTTTAAGTTATGATGTCGTAAAAACGAATAAATTCGCTGATTTCGGAAATATCATGCGTCCGTTTAACGAGGATGAGAAATCATTGCTTCAAATGATGATAACTGAAGGATATGATACCTTTGTAACTCGTTGTGCCGAAGGACGTCACATGACGAAGGAAGCTATCGAGAAGATTGCTGAAGGCCGTGTATGGACTGGGGAAACTGCTAAAGAACTGGGATTAGTAGACGAATTAGGTGGCATTGACAAGGCACTGGATATTGCTGTTGCAAAAGCCGGTATCGAAGGCTATACCGTTGTGTCTTATCCTGAGAAACAAGATTTCCTGTCTTCCCTGCTTGATACGAAACCGACGAATTATGTAGAATCACAATTACTGAAAAGTAAATTAGGCGAGTACTACCAGCAATTCGGTTTACTGAAAAATCTGCAAGAACAATCCATGATTCAGGCACGTATTCCGTTCGAACTGAATATTAAATAAACCGTAATACATGGACGAACACTTTATCAAGATACATAAGTGGCTCTACCCTGCCTCCTGGCTCTACGGAGCAGTGGTAATGATGAGAAATAAACTCTTTGACTGGGAAGTTCTTCAATCAAAGAGTTTTGATATACCTATCATCAGCGTGGGTAATCTCGCTGTAGGAGGGACAGGAAAAACTCCACACACTGAATATCTGATAAAGTTTCTTTGTAATCAATATAAGGTAGCTGTATTAAGCCGGGGATATAAACGGCACACGAAAGGTTATGTATTGGCAACTCCGGAAAGTACGGCAAGAAGCATTGGCGACGAACCTTACCAGATGCATCAAAAATTCCCGTTTGTCACAGTAGCTGTCGATGAAAAGCGTTGTCATGGCATAGAAAAGTTGCTTGCACTGCAAAAGCCTTCAATAGATGTTATCCTATTGGACGATGCTTTCCAGCACCGATACGTCAAACCGGGATTGAGTATTCTGTTAACGGATTATCACCGATTATTCTGTGATGACACTTTGCTCCCCGCAGGACGGCTTCGTGAACCAAT